>Ga0208162_1001946_pt1 | contig 10353 bp, 26 predicted proteins | sample CB_VirMetaG_4_FD_184539 | JGI IMG/M metagenome (GOLD analysis project Ga0208162, IMG submission 184539) | Freshwater to marine saline gradient viral communities from Chesapeake Bay - CB_1508_1M Viral MetaG (SPAdes) (version 4) | ecosystem: Environmental > Aquatic > Marine > Coastal | place: USA... | reverse complement strand
TACAATGTTACATTGGGTTTATTAAAAGTAATAGCTACATGGTACCAAGTAGATGATTGAAGAGTAGCAGTAGAGGAAACTTCGAAGAATGGTGCTGCACTAGTACCCGAATTAGATAGAGATATACTTAATTTATTAGAGTTAATTACCCTAAAAGCATAACTAGTATTAGTAAAAACACTATCTGCTCTCCCCATAATACCGTGAAATCTGTCCAACTCAGATAGATTTATCCACGCTGATATAGAAAAGGAAGGGGTTTGTACACCTGTAATTCCTATATAATCATCCGTTCCGTCAAAACTCCAAGCTCCACCATTATTACTATTATACCCAACACCATTCACCAAGGAACCACTATCAGAACCTGTTAATGAATAAGCAGTAGTTGAACCACTTTCATATGATACTAAATTACCAGCATCCAGAGCTAATACTAATCCATCTGTAACGATTGGACCCCCATAATAATTTTGTAGGATTTCTTGGGATGAAAGAGCACGATTGTATATTTGACCTAATGCAATTTTTCCATTAAAATATCTACTTTGAAATTCATCTCTTCCTATCTTTATATCGTCTAATGTAGTTGATGTATGAGTTACATTATTAGTTGAGGATGTTATTCCAGATGATTGAACTAAATATGCGGTTGCTGATGTGCTTGAAACAGCGATGACACACATACACCAACCCAAATTTGGAACAGTTAATCCACTATCCCATAAAAATGTATTAGATGCAGCATTCCACGTATATGATAACTTATTACTTGTTCCAAAAAAACTCATACCGGAAACATTACTTGACCTTGAATACATAATTCCAGTATAGCTTGTTTGACTACCATTTCTGTTTAACCACACTATAAAAGTTGCCTCGGATGTTACAATAGTACCGTTAACTTGTACATAATCATCACTTCCATCAAATGTAATATACCCATTGGAATTAAAGGTAGGCCCATTTTCCAATGTTCCATCATTACCATTACCACTTAAATCATACCAATTTGATCCTGATTCTGGGTATGAAGATAGATTTGAAGCATTTAAATCTAATACTAAACCATCAGTAACAATATTATTAGGTATATTATCCAAAATCCAAGTATTAGCCCTCCCAGCTAAATAAGTTTTAGCATTAGCTACAGTTGAAATACTCCCCCCAATTGTGTTAGCAATAGTAATTAAATCATTATCATTATTTGCAACATAAATAGCAGGATCATTATTTGAGCTTAAAATATAAACAACATATCCCCCATCAGGTGGTGAAATCCCGTTTACATATCCTGTAGTTGAAGTAGGTCCATACCCTTCATCACCAATACCCAAAACAATATTACCTTTACGTAATGCTCGTTTAGTTGGTTGTGAAGTTTTATATTTAAGTACGTTTGCCATTATAAACCAAATCTTGTTTTTTGAGTATTAAACCTCTTCAGTAGGGTTCGGATCAACCCATTCAGCCCCTGCTAAAATCGTTAAAATTTCACTATGAGAATAAAGTTGTGATTTAGTAGTTAAAGCATCAACTGAAGCAGGAATATTTTCTACTAAAGAACCAGATTCATCAGTATAAGATGAATAATTAAACTTAACAAATGTTTTAGACTCATCTAAAGATAATCTAACAGTATCTGCAGAAGTCTCTAAAACTTCATCAAAATTCACATTACCTAACTCGGAAACATTAAAGATTACGTACTTTCTATTTTCGTATGACATTTTTTGGTTATAAATATCATAAAACCAAATAACAATACCTTAAACCACCAGATTCCCAATAACTCCATGCACCAAAGATTTCTAATTGCTCAGGTGTAGGTTTATAATACAAAGAATCTATATAAAATCATCACAATCCAATTGCATGACAATGTTACCCGAACACCCAAAATTCGGATTATAAAACAGTTCTTTCTTTCTAGACTGAGAATAGTACTTAACTCGAGGGTCTTCTTTAGCTATTTGTTTTAAACGTTTCTCGGCGCTGTTTTCCTCCGAAAAATCATCCGTCACCACCCATTCCCAAAATGGATAGGTCTGAGCTTTAATACTTTCATAAACATGGTCAACCCAATCTCCCCTCTTATAGAACGAGGTACTTATTGAGAAAACTGGTCTTTCCATCTAGTCTTTAAACTTTTTAATTTTATTTTGTTTACGGGGTTTAGTCCACAAATCTTTTTTCTTTTTAGGTACTGGTCTTCCCAGGTTATCTTCTTCTTCTTCAAGGTAGTCCTCAATTCTAAATTTACTCATGATTTAATTCTTCAAATTCGACATCTTTAATTGTTTCACAAAACATAAAATGGGTTTGGTCTCTTAAAACGTGATCACACCCTAAATAATCACGCCACGCTTGTACAAAGTCAAGGTTAAGTTGTCCTTTTTTCTCGAAGTTGTGGACCGATATTCTCCTATTAATTAGGTAAGCTTTATCGTTGTGGTAGTATAACTGTTTTAACATAATCGTATATACGTATGTGGAGTGGTGCGGAATGTAAAAAGAGCTTTTATTTCCACAATACTTGAATTAATACTATTGCTGTTGCTAATCCTAATGTCACTAATGTTTTTGGTGTTAGTGTTTCATTTAAGTGGATGTAAGTTAAAAAAGCAAATGATATCATCCCCATTGAAAAACCAATTAATCGTTGAGGCCATAAACTACCATCAAATGCTTGTACCGTATAGTAAGTAGCATAAATATAAATGTAACTAATAGGTACTCCTAACAATGACATTATTATTGGTCTTTCTTTAACCCAATTGCTAAGGAATTGGGAATTTATTTGATACCAAACCATAACTTGACCTAGCAAAAATAGAAATGATCCTAAAATAAGTGCTTTATAATTCATCTCTATCCTTGTGTTTGACTTTTCTTGTGTATTTGTTCATGTCGCCATGGTCCTTTTGGATCATACGACGTCGAATCTTCTGTGCTAGGTTCCTTTCTTCCTTTCTCTGTCTCTTTCCCGATATGTCTTTTCCATTGATCATCCCAAAACTCAAAATTTAAGTCCTCCATCTTCCTTGTTTACGATATTGGTCTCTAGGGTCTATGCCATTTTCAAATTGAAGACCATCTTTATCTGATTGGTTAATGGTTTTGTTGGTTCCAAACAAATATACAGGGCCATTATAGTCTTCGTAAAATGCATTGTTAGGATCATCTACATTTAAAATACGACGATTGCCTTTAAATGATCTAAATTCACGACCTGTTGTGCGTCCCCATTTACCAGGAGCATATTCAATTTCACAACAACGTGCTTCGTTAAAATCATAACGAAGTTTTACTGTATTACCTCTTTTTTCGCTCAATTTTATCTTTATTTTTTTCGATTGACCATCGGTTTAACAATGTAACTAATACTACAGGTAGTGTCATTCCAATTCCAAATACTAATCCATTATCTCTTGATAGTGAAGTATAAGCTGCTAGACCACCAATATAAACAAACCATATAATAGCCCAACCCCACCAAGGGAATTTTGATGTAGATGATTGTACTTTAGTTACTTTTTGATCGTGTACAACTCTTGATAAAGCATCTTGTAGATCTTTACCATAAGCTGGGTGTTTTTCAGTTGAACCGTCTTCGTTCAACAATGTGATTTCGTACTTCATCCAATCTGGGAATGTTTTGGATTCTTTTCTGTACTTTACGTCTATTACTTTTTGTTTCATAATTTAAAATGGCAATTCATCATCTTCTTCATAATAATATGGTGGTTCCTGTTCTGCTTGGAACTCAGCTAATCCTTCATAGAATGTGCGAATATTCTCTTCATTTACCAAATTAGCATTATGATAACTTAGCATTTCTCTAATAGTTGATTCTGATTCTATAACATTAATGCTTTTACTACTAGTTAGAGTAATAGTGGTAAATTTTTCAGTAAAATCGAAATCAACAATTTTATCAAGGGGGATAAGATGTTTACGTTCATTTCCCCAACTATTTACTTCAATATATTTCATAATTTATCGTGATGAATTTCATTAATTAAATCTTCAATATAATACATAGCACCTCTTATATCTCTATCTTCTAGTTGTTGTTGAATATTTCTTAATTTGAGGTATAAATGTTCTTTTATTTTAGAATCCATACTCTTGTTTTGCTAGTTCTTCTAAATCAATTTCATCTTCAATTTCACACCATTCATCTTTAGATGTACTTTCAGATTCTAATTCATCTCTCCAAGCAATTTCTGGGAGTAAACCAGCATTTTGAATAAGAGCCCAAATGCGCTCTTTCCATAAATCCATTTTTACTCCTTCAACAACACAATCAAAACCTTGATGTTGGGTAATTTCACCTAGTAGATCTACTAGTTCTAGAGCGAGTTCATCTAACTCACCACCAATTTCAAAATTGGTATCATACTTGTTTGAACCATTAGTACCTTGTTCAAACATTTCTTTAATTTTAAGCCATTTAGGCGTAACGATTGATTTTTCTATTTTTGACATAACTTTTATTTCTATTTTGTAAATATACGAACGATTTTTTGGGGAGCCAAATTTATTTTTGAACTCCTGCATTATATTCTAAAAGGATTAATTCAGCTTCTTCACGAGTAACCCAGCCATTTCCATCTACGTCAGCAATATCACCAACGTAGAACCAATCATCATATTGTTTTAAATCATCTAACGTCATAACTTATTTAATTTAATACGTTTATACCATTTTTAGTAACAATAAAACCAACACTTTCAGCCCAATAGCGATCATCATCCATTTCGAATTCACTAACGCTAACACACTCAAATTTGTAACCATCAATATTGATTGGAAAACTATCTCTAAGTTCTTCTAAACTTATACCAAAGAAATCACAACCGGCTTTAAAATAAAAACCTTCGTTACCCATATAATGACCACGGCCAATATAAGGGATATTAGTGGATTTAAATTCTTTGTGTTCTTTCCAGTGATCCCAATCACTTTCCATAGCAATATCAGCACCTTTAGTATTTAAAATACTAGCAAGGGCAATAAATAAATCTTGATTTTCTTTTTCGAATCTGTTCATAACCTTAATTTTTAATTTCTTTAACGATGTAAATATACGAATGGGATTTTGGGAAGCCAAATCTTTTTCAATTTTTCTTTTTTTCAAGTAGTTTTCTTTTTTTGTTGGATAACATTTCTAAACTATCTGAAAGTATTTGAATATATTCTTGTTGTTTTTTAATTTCTTGTTTTAGATTGAGATTAATATCTATCAAGTTTTTTATGTCTTTGCTATTTTTAATTAAAAGTGTATCTGAAATTGATTCTTTTAATTGAAGAGATTTAATTTGGAATTTGTATTTTTTAACTTGAATAATCAAACTATCTACATAATTTTCTAATTGAGCAATTTTAATATTATCATCTTCCACTTCAGCATTTAACTTATATATTTGATATCTGTTATTTAAAGTAGAATTTAACAAACTATCTATTTTTTTAATAGTAGTCTTTTTTTCTTCTTTTATAAGAAAAAGGGTAGTATCTGAAGTTTGAAGTAAACTATCAGTTATAGATAAAACTGATTCCTCAACAATTGCCTCATCCTCAAATTCAGTAATAGGGGGAGGGGTTAAATTATTAACACAACTAGTGACAAATAAAAATAATGCTATTAAGAATCCTGATTTGCTGTAATACATTCTAAAAACTTTTGGTTTATTTGTTCCAATTTACTCTCGTATTGTTCTATTTTTTGTTCTAATTTTTCAATACGAAGATTTTGGTCTTCAAGTTGGTTATTATAAGAATCTCGCAATTCATAAAATAAAAACCCTACAGCAAGTAACATACAGAAAGTAACAGCTGCTATAGGGTGTTTTATAAATTGTTCAAAGCTTATAGGTAAAGCCATTACATATCCATTTTGTCAGCAATGTAATTTTCATAGTCTTCAACAAAATCTTCTACTGAGTAATCTTCGTATTGTTCTTTACCGTTCAAACGAATATCATTTGCTAATGATTCTTTATAAGCATCAACCATGTGTTTAGGTTCGTCTTGAAGTTTAAAGAATGCTTGAGACATTACTTTTTCTACTGAGTTTTCATTTAGGAATTTTTTCCATTTAACATTATAATCTTCATTCATTTCATCAGAATTTATTTCATCAAAATCACGAGCCATATCAAACAATTCTTCACCTAACTTATTCATTGCTTTACGAGTACCCCCACCTAATGAAGCATTAACCCACATATTGTTATAAGTATCATAAATGTAAATGTAATTAGCACCATAAGAATCACCCATTTGAGCTACTTCCATCATAGCATCTTCAAAATTATCTGCTAATTTAGTTTGACCAGCTGGTTCTTTATGTTTTGCTTCAATTTCTCCTGAAGCTGGATCTAGGTAAGAAATGTAACCCATATTAGCAATTTCTCTTGCTTTTTCAGGTGATGAATAATGATTGTCTAAACCTTTACCTAAATTTTCAGGATAACCATCATAATGATTGTAGGTAGATGTTAACACGTGATTCCCTGCTGCATCTGTTGATATAAATCCTACTAAAGCTCTTGTTCCCATATCTTTATTATTTTAATACTTTTGTTTATAAATATTATAGGCTATACTCAGATTGCCACTTTTTTATAAAACTTTCACCTACACCTAATTCTAGTATTTCTGCTTTATCAGGCACACCTGGAAGTTTATCTTGTGTTATGATGTGATCTATGTTTGTATTATTCCAAACTTTCATTTTAGTTTTAGCATTTGATCTATTTGAAGTTTTAAATACTATAACTACAGGCATACCACCATAAGTTTGTTGTTTATTAATTTGAACTTTTGGATGTTTATATCCTTTAGGTGGGGTATGTTCTGTTCTCCAAGGTCCAACTTTTGACTTATCTAAATCGTGATGCCAAACTGATTTCCAACCTAATTCTGGTTTAGATGGTACTTCATAATAGGTTTCAACACGTTTTTGTTTTACTACTGCTGGTTGTTCTGATGGTCTACCTCTTCTCATTATCTATATTTTTTTGCTATAAAATCTCCCTCTTTATGGGATTTAATTACATGACACATTTTACAAAGTAACTGATAGTTGTTTGGTTGTTCACCTTCAAGTGTTCCTTTAATACTAGGATTAATATGATCAACATCCATTGCGGTAATTATGGATTTGAAATTTTCTTGGCCATATTGTTTTACCATATCTAATCCACAATGCTCACAAACTAAATCTTCAGCTAATATTTTTTCTACTTTATACATTAACCAAGGACGAGATGGAGCATTACTAGCATATTGTTTATACTGAACATGGTAAGCACAATATGCTTTAGGGTTACCATTCATATATTTTAATGGTTCTTTTTCACACCAAGTAACTTTACACATTTGCTTTTACTTCTTTAATATGTTTACACTCCCGATCTTTTGCTCTCCAACTACCGGGGCAAGTACATTTAAGGTTTCCTTTTTTAGTAAAGCTGACTATATAAGTAACATCACTTGAAGATGATTTAAATTCCCAAGAATTAGGAGTATCTTCTTTTTCTGGTTGGAAAAGAGATTTACTTTTAAGTTCTGGTTTAATCCAATTAATATCTTTAAGAGTGGTATTAGGGTCTACTTTTTGCCAAGTAGGTAAAATATATCTATTACCATCTCTAGAATCATATAGATGGGGTGGATATATGTCATTATGTTCATACTTAAATTTTTGAACAAATACACTTTTACCAAACCCCTTCCCAATTGAAAAAGATTTACCCTCAGGTAAATGAATAATACGAGACCTTAAAGCCCCATATTTGTTATAATTTGTAATTTTCCAAAGACTCATCTTTACATAACCTTTATTTTTATTAACTCATTTACAGGGTAAATATACGAAGTCCCTTTCGGGACTCCAAATTTTTAATTAGGTTTTTTTATTTGGTTTTTTAAATATTCTTTTTCTAGTTGAAGATCTAATGATAAAAAAGCACATAGCCTATAAATACTTTTTGGATCATATAAAATCATTTTTACTAAAAACTCATCATCTACATTATAAAAGAATTCTTTAAAACTACCAAATGAATCTTGATCAAAATCCATTAATACTCACTAAAAGGGGGTTGTTGAACAGTTTTTTTCTTCTTTTTTAAAATAGGATACTTTGATTTAGCCCATTTTAACCATTCTTGACTAGCTTGGTAAGTTTGACGTGGAGAATTTTTACTCATAACATATTTAATTTAATTAATTACTTTCCTTGTCCTCTATACTTTTTAGTATAATTTTTACTTGATTTCAGTTTTGATGATTTAGTTTTTGCATGGATACCTGGTCTTTTGATTTTAGGTTTATCTTGCTTTAACGTTGTTGTTTGTGATCTTGCCATTAGTTAAACTTTTCCTTTAATTGTTGATTTGCTATAATACGTTTTAATGATGATACGTATTGATTAGCTTCAGCATATTGCTGATCCAACAATTGGAAAAGTTGTTCTTCTGAGTTGCATTTACGTGCATAACTAGCATACCAAAAAGCATAGTCTAATACACTTTCTTCCCAATTAGCATAGTAAGCATGACCATATTGGGTACCTTGAGCTAAATTAATTCTAACTCTAGCTTCTTTCATACCAAACAAATTATGGTTTTCTTTAAAAATACGAGAACTAAACTCACCTGATTCTAATTTGGCTTGAGCTAAAGTAATGTGTGGGTAAGGTAGATTAAGTTCTTTAAGTTTTAAAATTAACTTTTCTTCATTAAACTCATTCTGGTTTTTTATTAGAAGCACATTTTCAGTATCAGTAATGTATTCAGTAGGAAGTTCTGTTGTACTCATTCCTAAAAATAAAAAAATAAATACCCCTGTAAATATAGCTTTAAATATTTTGCTTGAAAACGGTACTTTTTTAAACTGTAGGTTTTTCGAATCGTATCTATATAGTTTCATAATTATTTATTTTTAAGTTTTTGAATTGCATTTTGTATTTCAACACATCTTTCATACTCCTTATGATAAACATGAATTTCTAGATTTTTTTCTAAAGTATCAAGAAAATCTTTTCTATCAACAGTTAAATCCATTATTTTATCTTCATCCTCAATCATTATTTCCAAAACGTGCACATGACGTTTTTTAGTATTGAGGTTTTCCAAAACCCCATCAACACAAGCTTTAGAAATGTTTAAGTCCTTATTGTAAATAAGGTCTTCAAATTCTTGATAATTTTTTACGTTTACAGAATAAGCCATAATTAAAATAAATCTAGGAAACTATCATCAATCCCCTTTTCACGTAATTTACTAAACTTTTCGTCGTTTTCCAACATTTTTTTAGCTAAACGTTCAAGGTGTTTGTTTTTTTGATTATCATAATCATTAACCAACTTATCGTGTTTTTTTCTTTTTATATTTCGAGTACGTTTCTTTTTCATAAGTAAGCTACGATATCAAGATCATCATCTTTATCATCCTCCCCTAAACCTAATTCTTTTAAACGTTGTTTTGTATAGTCATCTAACTCCCAATCAACATTACTTTGGTTTACAGGTTTATGATCCTCGATACCTTCTATTTGTTTATTATCAAAAACATCCCCAATTGTTAAGTAATAACAATTATAACATAAAAACTCTATATTTTCTTTACGGTAATTTTTCTTGTTTCCGTCTTTGAAATGTAATAACAAAGGTATTTTATAATCCAATACCCTACGTTCATGGAAACCACAATTGGAACATTCTTCCAATAAATATCCCTCACTTACAAGTCTGTACTTAATTTTTTCAGGAGTAAATGAAGCAGCATTAATTCTACCTTCAATAATATCTAATAATGCTGGTTCTTTACCAGAAGAGCGTAGGAATTTTGGGATTCCTTTACCTGAGGGGTTTAATTGTTTTTCAAATAAAGTTTTTCCTGTTTCTTCATCTTTGTAAAATTTTGCCCATTTTTTATAATGTTGGTAAGAACAATTTAACCACCGGGCAGCAGCCATGTTACTTAATGTTTGAGATTGAGCAGCAAGGATTTGTTCTTTAGTAAGTGGTTTTGCTTTTGGCATATTAATCTTTGTCTAAAATTGTAAATGGACCTTGAAGGTTTTGATCCTCATCAAAACTATCAAATTCAGATATTGGTGTTTTTCCTTTATAAAATTTCTCCAAACGTTCATATTGAGTATATTGTTCTGGAGTCATTAATTGGATATCATTCCATGTGTGGTCTCCTTCTCCATTTATAGTGGTTACAGCTCGGTAGGCACCAGTTGTAGAACAATTTACACAGCTTTTGTAGCCGTATTTTTCAAATCTAAGTTTGGGCATATCCTGCTTACACTTAATGCAAGGAATCATTTCT
>Ga0208162_1001945_pt1 | contig 10353 bp, 9 predicted proteins | sample CB_VirMetaG_4_FD_184539 | JGI IMG/M metagenome (GOLD analysis project Ga0208162, IMG submission 184539) | Freshwater to marine saline gradient viral communities from Chesapeake Bay - CB_1508_1M Viral MetaG (SPAdes) (version 4) | ecosystem: Environmental > Aquatic > Marine > Coastal | place: USA... | reverse complement strand
GCTCAAGATCTTCTGATTATGTCGAAAACTTACAGCCAAACATAAAGTATTATTACACCTTTAGAACAGTGGACTTCCATGGCAATGTGTCTAATCCAACAGCTATATACGAAATTGAGTTGGTAGACGACGGTGGAGCAATCTATCCTCTAATCAACCTATACGAGCTACCTGTAATAGAAGCAAATCAACCCTCCAGGACCATGAAAAAGATGATTCAAATTTATCCTGTCCTAGATAGGGTGACACCAAGTATAGAACAAAATCTGCTTATTTCTGGGGAGCAAATAAAAGATCCAAATGACATCCCAACAGTTGGGCTTGGACTGCAAGGTCAAGAATCTATTTGGGATAAGAAATTCAAAATTAGATTAACTTCGACTAAAACTGGTAAGAAAATTGATATGAATGTCACGTTCGCTAAAAAAGATGAAAGAACTTGAAAGGAATAGCACTATTTATTGTGTAAAACTATTTAATAGTTAGAGAGGTAAAACTATGGCGTTTTTGGACAATAGTGGAGATATTATACTCGATGCGGTCTTGACGGACACTGGAAGACGAAGGTTGGCTAGAGGCGATGGAAGTTTTAAGATTGCTAAATTCGCTTTGGGAGACGATGAGATTAACTATCGTCTTTATAACCCTAGTCATGCGAGCGGCTCTGCATACTTTGATTTAGAAATCCTCCAAACCCCAGTTTTAGAGGGCTTTACTGATCCAGAGGCTTCAATGCATCATCGCCTAGTTACATTGACTAGAAATGACGTATTGTTCTTACCAATCCTAGAACTATTTGAGAGTGCCGATTTCGGTAGTGTACGCGAGTCTGGAACCAATGCTTTCTTAATCGCGGTAGACAGCGACACTCAAGACGCTGTTGGGACTACGGCAGGAGTTATTTGGGGCGAGACTCCATCTTCTGTTTCAAGTACGACAATTGTTGTCGATCAGGGTGTAGATTCAAATGGAGGCAGTCCTAGCATTGAATCTCAGTTGTCGGCGGATCTCTTAGAGACGAGATATCAAGTTGAGATTGATAATAGATTTGGTACAATTTATAATAATGCAGGTAACAGAGGAAATCCAGCCTATGTGAACGAAGCACAGATGGCAAGCTATTTCTTTACTTTATCTAATAGTGCATACGTATCAAATATTACGAGTGTTGATTCTAGTGATTCTTCTATCAATGGACCGAGAGGCACAAGAATCCAATTCAGAATCGGAGCCTCTTTGGAGCTTAACGGTAGCACTAAGCTATTTACTAGACTTGGCGGCACCTCGACAGTAGGTAGTACATCTGTCTATCACATTGATTCTATCATCAGGGTTACAGGTGTAACGACAGGCTACAGCATAGATATCCCAGTTAGATTCATTAAGAAGCAGTAATAAGGAAGGTATATAATGGCTACAACTTTTAAGAGCTTAGGCAGTAACGATATAACAACAACTAGAACTCTGTTGCATGAGTCTATTCCCGTGACGGGCTCTATCGTATCTGGTACATACGGGGGCGATACTGTTGCTCTTGGTTCCGAGCCTCACATCAAGACTTACACTCATGGTATGTTTGAATCGGTATATGACTATCCTTACCTATCTTCTTCTGCTAATCACATTTTTGATATAACCGCTGGCTACTCGGCGCAATCTTCTCTCTCTGGAGCGAGCAATACACAAAACTCAAAGAAAATAAATATTTATAATCAAATGGCACAAGTTCTGATGGGCTATGACGAGAACGCTGCTGTTCGACGTTTTGACGAAGATGGTGATGTAATCGGCGGTGGCACAAAGATTAACGAGTGTTACTTTGTTAACTTTGCCAGAATCTTAACAAAAGACGAGATCAAGAAGGGCACCTTTGAACTTGAGCTTATTACTACTGATGGTTTTGCTCATGGTGCCGATTCGTCAGAGAGAATAAAAATTACAGACTACTCTGGCTCCGATGGGTACTTTGTAAACTCTCCTGCCGGTGAGTATGGCGTTCTGTTTGCCACTGCTTCTGCTGGAACAGACATACTGGCAGCAAATCAGTATTACAAGGTGGGGCTTGTTTTCTATCAAGCAGGAGTAGCAGTAATTAGTGGCTCTATTTTCTCGGATGCTGCTGACGGCGGAATCCTCAACAACTCAAAGGGAACTGTCACATTTAGCCCTGCTGGGGCATCAACCACGGGCTTTAATACAACTACAGGCTCGACCATTGAGGTAATGGCACAGAACTTAAGAAACAGAACGTACAATCTACAGTTTAATAACACAACAGAGCTTAACTCAACAATTTATTTCTGTCGAGCCAACAATACAGAATTCAACTACAGTGCAAATCCAACTTACCTATCCACATCTAATGGTCCAAGCGAGATTGTTGTGAAGGATGGTAATGCAAATAATAGCCCTGTAACCTACATTACAAGTGTCGGCCTTTACTCCCCAGACAACGAATTGCTGGCAGTGGCCAAGGTTTCAGAGCCTCTTAAGAAGGATCCTAGCAACGAGTTGACTTTACGAGTACGCCTGGATTACTAAGGGGGTGCTCGTATGGCATTCTATAGGTTTACAGGAAATGACCTATTTGTCAACCAGATAGAAACTAATCCTTCTCACAGATTTGATATATACAATTCTCAGATATTTTATAATAACAGATCTGAGCAAGCTGGTGCTTTTAATAGCAGTGTGCCTGGAGTTCCAACTGGGCATATAAGTTTGTATGAAATGAACGTAGATAGGACTTCTGCTGACACTGGTCTAATATATTCTTTTATTACAAGAGATAGCTCTCTCACCGCGTTCAAGACAGTATCCACTTCTGACTTCTATGCACTAGATTACGGAGATACGATAAGTGGTTCCGCCTATCCTCTGTCAGCATCAATTACAAGAGAATTTTTTGACAACAATCATTCTCAATCTCTAAGTGATGCAAACTATGCTTTTTATTATGCCAAACGTGACCCGCAGGTCCACTCAACACTGAAAGAGCATCTAGATTACATAAAGGAGAATATTGAAGGATCTCATATTAGCGCACTAAGGAATACAATTGAACGACATGCAACTATGAGCCCTCATTTTCAATATTCTGCTTCGTTTAGTGACGGCTACAGCAGAGACTTGGATGTTGTCCCAGTAAACTTGATTAGTATCCCTGGTATTTTTTATGGTTCTTCTTTAGAGAAAGGTACAGTAAATTTAAAATATTTCTTAACTGGTACGTTAATCGGAGAACTTCGTGATATAAATCAAAACGGGGAATTGATACAAGTAGGGCCAGAGGGTAGCACTGGCTCTGGTAGCGTAGCTGGAATGGTCTTGTACAAGCAGGGCTTTGTTATTTTGACTGGAAGTTGGGATCTACAAACAACTGGTCCTTCCTCTGATGCTCAACTAGATTATAAAAATACTGGAACTGCTGTAACATCGTCTTGGCTTTACTTTGGAGTTGGGGCTAATGACGGTATCCCAAATGATGGAGAGGGGGCCACTACAAGAGCATCTGCGAGCTATGGCTTCTATTTCTCTGGTTCTCACGAAGTTCCTGTGGTCACAATGTTTGCCCATGCTCCCAAAGGACAACTTAACTTTTCAAATAATCCAACTTATCTTAGCTATAGCTCAGATTCTGGGTATTATGACGCTTTGACTAGCTCCATCTCTTACAGAGAGCCCGACCTTCCAACAGCAAATATTGTTAGTTCTTCGTTCATAACACCTACGGCAAGTTTTGCTAAAGAAACTTATATCTCAAAAATAGGAATTTACGATAAAGAAAAGAATTTAATTGCCGTGACAACTGTTGCAAAACCGGTTAAAAAGACAGAAGATAGAGAATTTAGTTTTAAGATAAAGTTAGACATATGATATTGGGATTAGATGTTAGCACTTCTGTAATCGGATATACCATTCTTGATCAGGAGTCAAATGTAATAGTTTGCAAAGCCTGGGACCTAAGAAACAAACGTTTACTTTCAGATCTGTATAGTAAAGGAATGTTTATTAAGGAAGAGCTTGAACAAATAAAAAAATTATATGACATAAAGCATGTAGCAATAGAGGAAGCCTTTACGTTCTTTAAATCAGGCGGTTCTACTGCTAAAACTATGGCAACACTACAAGCTTTCAACGGCATTGTCTCTTGGCTATGTAAAGACATTATAGGAGTTACACCTACTCATATCCCGCCAGCCAAGGCACGCAAGCTAAATGGCATAAAAGTTTCAAGAGGAGAAAAGGCAAAAGAAGTGGTTTTGAACTATTTATTGGAGAGCGAGGATTCATTTCAAGTAGAATATACAAAGCATGGAAATCCAAAGCCAACTTCTTATGACAGAGCAGACAGTTTAATTATAGCTAGAGCTTGTCATAGACTTTTGACAGAATAAGGAAACCCTGACATGAGTAAGACATTCCTAACTGAAGAGCAGATTAACAAAATTACTTTTGAAGAAACCTGGCAAGTCTTGAGGGAGATCAATGCTATCCCAAATCATAGCCCAGAAGACCAAGTTAGGATTGATATCTTAAATGAAAGATCTAGTTTTGTTGATTTATTGAAAAAGTTTGGTGGTTCAATGTTCGATGCTGCCAAACCAGGGATTGCTTCGCCAGGCGCGGCGAAAGCTGTTTCAGCAGCGCTTTCTCCTGATGTAGAAGAACCAGTAGAAGAGCCAGAAGACGATGAAGAAAAAGGCGTTATAGGTCAAGCAATTGATGCAACAAAAGAAATGGCTGGAGAAACGTTAGATAAGTATTTCCCCCCAGAAAATCGACCTTTTAGTGGGGAACGGCCAAAATATATTACCTCAACGCCAGTTAGTCTACAAAAATTTGAATTGGCTGTTGACGTGATTGGTCCATTTGTTGCTGCATTTGTTCCGGTCTGGGGCTCTTTGTTGGAGCTAATAATTGCTGCAAAGGATTTTGCTAAGGGAGATTATATCGCTGGGTCGCTCATGGCCACAGCTTCCTTGCCGGGTGTGGGAGTTGTTTTTACTGCCGCTTATGTTGCAGCCAAGACAAGAAACAAAGTTGCTTTTATGAAAGCCCTTCGAGCCCTAAACGAAACTGGCTTAGTTGGCAAAGGTAAGGGTGTTGACTTTTTAAAGACATCCAATCGATACATTGGGACAGTTCAAGCTGCTCTGACAGACAAGGAGATGCTTGAACAAGTATTTAAGAGGATCCCAGGCAAGCCGCTTTTATACAAGTTTTACGGAATACCTGTTGGTACTCTTGATGATTTTACTGAGTTTATGATCAGAAAAACTGATCAGGTCTTTAGCATGAAGTGGGCAAATTTGTCTTATGCTACACTTAACCTTCTTGGTAGAATATATGAAGTAGAAGCAATCGAAGGTACTGATTTACAAAAGGTGCCTTTCGATGAAACATATGATTTTGCTAATGAGATTATTGGTATGATGGTTAAGAAAGGCGGTTCCATGTCATATGAAGCTATACAGGATTTGGCTAATAAAGCCGGTATTCTCTATAGAAACACATATAGCTCTGAGTAGTGAAGGAAAATATTATATAAGCCGATTGTTCTTTTTTTAACTAATTAAATTGTATTGGAGATTCTACAACATGGACAAAAATAAAATATCACTCTCGGAATTTGAAATCAATCAGATCATTATCGAGGAAACAAAATTAGTTCTACAAGAAAAGAGGGCGAATAGACTAGAAGAAGGAGTTGCATCGGCCCTTGGGGTTATCGCTGGTTTAGAGGCACTTTCAAAGGTAGGACAGGCCATCAAGAATAGCGACAAATACCAGGCTGGTAGGCAAGAACTTATGAGGAAGTACGCAAGAGATAAAGCTAGCGTATCATTGAAAACTCTAAAAATGGCGGAAGACGTCCTAGAAAATGGAGAATTTGGTGACGCAGCACGATCTATAGTTCAGAGCCTAAAAGCTGCACCAAATGTAGATAATCAAATGGTTAAGGCGGTTAGACTTCAGCTAGAAGTAATTCACTCCGCAGTAATAAAGAGCTTAAGGGAGGACATGGCCCAATCTAGACCACAAGATTACATAAATTTTAATTCCCAAATCAGTGAATACTACAGACTACTAAAAGGTTCGAAGAAGCTTACTCCAGAGTTATATCAAGAGTCCGTTGAAGCCTTTGGGGCAGTTATGCGGACTTTGCTGGCTGGCACTGATTATGAAGGCAAGACTTATAGACAGCTTGTTCTTTCATTAGAAACAGGGGGTCTTGGCGATAAATTGTTAGCTAGAAGTATGAGTAAGCAAGACAATTTGGTACAAACAAAAGCGACTGATGTAGTTATCTCTATGCCAATTGGAAAACAAGGTGAATATACGTTGAATATTACAAGAAAAACTATAACCTATACCGTAGCTTTTCTTGCTCTAATGGGTATCGATGCACTCAGTTCAGTTATCTATTGGGTATATACTCCGAATGGAAAAGGGACGGGAGGAAAAGTAAAGGTACAAACAACCCCTCCTACAACGACACCTGAGTCACTAGCGGCACCAAGTGAGAAGCCAGCGCAAAGAATGGGTTCTGTTTCCGACCAGACTGAGGGCTTCTGATATGAAAAAGAAAATAACTAAAACTATGATTAAAAGCCTCGTAACTGAAGAGGTTAGAAAAATGCTGAAAGAAGTTGAGCCAACAGATGAGCCAACAGATGAGCCAACAGATGATTATCCGCATCCATGGAATACTGCTAGCAAGAAGCTCATTGGTTACACTGATAAGTTGGCAGGAGAAGATGGGTCATTTCCAGATGGAACCTTAGCTAGAAAACACGACCCAGGTGGCGATGAAGATGGAGTTATAAAAAGGTTTAACGCCAGCAAGGGGAAATGGGAACTTGTCGATGTTGAAGGCACGTCCGATGAAGATGCCGGCGATACTGACCTTATAGATACCGGAGATACTGACGCTGACATAGAAGACGTCTCTTATGATACAGGCGGCAGAATATCGATAGATGAACTCAAAGAGCTTGAAGAAATTGCAGAAGAACATCTATGGGGTATTAAGCCGGGTAAGAGAGAAGATGGGTCTATTAGTCCAAGTCCAGAGCAACAGACTAAACTGATAGATGCCTTCTATGACAACCGGCCTGTAGAGGATACAGACAAACCAATCCGAGATTTGGTCAACCCTGTAACTCTAAGTGCTATGTTGGCACTGGCTTCTATGGAAAAATTTGACAAGGGAGAAGCACCAGATCAGTTGATAATCAAAACATTAAAATCTGTACCAGATTTGAATGATAATAATATATTTAATGCCAAACAATCATTGATTTTAAATCCTGAGACCCCAGCAGAGGTAGCACAGGAAATTTTTGATTCTATGGGAAGAGAAGAACAAATAGAAATCAACAGAGATTTAGAGCTAACTAAAGCTACGTTGGACGGAACTGACGAGGAAGAGTCCGAAAGTCCGCAAGTTCCCCAGCCCACTAAAGCTGAGAAGCCAAGTAATATCGCAAGTGATTGGGAAGAGTATGTGGAGAAAACACCAGATAAAAAAGCTGCTGAACAAATAGTTTCTTTGTGGCAACGATTAACAGCTGGTTCTCTCATGCAAGAGGCAATCGAAGGCTACGATAGTAGCTTTAGGAGCTTTGTACGGTTTTACAAAGATCAATTGAGAAAACTACAAGCAAAAAATAAAAATAAAAAATTTATTAGTCCCTCTGAAATGGTCGCGATTCTGCAAAATTATATGACAACAGGTCAAAGTGGTGGCGAAGCTGTGCCACCTAAAGCTACACCCTCTAGTGAGAAAGAAATCTTGCAGCAGGCTTCTAGTGTCCTAGATACCATACCGGCAGATGAGCAGTTCAAAAAGGCTGACTTGAATTTAGTGCTACAAAACCTTTTCAAAATTAAGTTCGGCACAATTAAAGCTTCTAAATTAAAGGACCTCGTTGATGCTAAACTGAAAACACTAGAAGAACAGCTTGTAAGCGAATCCGTTTATAACCGTTGGCAGCAAATTATTAAAGGGTAAGTGTCCAATGAAAATTAGGGTTAAAAAAGATCTTATTTTAGAAGTTGGCATGGAAGGCCCAGTGCGTGGGGCCATGCAGGATAAGCTAGATCCTGAAAAGGTAAAGCAACAAGTTTCCACGACACCGGATAAGCTAGCCAGAACTCTTCAATCGACCGCAGAGCAAGCAAAAAACGATCCTCTACTGGCGTTACAGGTTCTATTGGAATTTGCTGGTATGGTGCCCGCAATTGGATCTGTGGCAGATCTTCTTTCAGCGGGCATCGCACTAGCTAGGGGCGAAAAGTTTGAGGCTCTGATTAATGTTATGGCAGCCTTGCCTCTTGTTGGCTTATCCTCTGGGCTTTTAAGGGCCGCATACAGAAAGGGTGGTACAAAAGCTTTGGGGGAAGCGATAAAACTTATCTGGAAGCGATCCACAGGTAGAGAAATAACAGAGAAAGCTTTAAAATCCTCTGTAGAGGAAGTAACATCGAGCGCAAAAGAAGTTGTTACCAAATACCTAAAAGATGCAGGCTATGACAATAAAGTGATTGCTTTTATAAATAATAATTTTGAAAAGCTTGAGTTGTTTATGGTACCTGCTATACTTTCACTTGCTGGATATCAAATTTATCAAATCATCTCGCAGCCGCAAATTGATGATGCAACAGATCCTGGCCTTATTAATCCTCTGGACCAATTTAAACAACAATACGAGAATCCTATGGTGATTGCGAATCGATAACTTTTAGTAGATATTTATATAAAATAAAAGGAGATACTTATGAAGAAGCTCACAACCATTGATAAGGTAAGGAAAATAGTCTTACAAGAAATTAGATCTGTTCTGAATGAACAAGACCCCCCTCTACAGCAAATTCCTATGGAGCTCAGTGGAGATGAAGCCGTTGGCCTTAACACTCCCGAAGACGAAGAATTTGATAAACCGGTTCCTATGGAGGACGATGGCGTTAACCTGGATCTGAGCGATCTTTTCGATGACGCTGAAATTCCTGATGGACCGGAGGGGCCTTCGGAGCAAGACGTCCAGGGCGTAGAACCTACCGATCTAGCAGCCATAGCTCGCGAAACTCAAGACACTTCTGGCGATATTTTTAAGTCAAAATATAGAAGCACAAATGTTAAACTTGATGATGTAATGAACCGAGGCTCGATTCTTGGCAAATATACGCGAGGAGACGGAGTCAAAGAGTTGCAATTTATGCTTAGACAGCAAGATCCTTTTGGATTAGAAGATTTGAAAATTGATGGCGATTATGGCCCTGCAACCATAGCCGCAGTTAAAGCGTTGCAAGCCAAGCTTGGTGTTCCTGTAGATGGAGTCTTCGGCCCAGTAACCGCAAAAGCTCTTGCCTCAACGATGGGCCAAGCAACGGCAGGTACTACAGCCAGAACGGCAGCCAGAACGGCAGATGCCACAGCCAGAACGACAGCCAGAACGGCAGATACTACAGGCCCCCTATCAGACAAAGAAAAGTTGCAGCAGATTTCTAGTGGCCTAGCTACCCAGGGAGATAAGAAGTTCAAAAGGTCTGAGTTGGCCGACGAGATAAAGGCCCTTATCCCTAAGCTTAAAGCTGGCCCATTTAAAGCCACCTATTTAAAGGGCCTCGTTGATGATAAGCTGAAAACACTAGAAGAGCAGCTTGTAAGCGAATCTGTTTATAACCGTTGGCAGAAAATCATAAAGGGGTAAACATCTAATGAAAATTAGGGTTAAAAAAGATCTTATTTTAGAAGTTGGCATGGAAGGCCCAGTGCGTGGGGCCATGCAGGATAAGCTAGATCCTGAAAAAATGAGTAGTTTATTAAAGAAAAGAGAAGACCAGATTGCTCAAAGTATTTATCAGATGTTCGCGAAAGCTAAAGAAGACCCCGAAGCAGCACTCCAGCAAATAGGGGAAATAGCTGGCCTCTTGCCTGGGATTGGGAATTTTGCAGATATCCTAGCGGGACTTCTTGCACTTCACCGAGATAAACCAGTCGAGGCGATATTTAACTTTCTAGCTGCTTTGCCTGTTTTGGGTCTAGGTGCTCGTGTTGCTAGTAAAGCTTTCTTTAAAGCAGCGTCCAGCGCTGGACTTAGCCCAGCGCAGGCTATAACAAATCCTGAAATTTGGAAAGTAGCCTGGAGAACAACAGGACCGACATTCCAACGCGCTTTTGGTTCTGGTTGGCTCAGCCGCTTACAGGGTCAGCAACCTTTAAGAGACATAGAAGAAGCTAGAAAAGAGTTAAATAAAATATTAAAATACACTCCATACTCAAAGAACTTATCCGGTTTTATAAATGATCATTTTTTAAAACTTAGTTTTCTTGTGCAGTCAGCACTT
>Ga0208162_1001944_pt1 | contig 10358 bp, 23 predicted proteins | sample CB_VirMetaG_4_FD_184539 | JGI IMG/M metagenome (GOLD analysis project Ga0208162, IMG submission 184539) | Freshwater to marine saline gradient viral communities from Chesapeake Bay - CB_1508_1M Viral MetaG (SPAdes) (version 4) | ecosystem: Environmental > Aquatic > Marine > Coastal | place: USA... | reverse complement strand
CATTTACGAAATTTTGATGTTGAGATGATGCGCAAGAACGCGCTCAATGAAATGTGACCTTGGGATGCCTTCAGAAGCTGAGGCTTGGTCTACTGCGTCAAATAGCTCATAAGGCAGATAGACGGTCATGTCACGTGCTGGTGTTTTGCGTGTGCGTGGCATCAGAAGTCAAATTCAGCGGGGGTTTCTGTGATAGGTGAAAAATCGCGCGGTGATGGTGCAGCTTCAACACGTTCAACAATTTGTTGCTCGCGGAGCAGATTGCGATAAGGCTTGAGACTCATTTGACGCAACTCAGGAATGCAATGCCTGCTGAGTTCGGCCTGCAGGCGGCAATAACCGTCAGACGGGTGATCAAGGTGTTCTAGCGTCCACCAGCCGTTATCGATGCCGCGTTGCAACAGGGTGCGCACGGTAGCAGGATCAAAAAGCATTAGAACAAGCCTTTCAAAGCAGGGTTTGACACAGGCGGTAGTTGCTGCAACTGCAGCGGCGGTAGAGCGGCTTCAGCGTGAAAGCGATCACCGTTGATCATCCGCTGATTCAAGTCAGCCTTTAAACCCCAGTCGAAAGCAGGGCGAGAATCGCGCACTCGGTAAACGTACGACAGCAGCAGCTGATCAAGCGGCAGGTCTTTGTTTGGTGATGGATCCATGCGGTATTGAGAGCAGGCATACGCCCACATCTCGTCGGTGACAGCGCGTTTAATCGCGGTTGGCATGGTCATGAAGAGAAAAGCGATTTCGTCGTCGCTGAGCTTTTTGGCGTAAGGCGTGACGCTGGCGACGGCTTTAAGGCCAAGGCGGAAGGTTTCGGATTTCATCAGAAGAGGTGAACGTCGTCTAAGGCTTTCCACTGTTCAGGCGTCCATTCGCGCATCGTGGCCACAGCGGCGCTGTGAGCGCGTTGAGGCGATGGTTGGAAGACATCACCCCAACCTGCGCTGATGGCGCGTTCTAGAGCCTCCTGACGCTGCTCAGGCGTCCATTGACGCAGCTTGTTGCAGATGCGGTTGAAGACGCGTTCGGAGCGCGTGCCTTTTTTGCAGCCCCAAAACTCACCAAGCAAATCGGCGCAAGCAGCGAGGTCGTCGGGAACCGCGTGAGACGGTAAGCGCTTCAACCGGAAAGGATCTTTTTTTTGATCCGCCCCTTTATTTGGGTTCTTGTTTGTGGGTTCTTGTTTGAGGGGTTCTAGTTCGTGGTTCATTTTTGAACCGGGTACCCCATTCATTTTTGAACCGGGTCCCCATTCATTTTTGAACCGGGTGCATTTTTGAACCGGGTTCAAATTTGAACCGGGTTGGCCTAGTGGCTTTTCCGCTAGCACTCGATAAACCGTGGTTGAACCAGGACGCTCTTCAGCGACAAGCCAACCGTTCTCACGCAACCAAGCCAAAGCGTGCTGAACAGTTCTCTTGCCTGCGCCGGTTTCCTTCATCAAAGTTGCGACGCTGACCCAGCAGCCTTGTTCGCTGCCAAAGCCATGCAGGCGCACAACTGCGTAAATGCCCCAGATGCGGAAGTCAGGGGCTTCTTTCATTAAGGCATTGGGAAGCGCGACAAAGCCTGAAGCGCTGACTTTGAACTCCATCAGATCAAGCATCAATGCCGCGCACGTCGAAGATTTCAGGATGCTGTCCCAAGGCGTACTGCAGCAGGTAATTCACCCAGGCAGTTCGACTCATGCCGATTGGCTTGCGCTGATCGACTGCAGCAATAATGCGCTCATCAATGAGCACTTTTGCCGATGAATACTCAAACTCAGGCATGGTAAGGGGTTGCGTTGCAGGCAGAGTTTGCCCATACTGACCCCGAAGTGCAACCTTTTCTTTTGAATCCCATGCGACCCATTGATGGACTGGAGTTTTACGAGCAATGGCATCGCTACCGGCTGCATGGCGAATGGTTGAATCATTCGGTCACCCAAGTCTTGAGTCATGACATGCCGCCTGAAAAAATGGCGATGATCATGAAATACAAAGACGGTCCTGATGGTTGGGCTGCGCGTGGTAATGCCTGTCATAAAGCACTTGAAAAGCACTTGAACGGCGAAGGAATTATCTTCGATAACAAGTGGGCGCCGTGGATTGATCCGTTGCTCGACTGCCCGTTATTTCAAGGCGCAGAGGTTATCGCACTTGAATACCGTCTTTGTGATTCGCGCAAATCGCTTGGCGGATCGTTCGATTTTCTGCTGAGAGATGCAGAAGGCAAAGTTGTCTTGGGCGATCTGAAGACAGTCAGCAAAAAGCCTGCAGTCAAACGCCGTGAGCCTGCCACAAAGCAGCTTGGGGCATACGTCGCAATGCTGAACGATCATCACCCAATGCTTCCCGTCGATGAATGCGTGACGGTGGTCAGCGGGCCTGAAGAATGCAAGGTCTTAAAGCAAGACCCAGATGAGTGTCTTGGGCGATGGGTTGATGCGTGGGATTTCTTTGAGATCACCCTTGAAGACTGGTGAAAACGTTTTACCATGCGGTTGACACTTCTTCTGGTTGTGTCGATCGTCTGTTGCTGGCGGTCAGCAGTGAGGATGCAGGCGCGTGAGCCGATCCAACCGCCAACCCTTTAATAAGCGAAGGTCTTATTCAACAAACCTTGCTCAACCTTGAATGAACTGGGCAGAGTTGCTAAAGCCTGAGAACGGTGGTCCCGGAGACTCGCCAGGGCGTGACAAAGCGGTTCAGCAGGCGTTAGCTGCAACGGCTGAACGCAAGCGACTAAAGGCTGCCGTGCAAGAGCTGAAGGCTAAGAAAAAACGCAAACGGGCTTGACGCCTTTCTTGCGGTATGCCAATCTTGGGGCGCCTTTTTTTTGATTCAAGATGCTGCCAGTAGCTTGGGGACCCGAAACCAGGGGTCAAGTTCGGCTTGGTCACAAAATGCAGGGTGAAAACTTCTATGCAGAAGACGCCCATGGTGTTAGCTTTTGCGTCAATGCAACTTCAAAAAGAAACAAGAGCACTAGGTGCGAAAAAATTAACACGCTTTTTGACTTAGGTTTTCAAAACCCAGAACTTTTAAACAATTTTTCACTTTTTATTGAGGCGATTCACCCGGCAGAACACAGCCCTAACTTTGACTGGATGGCCGTTTCTTGTAGGTACGATTTACAGCCTTTTGAGATTCAAGAATCAATTGACAAAATTCTCAGCACAGCAGGCGCAAGCAAAAGTGCAGCGATAGTGCATCAACCTGAAATAGTTGATCAAATCGAAACTTATATTGACGGCAAGCCTGAAATGATTATCAAAGATGATTGCAGCTTTACCGTTGCTCCCGTAGGCTCAGAAAGCAGCAAGATTTCAATTCAAAACGCTTTCCTGTCTCAAATTCTTAGAGCTGTTGCAAAAGAACATAATGTGCATATTTCACAGGTTGCAGCAGCTTGTGTTAAATACTGCATTGCAAACGATTCAATTTTGTTTCGCATGAAGTTTGACGCCAAATCGCCTGCGCAAGTAAAATGAATTGGATTAACTACAACCCCAAAAAAGCTTCGGCACGGTCAAACGCAATTGTTTGGACAGTGTTTTGTGTCTTGCTTGGCGGTGCCTTCTGGGTGAGCCTGACAACAACGCTTGATGACATGACTAAGCGTGACTGTGCTGCTGGTGTTCAAAAAGCCTGCGAAGCTCTGAACTAACTGTCAAAAGTTGGCAGACTGTATGAAATAATACGGCCTGCTATTTTGAGCGAAAGCTACACCATCAAGGTTGCTGGCCGTCCAGCTCCTCAAGGCAGCAAACGCCACGTCGGCGGTGGCAGATTTATCGAGGCGTCAAAATACCTTCGACCTTGGAGAACTGCTGTTTCAACTGCCGCCAGACGCTTGACACCTGACGGCTGGCATACCAATATCGGTGTGTCGCTCACCATCACTTTCATTCTTGCTCGCCCTAAGTCTCATTTTCGTTCTAATGGCAAGCTAAAAGACACAGCACCACGTCTTTGCCTTGGTCGTATCGGTGATCTTGACAAGCTTGTTCGTGCAGTCTTTGACGCACTTACAGGCATTGCCTACGACGACGATTCCCAGGTCTTTGACTTGCACGCTGAACGTCGCTACGCCGTTGGTTACGAAAAGACAGGGGCGATTATCACCGTCACTGCAATCAATGACTGAAATTCCCAACCTTGCTGGCGTTGCCACTAAGGATCTTGTCGAACAAATCGGCGGCGGTAAATTTTCCGCTTCCTACATCAACTGGGCTCGCACCATCAACCTCCTGCATCAACATGCACCCGGTTGGATGGTGAACTACGTCACCAATAGTGACGGCGGCTTGGTTCACAAAGCACCAGGCATGGGTGGTTATCTGCTGATTGGCTTTGAGCACGTTGACGGCACTTCGACGCCTCCTTTGCCTCAAGCCGTAATGGATCATCGCAACAACGCAATCCCTTACGAAAAAATTTCAGCACGCGACATTACAGACACGCAACGCCGTGGCATGTGCATGGCCGCTGCAATGACCTTTGGCCTTGGTTATGAGCTATGGGCAAAGATGCCGCTTGAAAGCGGGTATGCAGCTTCTGAGCCTGAGCCTGAAATGACTTCACGCCCAGCTAGCAAAACGATCAAGAAAGCTGCTGAACCTGTTGAAGAGTTGCCTAAGGTATCAGACCCAAACGAAACGCCTTTAACAGAAGACGAAAAGAAAGTCTTGCGCGGCCTTATCGTTGAGATCCCTGAGGCTTCGCGTAAAGCTTTTCTCGATCGATTCCGTGAACGCTTCGGACTTGAACCAAACAGCAAGGTAGCCTACGCAATCACCAAGAAAAAGCATGAAGCCTTTATTCAAGGCTTGCTGCCTGAATACGCTTGATTAAATGTCAAAAACGCCGATTCCTCAATGGGAACACGATGAAAAACGCCGCAAGAATCACTTCCAAGTACGGCTGGACAATGATCTAGCCGCTAAGTTGCGGCATTTTATGCAAAGCCGTGACTACAACGCCAACCAGGCACTGACCACAATCATCTCTCGCTTCTTCAAAGGCCAAACGAATGTCTGATTATCCTCAAGACGCTTTCACCTTCTACGGCAATTTCAACAAAGACAAAAAAACAGATGGTGCCTACTGGGCGTCAATTGAGATTCCTGTTGAAGAGCTTCGCAAAATGTTCGCATGGGTCAAGGATGCCGACAAAGTTGAAAACTTTCAAGGCAAAGAATGCGTGAAGGTGCGCGGCGCTCTTCGGCCTAAGCAAAGCAGCGCAGGGAATGATTATCTGATGTTAATTCTCAGTGATGAAAAGCCACGGCAAGCCGACAACGGTACTGACATCTTCTGATCGGTAACCTAAGGGCAGGCGCAGCAAATTCTGCGCCTGCTCTTCAAAATGGCTGTCATGCTGTTTGATGATTTCGTTTATCCCGGAAACCATGAACTACTCCGCGAGTCCTACGAAATACAGCAAACAACACACTACATTGATCACGGAGAACTAATCAGCAAGCGCAAAGCAAAGCGCAATTTTCGTAAATCAATCCTCAACGCTTGGGGCAACTGCTGCGCCTATTGCGGCGAACTTGGCGACACTTTGGATCACGTAAGGCCAAAAAGTAAAGGCGGTGAAACCAAACGATCTAATCTTGTCTGCTGCTGCGCAGCGCACAACTCAAACAAAAGCTCTGCTAACTGGGTTGAATGGTTTAGACGTCAACCCTTCTGGACCGCAGACAAAGAAGCCACCATCTGGTTATGGCTCTATCAAGATTTCAATCCTGAAGATTGGGTTCAAACTTCGATGCGATCGAAAGCAAGCTGCTAAGGTAATTGCGACTTTCTAAGCATCATGCAGCCTGACGCCTTCAAAACTTATCTGAACGCGATAGGCAATTACCCTTTGCTGACTCCTGATCAAGAGATTGAGCTATCAAGGCAAATCCATCGGATGCTTGAGCTAAAGGAGCTTGACCGTGAATTGACAACACAAGAAAAACGTCAAATCAAAGTCGGAGAGCGTGCCAAAGAGAAGCTGATCAAAAGCAACCTAAAGCTTGTCGTTCATATTTCCAAACGATACTTTAGGCGTCTTGTCTCTAACAATATGGAGCTGATTGATTTAGTGCAAGAAGGCAACATTGGGCTAGATCGTGCTGCTGAAAAATTTGATGGCACAAGAGGCTATAAATTCAGCACTTACGCTTATTGGTGGATTAGGCAAGCAATTACAAGAGCAATTGACACCAGCGAGCGTGTTGTAAGAATCCCCGCTAATTCCTTGGAGAAGTTATTTAGAGTCTTCAAATTTCAGCACGAGCATTACATTCACAGCCATCGCTATCCAACGTTATCTGAAATGGCGGCTCATGTTGAGATGAAAGAAGACGATCTAATGATGTTGCTTGAAAGATCAACGCCACATAAAAGCCTTGACATGCTGGCGACAGAAGATGGTCATAAGCTTTTAGATTTAATGGCAGATCAGTCTTACCTTGATGATGACCATACACCGTCAGAAGTTAAAGAGCGCCATGACACGCTGCATGATGCCTTAGGAGCTTTAAGCGATCAACAACGCACGATCATCGAAATGTATTACGGCTTGAAAGATGACAAAGAACACAGCCTAAAAGAAATAGGCGACATGCTGAAAATGTCGCGTGAATGCGTACGCAAGCACCGTGACCGTGCTCAACGCATCCTAAGACAACGCTTTAACCTTTCAATCGGAAGACAAGATTCGCCGCCACCAGTTCAGACGCCTGTCTTGTTCGACTTCAAAACTTTCTCGTAAAAAGCCTTCAGTCTCAAGCTCTGTAATCCTGCCGACGGCTTGGCTTAACAATGTCTGCTGATAATGCGTCTGCTTTATTAGCTGCGCACACAACTTAGCGACCTGATCGTGGTCATCATGGGATAGGACGGAGCGTGCCTCACGCTCTAGTTGCAACTGCTCCTCAAGAGACAGATTGACAACCATCCAATCCGCCCAGGCCATGTGCAAGCCTCAATGTTTTCTTGTCTTCAAAATAGCGCCATGAAACCGCCAAAGCTAGAACAATTTGACACTAAACATGGAAAAATCTGGAGGATAACCTGTGCTGGCATGATAAAAGAGCACCGTCAAGAATGGCAGGCACGGTGCTTCTATCATCAAGCGGTCTTGATGTATGCCGGTCGTTTAGCTGATCAAGATTAAACGATGTTTGGCATGACAGTATCGTGATTGTTGTAATGACCCGCGTAAGGTTTCAGCGGCACGGCTGACATCCTAAAAAACACCATCTGACCGATCTTCAGATTTGGGTACAGCGGCAATGAATGATGACGACGTTCGTTTTTCAATTCGAGGGTAAGCTTTGATCCATGCCAACCTGGATCTGCCCAACCAGCAAGCATGTGACCGTAAAAATCGCGAGCACGGCTTGACTTGAGTACAAATTGTGCGCTGATGCTGTCTGGCAAATTAAATTGCTCAAATGTTTCAGCCAAGCAAATCTCACCTGGCAGCAAAAGGTAGGGATCATCTTCTGTCCTATCTGATATGTCAATTCGCATCAGCTCAGGCTGATCACGAACCTCAATCATCAAATTAGGACCAAGACGCACGTCAAGGCTCGCAGGGTTTAGCAGATCTTGAGAAAACGGCCAAACCATTTGAGACGCTTCACAAAAACTGCGAATCTCCCAATCAGCAAGAACAGACACGAAGTAGTTTTAAGGCTTCACCAAGATAGCCCATCCTGTTGCATTTCCATCAACTTCCCAGCGTTTCAACCAATTGTTGCGACTATATTTAATGCGCTTGCCCGCTGTAGCTGAGTTGTCAATGTATCCACCGTTGGCAACATCAGCTTCACCATTAGGATCGTTAAAAACAAAGGCGTCTTTGGTGTAACCGATGCAGCAGCTCCAGTGTCCGCCACCATGAGGCGCAGAGGCTGGACCATAATGCAACCAACCAACAGCAACAGGACGATTGCTCTTGATCTCGTTTTCAAGCACTGCTGCTGTGCCATTAACAATGAATCGAGCGTCTAACCCAAGATCGCGCAATGCTAAAACTTGCGCATCACTTGATGTCGTATCACCGAATTTTGCACGGATTGCATTATATTGATCATCTGAGCTGACCTTGCCGTAATACTTGGCAATCATTGCACAAGTGCTAGAAAAGCACTCTCTGTAACCTGTGCCGCTCTTGTTATCAAGCTGATATTCATAAGGAACATCTAAAATCCGTTGATCGCTTGACTGAAGGCCTTGATCCTTCATTAGGCGAATCAACTTTTCTGCATAGTCAGGATCTGTTGCATAGCCTTCTTTTACAAGCAATTTTGCACATTCGTCAGCGCTTGTCGCGCAATTTACGCCTTTATAACCTTTAAAGTCTTTGTACCAACGACCAACAAGATATTCAACGCAAGCGTTCAACGTCGGGAAATTGATAAAGCTATCCGTAATTTCAATCCACTGCCCATCAATAAACTCCTTTGTAAGAACGCTGGCGCCGTCACCTTTTAAGCCAAAGAAGTTATTCTTTGCCGAAGTATGCTTACCCCAGCCAGATTCAAGTGCCCATTGAGCTGCAACACATTCGGGGTATTTAGCGCCAGCACGCTTGGCCGCACCAATTACGCCATCCCAAGAATTAGGCGAACCATCCGCTTTGTCTGGAACAGTTGAAGACCAAGTGTTATACCAATTTTGATCACGGTTAAACACATCAGGAGAAGCCTTCAGGATCTGCGCTTCAAGCTCTTGCAACGCTGCATTTTGATGCGGTGCGCCCTTGTAGTAACGAAACAGGTCAGTCAGTCTGATCGGAGTCTTGCTCATACCAAGGTGCGCAAATGTGTAAGTCATCAAGACGTATTGGCGGCAAAGTCGCTTTAGGTTGCGAACGATGCCATTCTTGCTCAGCTTGATCAAGCTTGTGCTTCAGTGTTGCGTGGAATTTTTTGCGTTGAACTGCTCGCTGCAAGACATCCCACTGTGAACGAGTGCTGAATCTTATGATCCAACGACCATCTGAAGGAATCAGCTCTTTTTTGCTTTCAATGCTCGCAGCGCAGTGAACATAAGCTGAATCACTGAATTGTCCTTGAGCTTGCTCATACCGATAAGCTCAGATGCCGCTGCCACGACAACCCAAAAAGCAGGGTGAGCAAGAATTTGTTCGACGTGCATGATCTAAAGGCTTTGGTTCAATCCTAATGCTATTGGCTGATTTTGCCTTCAAGTGCAGTAAGCCTTACGTCATGGTTGTTTAGCTTTGAATACATCTCGCGTCGATCCTCTTTCATGTCCTGATGGAGTTCTTCGAGCTTTCCGGCAATACTCTCCACGGCCATTGTCAGCCTGATAACGGCTTCGCGTGATTCGTTGTTTCGTTTGCTAAAACCTGTTGCGGATAAACCAGCCACACCAATAGAGGCACCTACGACTGCAGCAACTAACTCAATCATGGTGGGGCCTCCTTCATCTAATTCTATCGGCAAGGTTGCGATCGCCTTAAACGTTCCACCTCAGCTTGCAACACATGGATTGCACTGTCTTGCTTTACGTCATCAGGTAATGCGCCCATTTCGCCACGAGGCCATTTGATGCGAAACTCAGTATTCTGATCGACGTTCATGTGCATCTTGGTGATTTCATGCTCCAAGTGATAAATCTTGGAGTGAATGCCGGATGCCCACCAAACAGCAATACCAGCCTGAACAGCAAGCGCAAGGATGCCTCCTATTAACTCAATGTTGATTCGATCCACTGAGCTGCGACTGCTGACTTGATTTTATCCAGAACAATTACGCCAATGGATCCGGCTTTCCAGCCAATATCAACAATGCACGCTTGTAGTACAAGCAATTAGTCTTGCCAGCCTTCTCAAGAGCTATCTTGACTTTCAACCAATTAGCTCTTGTTTCGGCGTCCATTACTTTCCTTGACCACGTCGCATCTTTCTATTGTGGCTAGGTTTTGAATGTTGACCGTTACCTTGACGGGTTTTCTTAGGTTTTCCCTCGACAAAAGTTTGGCCGTTTAGGCTTTTAGGTTTAGCCATTAGTCGTTATCGCAAAGCTCAGACAGCGGTGCGCTTGCGTACTGTTGAAACAAGCCGGTGTATGTGTGACAAAAAGGATGGTCAGGATTATCTCGGCCATCATGTACATACAAAGCCTCCAACCATTTAACGCGGTTGTTCATCGCTTCGGTGTCTTGCGCACCTGGCTTTGAAGGAATCATTGGATCAGGTCGATTCATTTGCGTCGATTATCAGAAGCAGTAGAAAGGAGCGCAAACCCCATTAGGAGTAGCGCTCCGGTTGCAACACCTGCGGCAAAAGTCACCAAGGCGTACCAGAGGCTTTTGATGGTGCGTGCTTTTCGTCAAGCTGTTG
>Ga0208162_1001943_pt1 | contig 10361 bp, 21 predicted proteins | sample CB_VirMetaG_4_FD_184539 | JGI IMG/M metagenome (GOLD analysis project Ga0208162, IMG submission 184539) | Freshwater to marine saline gradient viral communities from Chesapeake Bay - CB_1508_1M Viral MetaG (SPAdes) (version 4) | ecosystem: Environmental > Aquatic > Marine > Coastal | place: USA... | reverse complement strand
GCCATAAGTGTGGGTGGGCAGGTAACGTCAAAACAAAAGAGATGGACAACTTGTACAAGATACCAACTAAGAACAACCTCCAGAAATTAACTAAGGAGGGTAGAGCCTTTTTAAATTCACGAGGTATTACTGATGAGGTGATTGATAAAAACAAGATAGTATCTTCCTCCAATGGGACTATGATAGTGTTTCCTTACTTTAAAGATGGAGTAATGGTAAACTATAAAACACGAGGTGTAGATGGTAAGTTCTTTACTCAAGCTAAAGATGCTCAACCTATTATCTATAACTATGATCGAGTAGTAAATAATACTAAGCTAGTTATTTGTGAGGGGGAGATGGATTCTTTGTCTTGGGAAGTGGCTGGTATCACTACCCATACTTCTGTTAATATGGGGGCGCCAAACCCCACAGATAAGAATATAGACGGCAAACTTAAGTGTATTGATAACTCTTACGAAGTGTTTGAAACTGCCAAACTAGTGTATATAGCAACTGATAACGATGAGAATGGGAGAATACTTCAAAAGGAATTATTAAGACGTATTGGTTCTGAGAAATGCAAATTAGTCGATTTAAGCCCTTATAAAGATGCTAATGAGGTATTACTCCACGAAGGTAAAGAAAGTCTCTTAGAACGCCTTAAAAACGCTTTAGACCCTAAAGTGGAGGGTGTCTTTACTGTTGGAGATGTATACGAGAGTTTGATGGATGGGTTTCATAATGGTGTTGCAAGAGGTACTACTACTTATGTTGGAGATATTGATGATGCCTGGACTTGGAGATTGGGAGAGGTTAATGTTTGGACAGGGTATCAGAACGAGGGTAAATCATTATTTCTTAATCAACTCGCAGTAATTAAGTCATCTTACGAGGGGTGGAAGTTTGGTATATTCTCTCCGGAGAACTTCCCTATCAATGATTTGATAAATGATTTGGTGGATATGTATATTGGCAAGACTTCTGATCCTTATTACGGTAAATTGCAAATGAGTCTTGATGAGTATAGACAAGGTCTTAAGTTTGTTCAAGACCATTTCTTTATAATTTATCCTCCAAAGAATTTTACTCTTGGAGCAATATTTGATAAGGCTAAATATCTCGTAAGGAGTAAAGGTATACGAGGTTTAATAATAGACCCATACAATACTATTCAACATAAAATGTTGAGTGGGGAGAGAGAAGACCTTTATATTTCACGTTTTATGAGTAAACTTAAACAATTTGCGGTAGAGAATAATGTATCGCTAAATTTAGTTGCCCATCAAATTACTCCAAGAAAAGATGAAACAGGTCGTTATCCTCGCCCGGATGTCAACTATATCAAGGGGGGAAGTGAATTTGCCAATAAGGCTGATAACGTACTTATGGTGTGGAGACCAAATAGGGCTATTGACTTTAAAGATAAAAAGGTTATATTTGGTTCACAGAAGATTAAGAAACAAAAACTTGTAGGGATTCCTCAAGAGGTGGGAGATATAGAATTTAACATTTTTGAACAAAGGTATTACTTTAATGGGTCAACACCTTTATCGGAAATAGATGAAAGAAGAAAAGGAAATAATAATGTCTCTACCCCTCTACATAACCAATCGGAGCAACAAGAGGAAGTGGTTGACATTGAATAACTATAGGAATTGGCACTATCAAGTGAGCAATGATATTAAAAGGAGGTTTAAAGCTGATATATCAAGGATGCTGAATTTTAGAATTAATGGTAAGGTTAAAATTGAGTACTTTTACTTTGCTCCGGATAAAAGAACAAGAGACCTTATGAATGTGATAAGTGTTGTAGATAAGTTTTTCCAAGATGCGATGGTGGAATTTGGATGTATAGAGACTGATGACTTGTCTACTGTTGTGGAGGTAAATTCTTGTTATATGGGGATTGATAAGGCAAACCCTAGACTAGATGTAATAATAACTAAATTGTAAAGATGTATATACAATTATTTCCAATTTATGGGTTTATGGTTGGAGTCAACTATTGGAACACCAAGATGGATATTGAGGATGATGATCTCGAAGAGACCGAACACCTATTTCAGTTAATGATTGGTATAATTGGTATATCATTCCATATCTGGAGATGAGGGTAATTGATATCTTAGCGGATAAGCATTATGATTGGATAGCTATGGCTAAGTCATTTGGAGTAGATGATGACCAGGCTAATGAGCTAGTCCAACAAATGTATGTTAGGATAACTGATTATGTAGATGACCCGGAGAAAATATTATACAACGAAACAGAGGTAAACACCTACTATGTTTATGTTACCTTAAGAAACTTATTTTTATCTACTATTCGCCACAAGGCTAAGGTGGTTTATTTATCGGATGGAGATTTGAATATATCAGCTCTACAAATACCGGATGATGTTAAACACGAAGAGAAGATAAAGTTCGAGAAGGTTATGGATAAGGTAGAGGATATTGTGGAGGATTGGTATTGGTACGACAAAAAGATATTCAATATTCATTTTTATGAGGAGATGAGTATGAGAAAAATTGCAAGGAATACTAAAATTAGTTTGAGTTCAATATTTAATACATTAAGCAATGGCAAAGCGAAAATCAAAGAAGGTGCAATCGAAGAGTATCGAGAGTACCGTAAATCAAAAAAGTAGATCGCAAGGTCTAGGAGATACCTTAGAAAAGGTGTTTAAGGCTACCGGTGTGGATAAGGTGGCTAAGTTTGTTTTAGGTGAGGACTGTGGATGTGATGAACGTAAGAAGGTTTTGAACCATCTATTTCCCTACAGAAAACCAGAATGTTTGTTGGAAGATGAATACAATTATCTTAATGAGTTGTTTACTGCGAATAAAACTACAATAACCGTAGACCAACAAGTGAGGATGATTGAAATATACAATCGAGTATTTAAGGATAATGCAGAGCCTACAGCTTGTAGCAAGTGCTTTAAGGACAACGTATATAATAAGCTCCAAAGAGTTTATAAAGAGTATAAGTGATGACTGAGGAGGAATTATTTGTCTATCTAAAGGATACGATATACCCTGACTTAGTTAAAAGCCATAAGCCAATGAGCAGGTGGGATTGCTATAGTCCGCATTTTTACCACCGTATAGAATTGAAATGTAGAGGTAGGCATTATGATACTCTTTTGATTGAGAAGAAAAAATACGATGCACTCCACCTTAAATGTAGTGATACTATAGATACTCCAATGTATATTAATTCAACACCTGAAGGAATCTATAGCTTTAATCTATTTGAAATAACTCCTGTATGGGAGGTACAATTCCATAATAAAACAACCCACTTCACAGAGAACCATAAAATCAAAAAGATGGTTGCGATGTTGGATATAAAAGACGCTAAAAAATTATGAGCAGTTCAGTAGACAAATATTTTGACTTATTAGAATCCGGAGGGTATGTTACATCCTCCACAAATGACAATCCAAAAGTAGACTCAATCGTAGAGGCTGTTAAGGATAAATACGATAGTAGGAGTAGAAAAGGTATAGAAACCTATAAGACTACCTTGCAAGATAATCCGGATGGATTTTACGCATTTTTAAACCATCTACAAGAGGAGCTTATGGATGCTACGCTATACATTGAGAAACTTAAACGTCTAAACAGATGAAAGAATCTGAGTTAATTAGGATGAAGAGGGAAATAAAACTAACCCAACAAGCGTTAGTTGTGGCCCTCGCTAAAATAGAAAGAATCGAATCTAAATTAGAAATAGATGCCACTACTGAAACCAAAGAAGTACGAGACGAATAAGGATTTTACAAGACGTTGTATGGGGAATGCTAAGATAGGAGAAGAGTACCCAGACAGAGACCAACGGTTTGCAGTTTGTCAAACAATTTGGAAAGAACAATTCAATCCTAAAAAATAATTTGGATTATTAAGATTTTATTCTATCTTTGTTAAAAACAAAGGTAAAATGAAAATACTTAAATTACTATTATTAAATCCCCACTACACGCTGATATTCCTATTTATAGGGGTCTTCTACATTATTGAGGTCGTAATAGAGGTATTGATGATACCTTTTCTGTATACCTTAGATGGTATAGAAATGTTAATAAAACAACTATTAAAACTTGTAAAGTAATGGGAAGAACAAAAGAATTATTAGGAAACTTCGACTACGAAGAACAAGCAATGGAATTTTATTCTAGACTTGAATTACTCCGACAAATGGAGGAAGAACTTGTAGACCCTACAATACCGGAGTCTGTCAAGAGATGTATCTTAAAAACGATACTATTATGAATCCAAGAACTATTGTTACTTTAGATGGTAGATTTTGGCAAATCCAAGATATCTTAAATAAGATGATGGATGATGAATTCTACTTTGGATATTTGGGGGAGAATGCACTCTCCTCCTCATCCTGTACTAATTTATTAGACTCACCTCTTAAGTACCAACAATCCTTAGGAGGTTCTAGAGAAAATTCACCCGCATTGAGAATCGGATCACTATTCCACTACAAGATATTAGAGCCAAAGAAATGGGACTCCCTAAAATTTGTAGATGTTAAGAATAGAAACACAATCAAGTTTAAGGAGGCATTGTCTGAATATGGGGAAGCCTATACACTAAGTGAGAAAAAACAAGCTGAAGATATGGCAAATACCTTTCTCGTTAACTCTAGGTGTATGGATATGTTGCACCATACTAGACAAGAGGTTCCTAGTATTGGTGAGATATTTGGTTTTCCATTTAGAGCTAAGGCTGATATCTTAGGAGATGGATATATCGTAGACCTAAAATCCACAGATGATGTCAAGGGATTTAGGTACTCCGCTAATAAGTGGAATTACGATAGTCAGATGTATATTTATTGTACATTGTTTGACATACCTTATGATTGCTTTACGTTTGTGGTAATTGACAAGAAGTCAAGTGCGCTAGGCATATTTGAATGTAGCAAGGAGTTTTATCTTAGTGGTAAGGCTAAGGTAGAAACAGCTTGTCAGATTTATAGAGATTACTTTGTAGATAAGAAACGTTCTCCGGAGGAGTTTTATTTATACGATGTACTATAGTAAAGAAGAATGTTATAATGAGACTTATTTGTCGCTTACTCTTGGAGTAGTATCTGAGGAGGATTTAAGACACTTAATGAGTTTCTATGAGGATACTGAACAGTACGAATGTTGTGCTGGTATTGCTCAAGCTTATAAGGATTACAAACAAGCAAAAAGAGTTTAAAATGGAAATAGACAAGATAAGAAAATTAGTAGAATTAAAACTTGAGATGAATTTATCTACACCATCTAGAAAAAGAGAATTGGTTTATGGCAGAGCAATTTACTTTAAATTGTGTAAAGACCTTACTAGAGTTAGCCTAGAACAAGTTGGTAAGTCTGTGAATCGAGACCACGCATCTGTGATCCACGGATTAAAATTATTTGATGATATTATATGTAGGGGGTATGAGCCATTTTTAAATAGAGTTTATAAATCTATAAAGAGAAAACTTAGCGGTGAGATGGCTAAGAGAAGTGAGATTCTAACTATGGAATTAGATGAGATAAGAACCCTTATAGCGTCTATACAAGAAAGAATGGTAGATGTTGAATCAGAATTAGAAGAACTGAATAATTAAGATACTATGGAAGAGGAGGAAGACAAAAAGCCAAAGAAGCTAGATGGTAGACGTAATAACGGTGCTGTCAAAGGTATATCTAGGGGTCAGGGTAGGCCTCCAAAGATAAAAGAGAAGGAGACCAATGCTTTAACTCTAAAGGCTCTAACAAAGGCTTTTGGTAGTGAAGAGAAGGCTTGGATTCACGTTGCTAAGAAAGCAGCCGAAGGTAACTTCAATTACACTAAGATGTTATGGGAGTACCGATACGGTAAGCCAAAGGAGCAACAGGACTTAAACGTAAATACTAATATTAATATTCCGGTTGTAGACTTTTCCAAGCCGAAGACTATAGATGTGGATCACGAAGACATAAAAGATGAGTAGTTTAGAGAAAATTAAAAACAGAATCGGTAACCAGCTTATTATAAAATCATATATGGCTGGATTTAGAGCAACCTCAGATGGAACGATAATTAGTCATAAAGGTAAGCCTGTTGGTTCAGATAGGGGTGATGGCAGGATTGCTTTTTCCTCTATCGTAGATGAAAATGGTCTTAGAAGGACTTTGCTTTCCCATAGGTTCATTGCTTACCAACTATACGGAGACAAAATGTTTGAGCCTGGTATTGTTGTTCGCCATTTAAACGATGACCCTAGCGACAATAGGTTTGAAAATATAGTATTGGGTACTCATAAGGATAACGAGAGAGATGCAAAGAAAAATAACATAAAGGCAGGCCCTGGAAAATATAATGGCTCATATGGGGCTATTTACAGGTATTATATGGTTAATGGGTGGTCTAAAACAATGAAGGATTTGAATTTGAGTTATAAAATGTTGGCTTATGTAAAAACAACCTATAAGCCAACGTTAGTCGATAAAGTCAAAATATGGTTAACAAGTTAGAACTAAATCCAAAATACCAATCGCTATTCCAATCTGATAGCAGATACTTTGTAGTTACCGGAGGTCGAGGCTCAGGTAAATCTTTTGCTATCAATACCTTCTTAGTACTCCTCACTTATGAGCAAGGCACTAAGACGTTGTTTACTCGTTATACGATGAGTTCTGCTTCAATGAGTATTATCCCGGAGTTTAGGGAGAAGCTAGAGCTTATGGGGGTAGAAAGTCAGTTTGAGATAACTAAGACTGAAATTACCAATAAGTTGACCGGTAGCTCGATATACTTTAGCGGTATCAAGACTGCAAGTGGAGACCAAACTGCGAAGCTAAAGTCTATACAAGGTATCAATACATTTGTACTAGACGAAGCAGAAGAGCTTAATGACGAAGCATCCTTCGATAAGATAGACTTCTCCATCAGGAGTAAGATAGCAAAAAATAGATGTATCCTTGTTCTAAACCCTACTACTCGTGAACATTGGATATACCAAAGGTTTTTCCAGAACCGTTCTATAGAAGATGGATTCAACGGGACAAAGGAAGGTGTAACTTATATCCATACAACTTATCTAGACAATCTAACAAATTTATCAGCTAGCTTTGTCAAGGAAATTGACAGGATTAAGGAACGCAGACCTGACAAATACCTCCATCAAATATTAGGAGGATGGCTCCAACAAGCAGAAGGAGTTGTCTTTACTGATTGGCAAATAGGTAAATTCAATAGCGAAATAGATTCAATATTCGGTTTGGATTTTGGTTTTAGTAATGATCCAACTGCCTTAGTAGAAATTGCAGTTGACAAAGAACGTAAGATTATTTGGCTCAAAGAACATCTATATAAGAAGGGATTAGTTACCTCTCAAATATACGATTATTGCATAAGGATAGCGGGTAGGAATTTAATAGTTGCTGATAACTCAGAACCTCGACTCCTTAGTGAGATGAAGATGAAAAACCCACCTCTTAATATGAGTCCTACTATAAAAAAGAAAGGTAGTATATTATCCGGTATTGCTCTTATGCAGGACTACAATATAAATGTGGAGGGAGAGAACTTAGTCAAGGAGTTTAATAATTACGTTTGGAGTATTAAAGGGCTGAAGCCTATTGACTCCTTCAATCACCTTATAGATGCAAGTCGGTATGGAATTCAATACCTCCTTACAAGGTCAGTACCTAAGGGAATGTATGTTATACGATAAATATGGAGATAAATTTATTAGATTTATTTAGCGGTATTGGTGGGTTTCACTTGGGTCTAGAAAAAGCAGGATTTAAAATAAACTCCTATAATTCAGAAGTGGATAAATACGCAATAGGCGTTTATAAAAACAATTTTAAAGATAGTACTTATGTTGGATCAGTTACAGATGTTCGAGGAGGACAACTCCCAAGAATTGACGCAATCACTTTCGGAAGCCCTTGCCAGGACTTTAGCCTTGCTGGAAAACGTAAAGGGATGGGAGGAAATAGAAGCTCCCTTATTACCGAAGCAATACGACTCATCAGCGAATGCAGACCACGTTTTTTTATCTGGGAAAATGTTAAAGGAACTTTCTCCTCAAATAATGGCGAAGACTTTTGGGCAATTATCCAGGCCTTTACCAACATTGGGGGTTATAGACTCGAATGGCAATTGCTTAATACAAAGTGGTTTCTACCCCAAAATAGAGAGAGAGTCTACCTTGTCGGATATATTGCAGACTCAAGTGGAGGACAAATATTTCCTATCGGAGCAAGTAGTGAACCGGTTAATGGGGTATCGAGACAACAAGGAAGTGCCTGTACAGTTCTCGCAAGATACGAAGCAGGAGCAAACGGAAGTTACGTTGTTGAACGTAAACAGTCTCCACAAGAAATAACAATAAAGGCAAACACTTCAAAAGGATATGAAGTAGCCAAGGAAGGAGACACCATAAATTTCTCAGTCCCTACCTCAAAGACTCGTAGAGGTAGAGTAGGTAAGGGAGTAGCTCAAACATTAGACACCCACTGTAATCAGGCTGTGATTGGGGCTATGAGGGGCAGGAACCCAAAGAACCCATCTAATCGAGAAACAGGAGCAACCCTAGAACAACGGTTAGAGATAAACTCCCAGGAAATATCAAATACCCTCACTAGTGTACAGAAGGATAATTATGTTTTAGGATATACTAGGGATAGTAAAGGAAACGTCACAAAAAGAAATAGAAAAAGTATAGCTAACACAATCCACTCATCTACAGGCTCAGGTGGAAATACAGATCAATTCATAAATTCTATTAGGAGATTAACTCCTATAGAATGTGAGAGGCTCCAGGGTTTTCCGGATGATTGGACAAAATACGGAGCGGAGCTCGGAGAGATATCAGATTCCCAAAGATATAAAATGTGTGGGAATGCTGTTACTGTAGATGTTGTCCAGGCTATAGGTAAATCAATAATTAAGTCTCTATATAATGGCTAAAAAGAAGCCAAGTCTTAAGTATATGTTTGTGCCTGATAAGAGCCATTACGATGCTTTTATTTGGTGTAACAAGAGGTATATTAGGATTTATCCTAAAATTCAAAAGGATAGTACTTATAAGCTCGTAAGGGAGGATGATGGACAAGTAGTGTTTGTGTCTAAGGAAACGTTTGGCAAAGATATATTAGATGAGAAAATTTGGAGATTTTATAAATATATTTTTGATAGTAAAAAAAAATAACTATATTTGATAAAGTCTTTTTTTCTCCATAAGAGAGTTTTCATTTGTTTAAATTTGGGTTAATTGGGAATGCTCCTCTAGAAATAGGGGAGTTTTCTTTTTAACAAAACTTTAACACTTTTATATTTGTCAGTTGGAGAATTATTTCTAAATTGCAATATAATTTTAAAACAATATATTTATGAAGTATCTTACAAAAATGATTGAGGCAGTTCGAGAAAACTACAATTCAATCGAAAAAGAATGTGAAGAGACAGGCGGAGTCCTATCTATTATCGTATCAGACAAGTCTAATGGGACAGTTGCCCACTTCAACATTGGTGATCCAAGTGAGTTGACAAAGGTGCGAGGTTATGTACTAGCAAAAGACCCAACGGAAGCATCTAGGATGGAAGCTTCTATATGGCTATCAGATAACAAATACGACAAACAGTATAACGAAGGCGATGAATTTATCAGAACCTGGAAAGTAGACCTATAACAAAAAACTCTCTTATGGAAAATCAGTATGACCACTTAACAATTGTTGGGATGATGCTCCCACAGAACTTCGGGAAGGAAAATGAGCAAGCCTCATTATACTTAGAAGTAGAATCCAATCTGAGTGGGGAGTTCATTACTCTTGAGTTTGACCCCTATAACTTTATAGATTGGATAGGCTCCAAGAAAATCGAGGAGATAAAAGAATTCGTTAAACTTCAAATAGATGAGAAATAATGGATACCAGAGAATACATAAACGATGCTATAGATTATGCTGTAGATTCTGCAAAGAACGAAGCATTTACAATACTTGTTGAGATGATTAATGGGGAGGATTTTGATATCCTAATAGAGCAAGATATATCAGAAGGTATTGCCTACACTTGTGGGAGTAACGAAAGAGCAAAAGATTTGCTTTTGGATGATTATTACGAGGAAATCTATAGCGAGGTTCGTTCAGAATTTATTGACTACTTAAAAAGAAAATTATGAGAAACTTAGAAAAACTCCAAAGTGAATTACAATGGTGGAGAACTTACGGACAGTTTGTCTCCCAATATTATCGCAATGTAGACGATAAGGCTTGTGAATACTCAAACGAAATATTTAGAGATTATGGCACTTACTAAAGACGAAATAGAATATCTAGAAAGACTTCTAGAGGATAACAAACGTACCCATATCGCCTGTCAGAATTGGAGCCAG
>Ga0208162_1001941_pt1 | contig 10366 bp, 13 predicted proteins | sample CB_VirMetaG_4_FD_184539 | JGI IMG/M metagenome (GOLD analysis project Ga0208162, IMG submission 184539) | Freshwater to marine saline gradient viral communities from Chesapeake Bay - CB_1508_1M Viral MetaG (SPAdes) (version 4) | ecosystem: Environmental > Aquatic > Marine > Coastal | place: USA... | reverse complement strand
TGCGAGACGCTCGAATTGTTTTTGAGGTTCATCTAAAGTTTTATACAATCTTCCACTGACCTGATTAGCAACAGTGTTAATCCCCTGGCCGTATTCTTGCGCACTGCGGTTTAAGGAGCTCCGTAAGCGTTGTTCAGACGCAGAACTAATTAAACCGGGATCAAAGCCACTCAACATATCTTGATATTTTTGTTGAGTAGCTTGAATAGTCGGGATATCCCCAAATTGAGACTTAACGGCTGCGATGTAATCGGGAAGTTTTGTTCCCGCTGCACCTTCTAACGTCTCTAATACATCTTTTCCTCTTTGTCTGTACTCGCTTGCAATCTGATTAATCTCACCAGTAAGTTCCTTTTGTCGCTTCTCAGCTTTCTCAAACGACTCTTTGGCGGCTTGCATGGCCTTTTGTTGAGGAGAAGCGCCCATGATTACTACAGCTCTAAATCAAGTATAACAATCAACCTAACAGTTTTCTCAGTTGCTCAGTGACGCGAATCTTGCCACCAGGAACAGCAAAATGTACGTGTTCGTGATGCCCTCCCACGGGGTCGTAACCAGGGTGAAATACCTCAGCACCAGGCACAGCAGATCTAAGAGCTTCTCCTAATATTCGTGTACGTTTTTGCCAATCCCCTTGCCCGTGATCAGTAATATCTAACGCGTGGCCAGCGTAGTGATGAGATCTGGACGCGTGTTGCCCAACTTTACCAAATGCTGGATGCTCTCCGATCCGAAAACCCTTCTCCTGCAAGCGTTTTCCGAGATCAACAATGCTCATCAGCTCTTCCGCACTTTGAGTAGTTGGAGAAGTCTCGACGGCAGCCGCTTTGTTGTACTCGCTTTCCTGTCGTTTCAGATCAAGCACATCTTTCAATAAGCCAAAAGCGCTGGTCGACATGCCGTCGTCATTCAGCATCGACTGAAGCGCTCTAGTCTCATAGTCTTCTACAACATCCAAATCGCCTGCATCGACATCAGATGCCACGGCGAGATAACGCTGAACTTCAGGGGTGAACTCAGTAGATTGAGGTCCTAAGGATTGGACCGCAAACTTCCGAAGAACATTATTAAGTGCTTCCTGGAAGTTAAATTTAGGCCGCTCTGTAGTTCCTTCCTGTTGAGCAGTAGACGATCCGGTTTGTCTAGCTTGACCCGGAGTCGAACCCAGAAACTTTTGAAGCTCGGCAAAAGACTTGACGGGCTGACCGTAGTAACTCTTACCCTCTAGAGTCGGTAAAGAAGCCCATGTAGGGGCAAGTTTGGCAACAGTCTGTTGTGTAGGACGATCTACATAAGGGTTAACGCCACGGCGCTCAATTAATTCGAGAGCTGCTTGATCCTGAGCGCTCGGACTGAAATCACGTAACCCGAGTTGTTTAGCAAGACCTGCATATGTATCGGGCATAAACTGATAACGCCCAGCAGCCGCACTACCTCGGGGAAAAGACGGCGTGGTAATAACCTTATCTGGATGACGGCTAAAATCTGTAAAACGACCGCCGCCAAACATCACGTCATAGCCCGCACCTTTTCGAGCACGGTCAGTACCTTCTGCGTAAGCGATTAGGTCTAACCACTGTTGTGCTACCGGGTTTGAAACAGGCATCTTCTTAATATCCTTACATCAATTTTACCGTTTCTACTTACTCTTTAACCGAGAGGTCTTCGTCATCAAAAAGGTCGACATTGGTGTCTACACACACTCCAATTTGATCCATAACAGTTTTATACGCACGTTCCTTGCAGATCATTTTGATAACGATCGTCCAGAAGAACTGGTCCCGTTTAGCCGGATCGTCAATAGATTTTGCTCGGTTACGAATACGAGTCAAGACAAACTCGTCTTCAACGTGTAAACCGCAGGACAACTCAGTCCTGCCGCTGCGCTGCTTGCCCACGGTCGGAATCTCGGCTTTCCTAATGCTAGCCCAGATTATCTTACAGTATTAAAGTGCACAGAGCTCACCAGGCGCGGCAACTCCAGTATCCTGCCGTTAACTTACTTTTTTTCTCATCACAGCTATGACGTGACCTATAAGCTTTTTTACGTTCTGGGTTGTCACTACGATTTTCCATATCCGGGTCGCCAAACCTCACGAGGCGGACCTTGTTCCCTTCTTTAGCCGCAACGGAGTACTCCTTACCACTTTGGACATCGCGTTTGGGCTGGTTATATTTTTTAAAAACCTCTCCAGCAATCCGGATCACAGCGAGTCTCACGCACTAGACTCATCATACTTACAAAAAGCTTAAATCGCCGTTACAAAACCCGACCGTCGCGCAATACAACGCAAAGAGTGGTACCATAACCCAGTAACTTTTCTTCCGCATACACAATGTCGGACGGTAAAACCTTGCTCACCATTGCCGAAACTGCTGAACTTTTGAACTGCAGCTCCGGTTTTGTGCGCAAGCGCATCGCTTTATCTGAAGCTAATCAACCCGGTGGCTGGCCCACCTCCGTGTACGTAAACCTGCAACCGAACGGTGCAAAATCCCTGTACCGCATCAAGAAAGACGCACTCGAAGAGTATCTGCAAGGTACTTCCGCAGCTAAAGTGGAAACTGTTGAACCCGAAACGGCTCTCGCAGCCTGATAACAAATGACATTCTCTGGTTCGTTTGAATCCACGCCTGCTTCTGAGCTCGTCCCCTCGGAAACGACGGTAGTAATTCAAGAACTAGAGGAGCGGAGGGTCACGCTGGAGGATTTGCTAATCCAACTCGTGGCCCTTTCGTCACATTTACATCAGATTTACACCCAAGCTCACCTTATCCACCTGAATATCGAAGGACCCTTGTTCTTTCCGTTTCATGAATTTCTTAAGGAGCAGTACCTCGCCCACATTGATCAGTTCGATCAAGTTACGGAGTTTGTCCGGACGATGGACACACTCCTACCTATGTGCGAAAAAGGTCTTTTAGGTGCTTACAAAGGCTTCAAGCATGTGAAGTCTTACGAAACACGCGAAATGTTAATCACTTATCTGCAAAACCTAGAGAAAATCGGTATGCAGGCGAAAGAAATTGGTGAACTGGCCCGCGAAATCAAAGCTCCAGATGTAGAGAACTACATGGCGGAGCTTGTAGGTCAAATGTTCAAGGCTTCTTGGATGTTAAAAGCGTCTCTTCGGGGTTAAACCTGGGCCCAACCAGCTGCTGTATAAACGTAAAGCCCGCTCGGAACTGTCGTTTGATAAATCAACGAACCTTGTTGGGCTGAGCCTGGTAACGAAGAACTAATTGTCGCAACGGGGACACCCGTAGCTGTTACAACTCTGTCAGAAAGTAGTGCAGTCGAAGCTGTTGTAGAGGTAGTAGATGAGTCCGCGAAACCCGCGCCTACTTTGACCCACGCGGAACCAGTCCAAACTTTGAAGTAGTACTCCGACGTAGTACTATCCGTCCAAGTTTCTCCGACTGAATTACCAGGTAGACCTGCCGGTGTGGCGTTCGGTGCCGTAGTGCCGTAGTGCGAAGGACCTATTTTACGAATAGATCCCGCCGTATCCTCAAAATATAGGCCGGGATCAGTGGCACCTCGACTGATAGCGAGTTCTCCTCCCTGCACAACAGTGCCGCTAGGTCTATCCGAAGACTGACCGGAACGCTTGGTAAGAATAATGGAGGGAGTTGAAGTCAAGTGTATGTACCTCCGTTAATGAGTGAAGGGAAACCGACCGGCGGAATTAAGACACCGTTAGCATACTCCCCTCCATCTACGGTATCCGTAGGCTGCTCGACCAACACGCCGTTCTCGTACGTACCTCCGTCATAAATGTCCAAGTCTTCAAAAGTAATAGGTGCAAAAGGATCAAACTCATCGACCGTAAACATTTGAAAATAATTCTTATCTATAGTTGATAAACTAGCTAAATCCCCAAAATTTAAAGTCTTAGACATCATATTATACATATCAGGATATGTCATATGCGTAGGCATATCATCCTTAGTCGGAGAGTAACGCTGCCACCACCGCAGGTCCCGTTCCCGTTTGTAAAAATCAGTTTGCTTAGCCAGATCTTTTGCAAACTTCTCTCGGTAGTACTCATTCATTGGTTCGTCCGTCGGCTGTGGCAGCCACGGTGCGGTCATATTTTCTTGACCGTACCTGCGCTGCAAGTCCCACATAGAGGCATAGATGTGTTTGCACCACTTTGGCTGATAATAGAAAAAGTTAGGATCTGAGTAAACAGGTTGATTATATGAAGGGATGTTGTAAATCTCGTTAGTGTAGATAAAACCAAAAGTACGTGCATATCCTGGATCGTCCTTCGAGTTAACTAAACGAGTGTCTTGATTGGTGCCTGCGTCGTAGAAACCCGGAGCCATGTTCTGAACACGGGTGTACGGGTACTTTCGGCGGATAGATGCTTGATATAGATCGAACCCCTCCCGTCCGAGGAAGTCAGGACACGTGCACTGAGCTCGCATCTCTGTCGTTAGATATTCACCGACAGCAGGAGGTCCAGACGCTGGAATGGATAACGCGTTCTCATTAACTACAGACCAACTATTTTCACGAGAAAAAGATAAGAATAAAGTGTTGAAAATAGGAGCATACGAGGGAGAAACAGGAACACCGTTAATACCCACGGCGGTAACGGTGTAGTTATTGAACCCGAACTTTTTATCCGTCCCATCAGCGTTAAATCTGTTGGATAGGACTTCGCCTTTAAAGAATGAGATAGGAGCGCCAAAGTTATCGCTCAGTCTTACCGCGTAAGTATTTTCGTTGTAAACGCTTACGGAAGTTATCGAATAACCGAAGTCAATAAACTTAAAAGAATCCCGTGGCCGGATACCAACCATCCACATTTTCATATCCGAACGAGTTGTCGGATACATGAAACAGAGGCCGGGTAAGAATACACCAGCTCCGGGAGTACCCGACACAAAGTATTTGAAGCTGTACGTTAAACCGCCGTACGCTTCCTGGGAGTACATCGATAATTCGTATCCACGCCGCCATCGAGACCAGAGTGAGGCGTAGTCATAATCGCTTAAGACGCTGAAATCTTTTGTCCCAACAGCTGGCCTAAATCGGCGTTCAAACGGAAGGGGGCGCAAAAGCTCGCCCTGGTTATCTGAACCTTTAATTGAAGATACTTTGTTAATCCCAGCGTTCGCTTTGAACGAGTTGAAGTTAAAACTATCTGACCCGCGTCTGCGTGCCATGTGTCAATAGAATCCGCCCTGGGCCAGGATCGTGATACCAGAAGGACTCAGACCGCCAGAAAGCGCGGCATTCCCTTCACCGAGATAACCAGCACAGAGAATGTAACCTTTCTCAAGATACAGACCCTCAGATTTACCGAGTTCAATCGGAGCCGCTAATGCAGTATTACCGGTCTGAGGCGTGGGAGCGTTGGTGGCCAGAAGCTGAACGCTTTGAGGGTAACCAACAGTTGAACCGCTCAGGCCAACTTCAACCCGACCAACCATCAAGGCGGAAGAAGTTGAGGGCGCCGCCTGGTTGGGCATGTAGACGTAAAGACCAATATCAACGGTACGCATACCGCTGTTATCGGGGTAGTCCTCGTTAGAGACGATTGCGATATCCTCAACTAGCGCAGCATCTTCGGAAGGAAGATCACCCACGCGGACAAGTTGCACCAAATCGGTAAGATTTGGGTTAGTAGGGTCCGCAACAGGTGTCGCGCTGGTAATACGTGCGCCCCGTAGAAATGGACGGTCGATCAGGCACGGGGACTTGTTCGTGGAAGTACTAGACACGCTGTGTGCTCTCTAGATTAATGTGTGTGGATCACGCAGCAGACTGCGTTTGATACTCAGAAGAAGGTTCTCGTTCTTTGCGGGTGAACTTCTCCTGGGTCTCCGCAAAAAGGCGATCGAGGATACGCTCTAAGGTAGTGTCCTGTTTCTGACCGAAGTAATCAGAAAGAGCACGCGTGGCCATACCCATAGGAGCAGGCTCCATGCCCTTAACGCCACGAATGATGTTGCCGATACCCTCAGCCAAAGAGCCAATCCCTAAAGCAATTTCACCGAAAGACCGACCGGGTTTTGTGGGGCTCGGCGACATAACCCGGCTCCCGTAGCTTGGGAAACCACCGGGGAATTGACCGGAGAAATCAATACCGAGATCTAGTTTCGGAGCACCCGGAGAAAAAACTCGGGAATCGAAGGGGTTGAAGTCTGCCATCGGACTCAGCGGTACATGTTGACGGGAGTCTGTCCGATGTAAGCGGCAGACCGAGGGGCCATGAACTGACGAAGATCAGCACTTCCCTGGAAGTTACTCGTGGGATCTTCCATGCCCATCTTGATCGAGCCTTCTACCAGTTTATCCACATTTGTACCAGCTTCAGACGTAATTTCTGTCTGCTTCATAACAGGCATTTGCTGGCTGGGCATCGTGCGCCGCTGCTCCATTAAGCGGTAGGCCAGAACAGGGTTTGCTTTTGCCCAACGCTCAAAATAGATATCGCTTTCAATTCCCACGGAGCCGGGGGCACCTGTTCCGCGAAGACCGGCAAGAGTTTCTTCGAGCTGACCAGGACGCATAGCTGCTGCTCTCTCAACTGCGTACATACCGCGAGCGCCAGAGCCTAAACGACCGGCACCTTGCGCTTGAGCATTAGCCGCAGCTTGACGGTAATTAGATTCACCGTCATTAGTGCGGATAACTACTTGACCCGCGCCCATGACGCCGGGCTGAGTCATGCCACGCATCGCAGGCTCCAGAGCTTCAGGAGCCGGGGGGTTAGCAGTGTTCGGAAGATTAGGAGTTCCCAGAGGAGAAGCAATCTGAGCTGCAGGATCACCGCCGGTAACAGCAGGAATCTTGGCCCCGACTTCAGGGTCAGCCGTGGTCGGCCCCATAGGAGATTCAGGACTGAGTGCCTCTGCTACGAAATCAGTCAACTGTTGTTGAATCTGATCAGCACGCTTCTCGGACTGACCGCGTTCATACTGATCGAGAGCAATCCCAAGACCGCCGATTCCAGCTAAACCAGCGGCGGCTTTGTACAAGTTGGAAAGATCAGCTTGACGGGTGCCGCCAACGGCGTTACGGGCGCCCATTGCCGTCACGGCATCACCACCCATCAGGGGACGGCTAGCAAGAGAGGTCAGAGCTTCAGTTTGTGCGGGCGTCATCGCCCCACCACGCGTGATGTCCTCGATACGTACACGCTCAACAATGGGCTCAGTTACTTGACCACCGGGAGAGCGCGTAATTGCACCAGGACCCTGATCACTCATCCGAGCAAGACCGCCAGTAGCACCCCCACCAGAACCGCCTTTAACCATCCCTGCGGAACCCTGACGCATTAAACCGCCGGGCTCGCCGTACTCCAGAGCGCGGAGATAATCGATGCCTTTCGGACCTACAAGATTATCAAACACTTCTGCAGCAGGAATGCCATAAGCATCGCTTGCCTTGTTAGAGATAGCGAGAATAGAACGGTAGGTACCCGGATCAGTAGAAAGCAACCGCTGAGCTGCCTCAGATTGAGGAACCCACGCGGGGACGGGAGCTTGAGGAGCGTTAGGGGCTAGAGAACCAGAGCGGCCAGTAATTGTAGTGCCTGGGGTGGACAAGGCTTCCCGGATTGGGAGAGGCATTTGACCGGGTGCCTGAGGTACGCCAGGGCCACGGCGAGGACCAACGGGGGTAATGTCAGGAGCTTGAGGGTACTGAGCACGACGAGGAATATTACCGGCAGGAACTTCACGAGGACCGGGAAGTTGCTTTTGGAAACGCCCCGTGGCGGGATTTGGCGGAACGTTAATCCGAGGCTGGACCGGAACAGGACCGCCTTTTTTCACAAAGGATTCGAAAAAAGCGCGAAGGACAGGCTCAAGTGTCTGCAGTTCGCGCATCCCTTGGCGCCCCGCTCCAACTAAATCTCCTAAAAGCCCAGCCATTAGAGTGCTCTACTTTATGTGTATGTTAGCGCCAATTCGCGTAGAAAAACAGGCGATCAGCTCGTGACACATCAGGAGGACCAGGAATGGCCTGCACAAACTCACCCCCGCTTCTCTCAAAGCGATACCGAGCAGCGACAGGATCCCTATAATTCGGCACATAAAGCATCTGTGCTAACCTATCTGTCTCGTATAAAAAGTTCTCGCGCCAAATGCGTGCAGTTTCTCGTTTATCTTGGATATTAATAGAACGACTGACGTCACCTAAAATAGTTTCTTGACGACTTGTCGCACGACCCGTAGCAAGTTCTGTTAGTCTCTCAGCTTCTGCACAGCGCTCTAGCTGCTCGATTATTTTATCGTAGTAGAATTCACTTGGAATGCTATTACATGCTTCCATTAACCTAGCGTAGTCGCCCGCAGGCACTGTAGCAATGTTGTATCCTAAAAAATACGTTGTACGGCTAAAATTAAAATCATCAAGTCTGTATCCAAAAACCTGAGGTGGATTACGTGTTAGCTGATTAACCGCAGCGTAAATTACTTCGCGTTTGGTAGCGTCTGTAGTATCAGGTTGAAATACTACACCTTGCTGCGCTAAGTAACTTTGTAGTTGCTCAAGCTCTTGTTGAGTAAATTGAGCCATCCGTAAACCAACCCGTCATATATCTAATCTTACCGAACTTATGTTATTTAGATCGAACTAACTCACTCGACGTAAATCGAATCATCAGCCAAAACCTCATCCCAATCAACCCGCTTAATCGAACGAAGCTGATCCAATTTCGTAAAACGCTCACCAGGAAGTGACTGCTTCAGCTCGTAAATCTCAGTTGCGGTCTTCAACCCGACGCCTTTAAGAATCTGAGTCAGCATCTGAGGCGTGGCGTTGTTCAGGTTGATCCGATTTAACGCCGGAACTTCCGAACGAACAATCTGACGACCACGGCGCTGCTTAACAGGTTTTGCGACTTCCTCAGGTTCTTTAACAGACTCAATCAGCTGGTCACGATAAGCGTAGAAAACCTTACCAGTAGTTTGAGATCGAACCATGTGGTACTCACCGTCATCATGAGTACTCAACATGTCTACTTTTACACCGCTGGGCTTGTAGGTGTACTCCTTCATTTGAGTGGCAGTCATCATGTAGCCATAATCTAAGATAGTTTACCCAAGATAGACTGAAAAAAACCAATCGTAACCTCCAAATGCCCAACCCCACTAAATTTCGTTTAGCAGGACAGGCGATCCCCGTACTTAATACGGTATTAGATATTGGTAACGTCGGGTACGAACTGGTTAACCCTAACGAGCCACGCAGAGCCCAGCGGTTATTAAATGCTGCGATTGTAGGTGGAGGCAATGTAGGCGCAGGTATTCTTACAGGAGGAGCTGACGTAATCCCTCAGTTACTCGGAGCATTCGGTATTAAATCCCCAGTTCAAAACGTAAATCCAGACGCTCAACTTCGACGTCTAGCTTATCGACTCGGGCAAGGCAAAGAAATCGGTTTACACAACGAACAGCAGGACGCCGCTATCCGTCAGTTAGCTCAGAAAGTACAGCGAGAACAGATGCTCAACCCAGACGAGATTCGCCTGATTAAACAAGCTTTTTCGTCCGGAACGTATTGACAATAAAAAACCCCTCCCGAAGGAGGGGTCTGCACTACCCAACTGAATTCTATCAGGAGGGCACAGTCGAAGTGAACACGCTGGACTCCACCACGCCGCCAGGCTGAAGAGCCAGGTCGTCGCGCTTGGGAGCGGAGTCAGGCACGATCCAGCAAACTTCGCACACGGCGAGTGCTTTGTCCTTGCCTTTCAGACTGCCCACACCGGCACGGGGGTCGAAGGTACCCGAAGCCAGAGCGAGACCAGAAGCAACAGCGCCACCGAGGTTCTGAGTAGCGAACAGCTTCCAGGTAGTCTCAGCCGACAGAGCGGAGAGGCTGCTGGAATCGATGATGTTCACCGAGGCATTGCTGCCATTCTCGATGCGGCTGCTGGAGCCGGTCACGGACACACCAAACTGGCCAGACACCACGGTGCCGTCGCTGCGCAGACCTTGGCTCACTGCAGGAACCAGGCTGAGCTGAGGAGTGGCGGAACCGCCGCCCACACCGCTGCTGATCACGTCGCCGCCGTCCACACGGAGGGAAGCACGGTACACATAAGCGCCAGCAGGCACTTTGATACCGTCGGTGATATCCGAACGGATGTCCTTGTGGAAATCCGGGGAAGGGATGATCACATTGGCGCTGCTGAAGGCTTGGTTAGAGCCGTTCAGACCAGAGCCATAAGGCTGGGTGTAGTAATCCAGCTGGTTGTTGGTGCCGAGGGCCTGGTAAGACAGGTCGACGTAACCGATTGCCTGTTGGGCAATCCAACCGGGACGGAACACCACGCCGACCGGACCGCCAACCGGTTGGTTGGTCAGGGTTTCGGAGGTTCCGTTCTCGTTGTTATAAACA
>Ga0208162_1001939_pt1 | contig 10371 bp, 12 predicted proteins | sample CB_VirMetaG_4_FD_184539 | JGI IMG/M metagenome (GOLD analysis project Ga0208162, IMG submission 184539) | Freshwater to marine saline gradient viral communities from Chesapeake Bay - CB_1508_1M Viral MetaG (SPAdes) (version 4) | ecosystem: Environmental > Aquatic > Marine > Coastal | place: USA... | reverse complement strand
ATTAAGTAAAGAATATAAAATAAAAAAAAAAATTAAAAAAAAATATTTAAAATGTCTGTGATGTCTTTGTATTGAAGATATGATATTCTAATCATTCTCCATCCGTTTTCTTTACACCATTCATCTTTCATTCGGTCTTTTTCACGTTGGTCTTCAAATATTTGTAAAATTTCTTCTTCTGTTTGTTCTTGGCTCCACCGTATAGGTTTATAATGTTGTTCCCCATCAAATTCAATCATCATTTTTTTTTCGTGTAATGTAAAATCAGGTCGTAATTTCCGACAATAAACATCAATGAAAGGCTTGAATGGTTTATCATATTCAAAATCTTTACCTTCTTCCAAATCCTTACTTAGTAAAAAGTTGTATATTTTAAATTCACCAGCACTCATTCTCCGGTCTGTATTACACGAAGGATAGTGTCGATCAAGATTGTATTTTGTATGGAATTTATAACCACATTTCATACATTCGAAATCCCTTTTGTCTAAATGTTTTATGTCTATATGACGGTCTAACATCTGACCTGTTGGGAAAGGTTTTTCACATAATTCACAATAAAATGTCTTTTCTTCTATGTTTTTTTTATGTGTATCTCTAATTTTACATCTAACACATGACGTTCTACTTAATACTTTTTTCAACAGATTACAACAATGTACCATTTATTTATCATAAAATAATTATTTATTTTTTTCACCAAATCCTTTAGCATCGTCCATTGTCAGTATTTTCTTCACAGGTTTTTTTGGGGTTGGTTTAGAAGTTGGTGTTGGTGTTGGTTTAGAGGTTGGTGTAGGTGTTGGTTCAACATTTTCAAATCTAACCTTCTTCTCTTTTTTTACAACATCTTTTTTATCTACATTTTCCTTCTCTCTCTTCTCCTTTAATTGTTTAATTTTATAAGCCCACACCGAACCTTCCCTTTGTATATCTTCATATTCACGTTGTTTCTCCCTTTCCTTCTCATCGATATAACCCCAATACTGGTTTTGATAATTGTAATCAAGTCCAAGTCCTTCTAAATCCTGTTCCGTTTTAAGAGCAACCCCAAGATTGTCATAGGCTTGTTTAAGAGCATTCACTATTTCTTGTGGGTCGTCTTTTTTCACATCCCTTATCGTTTGTCCTAAACCAATAGCATCACCTACCAATCCTACAAAAGGATTTATCAGCCATCCGAAATATGAAATGAAATCTAAAATACCCTCACCTATTTCACTCATCACTTTCCGTCTCACCTTCTTAGAATGTGGGAGGTAGTAAGGAACTCCATAAACAAGAGTGTAAGCCCAAGTTTTTCGTTCTTTATCTTCCTTTGTTTTCTCAGGGAATTTCAACACCTCACTGGCTCGTTTTATATTACGAAACTCAGGGTATTTCTCATAGATTGCTTCTCTCCTTTCATATTCAAAAAAACCTTGGGAATATAAACTATCGTCTCCTGAAACGGCTAAAGTTTCTTTCTTCTCATTACCTTTTATACCTGTTCCCATTTTAACTTTACTACTTTTAGTATTAAAATAAGCCAATACGTTTTTTCTATTATCATGTGTAATACTGTATAATGCTTGAGGTATTATTTCATCTTTATTATCGTAGAGTTTTTTAACTTTTTGGTATAATTCAGGATTGACTTTTGTAGCTTGTAAAACAGACCTTTTAGATTTTGTTTTAAATTTATGTCTTCCTGTCCGTTCAATCATACGAACTAGGAAATCGGTAATATCTTTATCTTTGGTTGTTTTTACATCTTCATTGTCTTCATCTTCATTAACCTCCTCTTTTTTAACCTCTTCTTTTTTATCTTCCTCCTCTTTTTTATCTTCCTCCTTCCTCTCCTCCTTTCTACCTTCACCCTTTGTCAAACCCTTTTGTAAAATAGCGAGTTTCAATTTTAATAGAGGGTCTAATTCAAAATCGCTTTCTTCATCTGTATCGCTATTTATATAGGGTAGTTCCCAATCCCATATATTTTCATCCCTTCTTTTGGGTTTTCTGATTTTATATTTCACTTTCTCAGATTTTTTTTCCATATCTTTTTTCTCACATACAGTATTGTCGCCTTTATTACAACACTGTTTTGGTAAAGTTTCCCATAATGATTTCGGCATTTTCCTTTTATTATATCGTAGATAAAAATTTAAACAATGATAAATTCATCCCATTCAAATTGAATAATCAACGTCCAATCATCAGGAAAGACAATGGGGTTATTGTATTGATCCGTAATCCAAAATGCTAAGTGATTTTTGGGTGTGCCGTGTAGATTTTCTATCGTATGTTTTTGAGGGTTTCTTGGTTGATAGTGGATTTGTTGGTATGTATTCACATCCACTGGAACAACGGCTGCGGTTTGGTTAAAACTTTCATTGATTAAAATACCACTATTTACAAGGTCGCTATGGACTAAAAAATAATTGTATCTATTTAAGGTAGCTTGATTTGGAGCTGTGATATTCTCAGGGACTGATGTTGAAGTATATGCGTTTGTACCGAAACCAAGAATTGGCCCTATTGAATTGGTCGTATTAAAATCCACCGTTCCAGTGGAGTTGAACCCCAAGACCATTCTGTTGATGTCGGTATTGGCTGTTAGTGTAATAACATCTGTAGCTAAACCCTGAGCGGCTAAGGCAATTTCTAGGGCTGTTCCAATGGTATTACCACTATAAACACCTTCGGCAATAGCAATATTGTATGTCTGACCTCCTGTTGTTAATACAAAAGTATCATTATCCCCTGTTATGATATTAGGAACTGAATTTACGATAAACCCTTCACTGATACTCATTGTAAGATTTTTTGCTAATTTTGGGAATTTTAAGGAGTTTTCACCCAAGGTAATATCTAAGTGGGAACCATTTTGAGAAACTGTCCCTCCTTTTGTATTCACCAAGATTGTTTGTTTTTTGTGTATAATTGTCATTCTTTTATTATTACAATAATATATTTTTTATCAGATTATATAACTCATTGGCTATATTTTCGCTTTCCATCAACACTGGTAAAGCATCCAATATTGATAAGGTTAAAATTTTCATCTTCTTCTTTACACGGCGATCATTGAGGGCGAGTTCATTTTCTGTTAAGGCGATAATCATGCTTTCTTTATTTTCTATTATTTATTTTTTTAAAATAAAGATGGAAAAGATGGATAACATAAAATTAATTTACGATTTGAACGTAAAAGAATTGGAAAATAAATTAGGTGAAGGTGCTACCACTAATATCGATTTGGACAAAATTGGTAAGAAAATGTTTAAAGGTAAATTCAAGGGGGTATATAGTTTAGATGATTTGCCACACCCCCTGAAGGGTGGGTATTATATTGTCAATAATACCTTAGCATCAGAAGGTGGAGAACACTGGTTGGGATTAGTGAAAAAGGGTGGAAAACACTATGTATATGATAGTTTCGGAAGGAGAACATATAAAGTAGCTCCTAGGTTAGTGAAGGATTTGAAAAAGGTTGTTGAAACTGAATTAGACCCTGAACAAAAAATAGAGGAGAAGAATTGTGGTCAACGTTGTTTATCATGGCTGCGGATCGTTGATGAATTCGGTGTTATAAAATCTTTATCTATATAATAAAGAAATATGTTAAGTTCGTTATTTTTAAAAGAAAATGTGATAGATGTTCCGGAAGGTGGTACAGGGGGACAAGACTCGGCAGGTGGAAATGGTACCGAATTTGTTAAACTTGGTAATTTTTCATCTGCCGCAACCTTACCTTCTCCTCAGACCGTTGGAACTTATTATGAATGTACCGCTGATAACGTGGTCGTGGGTAATATCACTTTCAACACTGGTGATTTGGCTGTTTGTCTAACATCAACCACAGGTTTAACCTATTATCCAATCAGAATTAATAATATAACATTAGCTTCAGGAACTCAAAACGTTCAGGGTGAATACCTACGGTGGGATGGGTCGAACTGGAGTGTGTATGGAACTAACGGTAAAGTGTCTTTAGGGAGAGATGCTGGTATAAATCAGGGTTCGAATTCTATAGCAATTGGCCCTTATAGTGGGCAGAATGCCGCTCAAAATTCTGTTTCGATTGGTTTAGATAGTGGTAAATTAAATATGGGAGAGTGCTCTGTTTCAGTCGGAGCTTACAGTGGCGTTTCTGATATGGGTTCTACGAGTGTGGCTATTGGTTGTCAGAGTGCTAATTCGAACCAAGGGGATAGATGTGTAGCTGTTGGCCTATTTTCAGGGTATCAAAATCAATCTCAAAATTCTGTCGCTATTGGTAATGAAAGTGGTAAAAATTCACAGGGTGAATGTAATGTGGCAATCGGAGCTTACAGTGGAACGACTAACCAAGGTCTCACCGCCACGGCGATTGGGTGTAATAGTGGAAACAGCGGACAAGGAGCTAAAACTGTCGCTGTTGGCCTATTTTCAGGGTATCAAAATCAATCTCAAAATTCTGTCGCTATTGGTAATGAAAGTGGTAAAAATTCACAGGGTGAATGTAGTGTTTCAGTCGGAGCTTTTAGTGCAGTGTCAAATCAAGGGACGACATCAGTTGCGATCGGATGTCAGTGTGGTAATACAAATCAAGGGGATCAGGCCGTCGCTGTGGGACTTTTTTCCGGCAATACGAGCCAAGGTGAAGCGGCTATAGCTGTTGGCTCAAACGCAGGAAAAACCAGTCAAAGTGGTGGTTCAGTGGCAATTGGTCTCGAAGCTGGTAAAGATTCCCAAGGTGAAGACTGTATAGCCATAGGAAGAAACGCTGGGCGAGATACACAACCGAATTTTTCCACTGTTCTGAATTCGTCCGGAAAAGACTTTAATTCAAAAAGTCCGGGCTTTTATGTGTATCCTATGAGAAGTACGTATCAGCAAGACCATTTTGATACCCCCCTTTCTTATCGAGGAGCTGGGAATAGAGCTTTTGTCCTTTATAATAAAAAAACTGGTGAATTGGTTTTCGACGATTTCTCAGTAGTCGATAATTTCCCAACACATGAATTTATGGATTTCGCTAACATTGAAGAAATTCCCTAAAATTAATTAATCTCGTTAAAATAAAAGAAAAAGAAATATGAATTCATTGGGCATACCAAGTGATATAAAAGTTCCTCCCAAGGGGGAAAGAGGTTTTGACTTTCTATTAAGGGGTAGAGTTTCGACATTTAGTGCTCTTCCAACTGTGAGAAACGTTGTGGGGCACGGTTATTTTGTAGATGATGAAAACCAACTCTATGTTTATAATGGCAGAGATTTTATTGGTTCCGGAGGTCTTGGAGGTATATTGGATAGAGGTGTTTTTAACTCTTCTTCACCATTGGATTACAGTTTAACAAATGTTGAAGGTCATTACTATAGATGTGATGAAGATGGTTTCGTTGATAGTAATGGTAAAGTGTGGAACAATGGTGAGATTGCTTTAGTAATTGGTAATTCTTATTACAGATTAAACGATGAATGGGCTGTCAATGCTTTAACAAATACATTAAGAACCGATAGGAGTGTTGTTATTAATAATACACTTAGTTCGAATGGAATTAACAATACTGGTAATATCACTACTGATAGTCAGAATGTGAATAATACACTAACTTCAAATGGAATTAATAATAGTGGTAATATCACTACTGATAGTCAGAATGTGAATAATACACTAACTTCAAATGGAATTAATAATAGTGGTAATATCTCTACCGATACTCAGAATGTGAATAATACACTCACCTCGAATGGAATTAATAATAGTGGTAATATCTCTACCGATACTCAGAATGTGAATAATACACTCACCTCGAATGGAATCACGAATACTGGTGATATTAGTTCAACTAGCGTTACTTCCAATGAAATAAATACAACAGGATTGATTGTTAATACTCTAAACTCTGTTGAAGAAGGAACCTCTAATATGATTTACGATACTCTTTCCAACGAAATTAAGTATATTTTAAATCCAGCGTCAGGAGGGCAAGATAATCATCCTGCTGTTTATGAGATTGGTACAGATAAAGATTATACCACCATTCAAGATGCGATAGACCAATGGGTGATAGATGCTACTGGATTTACCCAAGCTGGCCCGCCCGGAGTTGGTAATTTAACTATATTGTCGGCTGTATTTAAAGTTTATCTTGGTTTCTTCCAAGAAAATATCACTATACCTCTTCGATATTCCTTTATAAAATTCATTGGTATTGGAGGTAGTAGAGAAGGAGCACCTCAAATCGGATTAATGGGTAATATTACTATTACCAACGACACTAATGGGTGGCAACCTTTCGGAGAACAAGGGCCCACCTTCAACGGAGGTGATATTACTTTCGAGAATATGTATTTATTTAGTCAAGGTGGAGATCCGACCGTTCCCACGGTTGTTTTGCCAAATGGAACAAACCCCTCAGAAAAGGTGGTTCTTCGTTTTGATGATTGTAAGTTAGGACAACACACTATAGAGATGGGTGATTATACACAATGTTTATTACAACATAGTGAAACAGATTATGTTAATTTTCAAACCAACAGCAATTCAGTTGGTGAAGTTGATAATCAAATAAAATTCGAAAATTGTAAGGTGAAAGGTCTTACCACTCCATCGAGCCATTACATTACTAAAATAAATATTTACAATTCTGATTTAGAAAATATTACATTAAAAGTGAATGCAGTGTTGAATATTACCGGTTCTGAAATTAGTTCAGGATTTGGTAATAACGCCATTGAATGGACTACAAACAACCCTGTTGGAGGTGTTTCATCTACTATCAATTTAGAAAGGAACAGTATTAATACTGGTTATAGTAATTTTATCAATGCCAATTTCGATAATTATACCAATGAAGGGGGGATAAGTGTTATTAATAATATTATTTCTTATACGGATACAACAAGTGTAATCAGTTTCACCGCTTCTTCATCTACAAGTGGGCTTAGAGAATTAAAATTTTTCAACAACACTTGTATCAACAACAATGGTGGTAGCGATATTGATATTCTCACACTGGATGGTTCAAATGTTTATTGCCGTCATAGAGGTAATACCACTTCTATTGGAAAGATTGATATTAATGTTAATAATAACGCACAGGTGTTTATAGGTTCGTTATTAGACAACCAAAGTAATGCTATTGCTATTGGAGAAAGTGCTGGTTCTACAGATCAAGGTTCGGCATCTATAGCAATCGGCAGATTTGCCGGTGATTATCAAGCTGGTGTAGGGAGTATCTCTATTGGGCTAAATGCAGGGAATTTTCTAAGTGGTAATTATTCTATTTCAATTGGTTCTGACGCTGGGTATTCGAATATGGGGGCAGGTGCTATAGCAATAGGTGAATACAGTGGGTATTCCAATCAGTCGCCAAATAGTATAATACTGAATGCTACTGGCAGTGTTTTAAATGGAGCTAATAGTGGTTTTTACGTTAAACCTGTTAGAACCGGAAGTGCTACGACATTACAATACGACACATCAACTGGAGAATTTGTTTATAACACTTCTTCATTACGATACAAGAAAGATTTAAAAGCTGTTGAAGGGTATAAAGACCTTTTAAATATCGAACCTTATTGTTTCCATTATAAAGAAGAAATTAACCCACAATTTAAGGGATGTCAGGTTGGTTTCATAGCAGAACATCTACACGAATACCCATCACTCCGTGAATTGGTTGTTTATAGAGACTATTATGAAACAAAAAAGGAAAAAGATAAGAATGGGGTAGAAATAGAGGTCAATATTGAGGGAACAAAAGAAACAAAACCTGAAAGTATTAATTACGAAAAGATTACCTGTTTTAACCTGAAATTAATTAAAGACTTGTATGATGAAAACACATTATTGAAGGAGAGATTGACTAAAATTGAAAAACAGTTAAATATGTAATTTGTTTTATTAATTTTTAAACTATTGTGTTAGTTTAAAAATCTAATGTAATATCTAAATCAAACTTCTTTTTTAAAAAATTAATGGATTTTCTTATAGTGGGTTCATTCCATAATAACCATCTCGCCCAAAATCCAGCTGTTTCTATACCCTTTATAGTCCAATCTTCACGTTTTTTATGTCGATCTAAATATAAATCACGACGTTTAACGTCTTTATGTTGTGTATAATCACTGTATCCTTTAGCACCAAAATGTATCTTCTTTCCATTTAATAGAGCCGTGAATTTTTTATTTTTTAAGTTAGACGGTTTTATAATTACTTTCGTTTTTACCATCTTTATAATTTAACAAAAAAATTTTTAAACTCTTTGTTTTAAAATAAGAGAGGTTTTATCAAATCAAAATAACAATTGGGTAAAAAATCCCATTCTTTCAAATCCATATCACTAACGGTTCTCAATTCGTCATCTACAATCGTTTTCTTATAACATTTTGTATTTTCTAATACATACCAATCAAATCTTAATCCACATTGAAAAATCTTTATTCCATCTTTTTCTCCAACTATTTTTAAAAAATGAATTTGCCTTTCTTTTGTCATTTCATCCCAAAATCCGAAACATCTACATTTTTTAGTATTCGGTTTCCGCCATAATGGAGGATGAATAAAACTCAACCATCCACCATCCTTTAGAAAATCTAAAGCTTGTAAAACAAATTTATGCCATATGACCGAACCTTGATTTGTATTACCTTTATTAAAGGGTGGGTTTCCTATAATAACGTCAAATTTAAAATCGTATTTAATTTTCAAAGTATCACCTTCATTCAGGTTGATTGAATAATCTTTTAGTTTCTCTCTTATATAATTACAATTGCTTTCATCTAATTCACTCATATAAATCATATTTTTAAGGATATAATTAATATCAAAATGTTTTTGTAATCTATCAATAATGGAGAAAACAAAGTGTCCCCTACCAGCAGTTGGTTCAAACCACTTGTAATCCATCTCGAAAATAGATTTGTTATGTTTTTTTAAATGGCATTCGTCTAATTTATTCAACATATCATTTACAAGTGATAATGGAGTATATACTTCACCATTTATTTTTTTCTTTTCATTGTTTATTGTAATATTTTGTAATTCGTCTAAAATGCTTTTCATTTATCTATATCTAAATAATTATAAAAGTCTTTTTTAAAATAAGTAAATAGTCGCCAATCTATTCTATAGGTGCTCCAAGAACACGCTTTTAAGACATCTTTAAACTTTTCACTTTCTATGGCATTTTTTATATCTTTACCTTCTTCTTCATTATCTATCTTTATAGCCATTGAATGATGTGTCATACCATATTTTCCATCCATGTCAATAATACTATTGTATATCCCAGTATCGCCAAATATAACTTTTGGAATACCGAAAAGGCCTTTTGTATTGATACTGCTATACATATACCTTATCCCCTTCTTGGGGGTGGAGTGAATTAGAGGATACTTATATTCATCTGATTTTGTTTTTCTAACGTGTTTTTTCCTTGTTTCATAATTTATTCTATCATATAAAACATCACATTTTAACGTCATTTATAATTACTTCGAATAATTTTATTTTCTCATTTCTTTTTTTTCACAATATTTACATTTTTTATGATGAAACCAGTAAAAAATCGGAATAAACCCTTCACAAACATCACATTCTATGAAACATCGATGACAAAGTTTTTCTATGTTATAAGATTGAAAAGCAGTGTAGAATTCTTCCTTAAAATCCAATCTTTTACAGAAATCACAAGACGTGATGTTTTGCTTTTTCAGGAACGATTTGTTGAATTCTTTTACACTCATTTGTTCTCTTTATTATAATAAATGTTATATTATAATAAACGTTGTTTTTTATTCTTTTATTCTTTTATTTACTCCTCGTCTTCTTCACTTTCATTACCAATAGCCATAATATTCTTCCATTTCTTCTTCATTGTATTCACAATATCTATCTTCTCTCTCTATAATGGGTACTCTTTGGTGAAGGTCAAATTTAACTTCAAGACCATATTTATTATGGGTATATTGCCTCGCCCATAGAAGCAATTGATGTGGGCTCATCGAAAATGAGTCCAATTCACTATCTAAATTATAGTCAAAAGACTTCAATCTACACAAAGAATAGTGGTTGCTTGGGTTTATAATTCCTTTCAGGAAAAATAAACCTTCGAAAAATGGAAATCTTTTTTTGTTTAGTTTAAGGGGGTAATAATCTTCCCCTACTTCATCTGATATTGGTGTCATAATATCTCTAATCTCTTTTACCACCTTATCGAATTTCTCCTTATAAGTATTGTCGAATTGATAGACAATGTTGATGAGGTCTTTTGGGAGGTCGAAGAAGTTCATTTGTTCTCTTTTTTATAATAGAACCTATTTCTTTAAATGGATTTTTAATTGATTTATTTAAAAAATAGTTTCATAAAAATTCCACCTACCGGTTTCTACTGGTGGGTG
>Ga0208162_1001937_pt1 | contig 10378 bp, 12 predicted proteins | sample CB_VirMetaG_4_FD_184539 | JGI IMG/M metagenome (GOLD analysis project Ga0208162, IMG submission 184539) | Freshwater to marine saline gradient viral communities from Chesapeake Bay - CB_1508_1M Viral MetaG (SPAdes) (version 4) | ecosystem: Environmental > Aquatic > Marine > Coastal | place: USA... | reverse complement strand
TAACTCCGGTATCTGGGAAAATAGCAAGTTCAAGATCACATCTTGCATTTTGGCGACCAGTCAATGTTGGGCTAACAGCTTGAGAACCGGTGATACCTTGAGCTCCATTTTCAGTAGCCATTGTATAAAGACCTGGATATCCATCAAGAACCTTATTTAAAGTAACTTCAATATCTGGAATTTCCTCAAGATTTTGATAAATTTCTAGCTGTCCAATCTCGAAAACCTGCTCAAGATTAAAGTTTGTTGTCATTCCTACGGTTTGCAGACCATGTACTGGTAAAAGTCCTGTTGCGGAAACATCGCCTATTCTAACTTGTTGAATAGCGTAATAAATTCTTTTGTTAGCCATTTTGTACTCCGATTAATATGATATGCTGTAGGGGGAAGCAGTAAATGTTCGTTAATTATTAATACACTAAAATTACCTAACTAGCTAATTATTTCTACTGTGGCCCTAGCTAATCCTTGATGAAAGTATGGGGTCATAGATTCTATTTCAAATAAATTAACAGTTCTAATATAACATTTTCTATATGGGTATTCCGTTACTAAATCTGGATACATCAAGCCAGAAGGATTAATATCTAAAGTTGGCCCTAAAGGATATACCTGGTTTTCAGCAACTTCATTTGTATCATAAAGCTGTATTGTCATTCCTTGTTGTAGTCTCAAAATATCTAATAATTTATTTCTTTCATTCTTTGTTTCTGCCAAAACATAGAAACCAACATCTTGACTAATGACTAATTGTCTTGAACCAATTTCATACGGAATAGACTGAGACCTAGAAATTGGGTCTATAACTATTGCAGGAAGCTGAATTCTGTGATTTCCAGCTATGCTCCAATTCCCATCCTCCATTCTTTGGATATCAATGTCTGAATTATTAAAACTACCATATTGAATTTCACTAAACCACGGAGCATCGCTAGCTCGATAAACTTGGATATTCCTATAGCTATAATTCATTTTAACAGTAGCGCCGACACTTATAGGTGAATTAAAAATTACTCTCCCATCAGGATAATTTACAGAAAAATCTCCACTAGGATAAGAATATAAAGACCCATCTACATAAAGTCCTGTAATGGCAATAGGTTCTCCGCTAGGAATATAACATCCAGTTTCATAAACCCAATCTTTTCTAATTCCCTGCCATACTTGTCCATCGGTATATGCTTCATCTGCTACTGGTAAAAGCTGAGACTGCTGAACACCAGAACTATAAATTGAATATTCGTCTATTTCAGCGTCAAACCATGCCCCCAAGTCCAAAAATGCCCAATCAAAAAATGTTTTAAAGTTTGCTTCTGTAATATTTAGCAGAAGGTCATCTGTGATCGCATTTAGACCTTGAAAAACTACAGTTGATTGGCAAATATTATATCCGTTATTGCATGGCATTATTTAAAAGCCCTTTCTAATAGAGACTGTATATCTGCAGATTTAGCTGCTATTGCTCTTGTTATCCAATTGTCTGAAATGATACCAGAAAATTCACTAGGTACTCTCCAACTAGATCCTTCTTTTCTTCTCATCAAGCCCCTTCCTGTTCTACTTGCAGAACTATTTGTAAGTATGACTTGATAATCATCAATTAAAGGAGCATTGCCATAAAAAACTAACCATTCTAACCAAGGTAAATTATAGCCTCTTATTCTATCATACACCTTAGCATAATCTGTGCCTATAATATCAGAGAAGTCAGCTTTAAATAAAGAAGCGCTGAATTTAGAAACAATATATTGTCCTCGAACAGCTGGTGGTTTATATTGATACAGTATATTTGTACTCCAGATATCAATCATTGCGGCTATTTTTGTGTTTGCGTCAGGAATACCTAATTCATATTTTAGGGTTCCGCCTAATAAACTAGAATATTCTGGAGAACTAATAACTATGCTGTTAACTAATTGAGGAAGCTGGTTTTTAACAATGGAGACACCTCTGTCTATGTCCTGTTTAATATCTTTTACAAAAGAATTTAATATTCCTTTGTTAATTTGATTTAAAGATTCTACAACTTTAATTTTAATTTCCATATCACACCATGCTAGAACTAACTGTGCTAATTCCTATTCTTTTCCAATTATTAATAAGATAATTGTTATCGCCTAGACCAGCTGGGTTTGGGTCTTCTGCTAGCTCAAAAAGTGGATTAGTATTTGCTTCAGAATAAACAACAGTCATATCTTTGCATCTTTTAAATTTTGTGTAGAGAGTTCTGTCACAAATTGTTTGTATCATACCAGTAGGATTCTGAATATTTATAGGTTTGATAATCCAATCTTTATAATCCCAAATTACAGCTAGATAAACTTCTTCAACTTGAGTATTGCCATAAAAACCAGCTCCGTTGCAATATGGACAGATTCTTCCGCTAACAAATGGTCTAGGGCCTCCTGGTTTATATTTATTAGAAGATTTCTTTAAATTACTATCGTAAATACAATTAGGACAAATATTCTTTTTACTGATGCCATAATTAAATAAGCATTTGGTTGTTAAGCCAGTACTAGCTAACAACAAATCCATTTGAGTATTATATATGTTTTGAAGTTCTGAAAAATTTATGCTCATAATTATCCATAAAAATCAGATGGATCTCCATAGGTATTTCTGCTAACCATAGTTGGATCGAATGTATTCCCGACAAATGGGGAGAGAACTGCCGCGACAGCGGTGGCATTTCCAATATTCCAATCTAATAAAAGCTGCTCATATAGTGCGCATGGGCCACCAGGAAATTCTAAAATATACCTATAAGCAGCTGAATTACCAGAAATAGCCAGATTCGCACTTCCTAGAGCAGTTCTAATACCTTCTAATGCTGCTTTAGTTCTATATGTACTTTGATCTAAAATACAAGCAGCTTTTAAGCATGTTAATCCTACAAACAGATCGTCTCTTACAGGGGTTGTGGGATCTGGAGTTATAGTTACAGCTGAAACATTTATTTCATAATTATTGGGGAGATTAGCTTGTTCCTGAACATAGGTTCCTGCTATAACAATGACCTGTTGTATTCTGCTATCAGAATATGTTGGAGGTTCTGCTAAATCGTTAATTAGTGTTCTAACGATTAAGGTCATTTCAGTTTCCCAAGCCATATTTTACCCTTTCTTTAGAGAATATTTTATACCTTAGAATACACCATACTCTACTTTATGAAGAGCAGAAGCTATTACTTGGTGCATATCGTAATATCTGTATTCTGCTAGTCTTCCCCCAAATATGTATCTAGGATTTTTTGAAATTTTTTGATATTGAGAAAGTCTCTCTGTATTTTTACTATCACTAATTGGGTACATTGGTTCATTTTCTTCAGTATATTCTGCGGGATATTCTCTGGTGATAATTGTAGAATTTGTTTTAATATTTTTGTGAAAAAATTTATGTTCTATGATCCTAGTGTATTCTGTTTCCAGGTCTGTATAATTAACTATAGCATTCCCCTGAAATGATTCTCTCTGTAATACTTCATTTTCATGTCCTAAAGAGCGATAATCTAATTTACCATATTCATAATCGTAGAACTGATCAATTGGTCCGGTATAAACTATTCTTTCTGCTATATTTTGGTAATAGTCTCTTTTTTTTAAAAAGTCAATTTCTAAGTCAATTTCTATGCCTTCTAATAAGTTCTCAAACAGCTTAGTATATCCATGTTTTGGTATGCCTTGATAGGTATCATTAAAATAATTGTTGTTATATGTAAACCGAACTGGTAGACGTCGAATTATACTAGAAGGAAGAAGAGAAGGATCTCTTCCCCATTGTTTTGTAGTATAGTCTTTTATTAGATTTTCATAAATATCCTTGCCGACTAGAGATAAAGCCTGCTCTTCAAGATTAGAAATCTGTCCACGATATTGTTGATCGTGTATAATTTTCTTAACCTGTTCTGGATCTTTTTCTCCCCACATTTGATAAAAAGTCCACATATTAAACGGAAGATTAAAGAGTTTTCCATTTCTATTAGCAATTATATTAAGTTCAAATTTTTCAAATTCAGAGAAGCGGTTTACATAATCCCATATTTTTTTAGCAGAAGTATGGAAGGTATGGGGGCCATATTTATGAATATCAATACCATGTTTATTTTCTGTGTAACAATTTCCCCCTATATGCTCTCTCTTATCTATAACTAGACATTTATATCCTTTATCTGTAGCCTCTCTTGCAAATACAGACCCAAATAATCCTGCTCCTACTATTAAAAAGTCGTACTTTCCCATTTTGAGGTTCTTTCTTTTATGCTATCTGTTGTATACCAGAATAGTTTTCTTTCTGCATTTGGTAAATATATAAAATCTTGATTAGCAAACCAAAAACAACTTACCATTTCCATAAAATATGCATGTATTCTAGTCGCATGATAATTTTTTTGAATATCCGTACTTCGTTTAATTTGATCTGAATATTTTTCCACTAGCCATTCTATTTTTGATAAAACTTCATTATCTTGCAAAAACTGTTTATACTTTTGAAATATTGATCTATGGCATATCCATTGATTGCTGAAAGGGACCTTTAAATGCCTAATGTTGAGTCCAATTAGCTTTAGGAAATTTTTACCAATAAAATCCGCATTGCTATAAAAGAATCCAGATAAAATTGATTGTTGTTGAACCCATGAGCATGAACAAAATATATCTGCGCATAAAACTATATTGTCTTCTGGTTTTGAATTTAATAGTATATGGCACGTTTCCCAATTATGAAATTCATCAATTCTAGAATAAGCTTCATACTTTAAGTTCCAAGAGGCTGTTGTAAAACCAACGAATTTTGCGGAAGGTGAGAAGAGTTCTTCTTTTGAAATAAAAGCTCTGGCTTCTGCCCATTTATTATCGCTATATTCTCCTGCGTCAATATCATTAAGATTTATTTTTTTAAGGTAGTTTCTATTCTGAATACTGTCAAATTGTTTATTGCTGTGTCCTAAACATAATATTTCTAAATCATTTAATGAATTTTCTAATCGAGTTTGATTGTTGATATATTTTGTTATAGTTTTATTTTTTTCTTTCTGATATTCTTGTGCCTTCTCACACAAATGATATTTATCGCTGATAGTAAGATAATAGAGCAGATAGAGACTTTTCTTGATATTCTGTTTATCTAATTCTTTGAAAAATTCTAATAATTTGTGATTTTCTGTTTTGGGAGCTTTTGATAATAGATCATAGAAAACTTTCTTATCTTCTGCTTTAGCCCTTTGACACCATTCCCAATCTGGAGGATCAGTTCCCATTCTTCTAAAAAAGATTGGACAAAATCCTGGTGTTTCACAATAGCATTTTGATAAGTCTACACTATCCGATTTGTGTTGATCCATGATAAATCGCCTTAATTTTGGTACTACCATGATAAACACGACCTACACTTGTAGTGCCAAACTTAATACCATTAAGGGTATAATAGACAGTCATATACATAGCGTCAACATAAGCTGTAGCAGAACCATATGCTGGGGTGTATTCGCATCTTATAGCAAATCCGGTTCCTGTATTATTAATATCATCAGGAGTCCATGTTACCCCCCATAGATCAGTAGCGCTTCCATAAGTCACACTCCCTTCGGTAGTAGACCAAGAACCTCCTACAGATTTATCTTCATATCCAGCGGGAACAGAGCCATTTTTTAATGGCTGTACAGCATAATCTATAATTGTGCTGGCTGAACTGGCTTTCCTTTCTACTGTAGCAATAATCCCATCTATTGTTGAGAATTCTGGAATATCAAATCCGAACTGATCTGCTCTTAAAAAAGAGCTAACTTCTGTTGGTACACTTCCATAGCTTAATGAAACAGTCGCATAAGTGTTGTTTGATGCGGTGATATTATTGGTATTGACCCAAGCAGCGGTTGGCCCAGAATTAACTCCTCTTCCAGCTATTTTGGTAGATGTTGCCATTCAAAAATCCTTTCGTTAAACTTAATATAAAAAACTTTTTAGTTGTGGGAAAATATTTTCTATTATGCTTACTCTTGTTTTAATATCTTCATCACATAAAGCCAGTTCCGTTTCTATAACACCATAAGAAGGCAATACATAATTCGCATAATCAATTTCATTTATGTTGGGATTAATCGGTTTATCTTTAGAATTCAGGCCGCATTTCTTTACATGAATATCTGATAAAGATACATTAGATATTTTTGGTAAATTAAAATGACCACATATAGTATTCAGTGTTTCTTGTTTGTTTTTTAAAAAATCATTAGTTTGTATCCATAGAATATCTGGGTCATCTAACATATAAAATATACTACATAGCCACAAATATATTACTTTATCTAGATCATCATTTGACTTCCATTTAGACAACTTTGGATGGTTATTGTGGCGTAAAATACGGTCAATTCTTTTTAACCTACTTTGTATCCATAATGGTTCAACAGATTTCATCTTGCACAAATGTTGTGATAGCGTCCTATATAGAAATATTTTTTTTCCTGGGATATCAGTGGGATAGCAAGAAAGCATACTAGGAAATTTTACAACAGAGCCATAAAAAGACTGTATACCAGAATATGGATTAGTCCCGATAGATAGAGCTTTTGCCCAGCTTGGCTCAGAATATACTGTTGTTACTGTTGATAATAAGGACGCAAGCAGAGTAGAGCCGCATCTTGCCACATGGTATATCTGATTTACTTTACGTTCCTGTTCCATACTTTTCCCTCACTTTTACGTTCAAGAATTGAGAAACGCAATATCTTCCGTTTCCTTTCCAGTAGTCATCATTATCTATTAAAGTCGTGCGAACGGCATGTTCTACATATCCTGGCAATAGTATAAAAGTATTATCCGTACAATCCACTTCATAATCATACTTAGGAAAGTACACCTCACCTCCAGTAAATTTTTTAGGCGTGGTATGAAAATATGAGAATGTCAAAAAGTCTCTTCTTACATCTATATGTGGCTCATATCCCTCGCCGTTGTGGTAATATCTTACTTTTGTCATTGTGAAATCTATATGTTTCAATTTTAAAAATGACGGCCATTTATTCACAACGGCTGTAACGAATGGAGCATCAAAAGTTTTTTGAGTAACTTTAAGAATGTTAGATATATCTGGAATTTTATATGCTTCCTCTAAATGTAGTGCTTTGCTTTCTGTTAATCCACCAAGACCACCAGAACCATGATGAATTCCAGGCATAAGCAATTTACCTGGATAAGTTAAAAATTTAAGTTCTTCTTTTATTAACTCAAGCTCTTTTTCATTATAAAAGTTTTTGGCTATTACATGAGGAAATGGCTTATCTAACATTTGCATATTTATCAGTCTCCTAAATCATCAACAAACTCATCAGCAATGCTATCATAGTACATTCCAATACCAGCATATTTTCCTCTAAAGTTATTGTTATAAGATGTTTGCCTCCAATTAGTATTTGGCCCCTGGATCATTCTACAAAAAGCAATTCCAATATCTTCATTTTCTTTTCCGTTTTCATCAAGTATATCATTATTTGATACTACAATGACTTGAATGACTTTATTATTTTCGTCTAATTTAGCAAAATGTGCCATGATTATGAAACGGTAAATGTACCGGCTCCTGTAAATGTATGTACAACATAATCTGTGCTACTCACAGTAACGTATGAAATGGTTCCACCAGTAGCTTGTGCAGCTGTACCTGGATATCGTATAACAATCCTACCAGATCCTCCAGTAGCACCACTTGTTCCAGTTTGTCCTCTAGCACCGCCTCCCGTGTTTGCTGGAGCGTTTGAAATAGTTGTGTTATTTGGATCTCCATTATTGCCAGAAGTTGACACACCTCCGCCTCCACCACCCCATGAAAGATAAGTAGATGAACCACCAATGAATGTTGCAAGATCATATCCACTACCACCGGCACCGCCTGTTCCATTAGATGGAGAATTACTCCCAGCACTACCATAGCCACCACCTCCTCCAGCAGCAGGAACAGAGTTCAAGCCATTTCTACCATCTCCTCCATCATTACCTTGTCCCGCAGAGCCAGATCCACCAGCAGTATCGACAAATCTGTGTCCACCACCGCCACCCCCAGATCCGCCATCTCTAGTAACGCCATCAGAATCAGAACCAGAACCACCTCCAGATGCTGTCACAACAGCAGCTCCACCAGAAGTTAACGAATAGGATGTATCGCCCCCAAGAGATGTTGATGTCGCACTAGCGGCCCCACCAGCACCAACCGTCAGATATAAAGCTGATCCAGAAGCTGTAGTACCACTGGTGGTTTTTAAACCACCGCCACCGCCACCACCGCTGGTTGGTTGCGTTGAATTAAGAGTATCATCATCACCGGACTCAAAGTAATAAAATTCAGATTGGCTTCCGCCTCCACCAGCAACTAATAACATTTCCCAAGACAAACCAGTACTATCTGGCTCAATAAAATAAAGAGTTGCAGAGTTCGGAGTTAAAGCATCATAATTTGCTTGACTTATTACAACGATATTCTTAACAGCACTAGTTCCAGATTCATCAGTATCACTAAGAACTACAGTGCCGTCAAAAAGAGACGTTGCCATTCCATGCCCATTAATATTAATAGTCATATGATCACTCCTGTTGGTACTGAAGTAATTGTTATAGAACCATCTGGATTATTGTCGTATGTTCCAACAGCATTTAATCCACGCTGAATAGCATCAGGATCTACTAAAACTGCTAATTCACCAAGTCTAGCATGTAAATAAAAGATTCCACTTGCATTTGGCCCTAATTCATCAGCAATTTCCTGTGGTGTAGCGTCTTGACTACCCCAAAATTTGACAGCCCCATCGTTAAAGCTACTAACAATTTGTTCATAGACTCCAACTGTCATAGCTTTTAATGAATCTGCTTTTGTTTTGGCTCTGGTTGTAGAGTTATCAGTAGACAATTCGTTTCTTAAATTATTAATTATAGTCATATAATTTCCTTTCTTATGGTGTACCATCACTCACTTGTGTGTATCTAATTGTAGCTACAGCTTTCATGACATAAGATGTAGGAGTAGTAACTTGTATTCTTAAACGATAGTCAGAGGCTGAAGTAGCATCAACAGTTACCGCTAGTCCGCTAAGTATTGTATCATAATAATACTCTTCAATGAGAGGCCCAACTAATGCCGCACCAGCTGGACTTCCATTAACCTTAATACCGCCTCTTGCTGTATACCACCCGCCTAAATCGTTATTTGTGCTACTAACCAATGCAACCTGTACTTCAAAATTAATTAGTGTAGAATCTGGAATCTTAAAATAGTTGACAGCTGAAGTATTTATAGTCGACATATTATCTGTAAACAATTCACTAGTTGTATTTGCTGAGCATTGTCTAAACAGAATCATTTGGCCAGTTTGAGCAGTTGCTTTAACATTACCAAAACCGCCAGTACTAAATGCTTTTTCTCCATATCTAAAAGCTTTTGCACGACTTCCTGTAGCAAAAGTATATTTCGCTGTTGTTTCATTATGTTCTCCACCAATAATACTAGAAAATGAACCACTAGCATTATTGTTAGATCCTCCAATAATAGTGTCATACTGTCCTGTTGCAAAACCATCTGTTGCTCCAACAATTGCAGAGCCATTCCCACTAGCAGTATTAGTTGCTCCACCAACTATTGTTGATATAGCTCCACTAGCAACTTGTGTCACAGCAGTTCTATAACTGGACAAATCTAGTGAATATATCCCTCTAGCATTGCCATATGAACCAATCTGTACTGCATTAGTTCCAGCATCGAAAATCAAACTACCAGAAGTTACGGACAAAGTATTTCCGTCTAGTTTGAGATTATCAACTTCTAAAGCAGGAGCCGCATAAACAGCGGTGGTACTATCTAATCTGAGTTCTCCTCCTGCGGCAGTGGAATCTATTGTTATATCTTGAGCAAATGCAATCAATTCATCAGACGAACCACGCAACTCCCCATCTTCTGGTATAGATACTGTACCAGGAACTGTGAGCGTTGTTGATCCGTTGAATGTAAAAAGGGAACTTCCAGAAGCAACATTACTAGCATTTTTATATACTACTTGATTTGCTGAACCAGCTACTGGACCTGTAATACCTTGAATACCTTGAACACCCTGGCTACCTTGACTACCTTGACCGCCAGTAATACCTTGAATACCCTGGTTACCTTGACTACCTTGACCGCCAGTAATACCTTGAATACCCTGGTTACCTTGACTACCTTGACCGCCTGTTAAGCCTTGGCGACCTTGGATACCTTGAATGCCTTGTGTACCTTGGACACCTTGAATACCTTGAACACCCTGGCTACCTTGACTACCTTGACCGCCAGTAATACCTTGAATACCCTGGTTACCTTGACTACCTTGACCGCCAGTAATACCTTGAATACCCTG
>Ga0208162_1001935_pt1 | contig 10381 bp, 12 predicted proteins | sample CB_VirMetaG_4_FD_184539 | JGI IMG/M metagenome (GOLD analysis project Ga0208162, IMG submission 184539) | Freshwater to marine saline gradient viral communities from Chesapeake Bay - CB_1508_1M Viral MetaG (SPAdes) (version 4) | ecosystem: Environmental > Aquatic > Marine > Coastal | place: USA... | reverse complement strand
TAATAGGATCTAAGAAATAAAGGTCTGCTTCATAATCTTCCAGCATCCACTTCACGAAAGAAAGAACTTCCATGAACTCGTCTGGAGTATCACAGTTCATTTTTTGTTCATCACCAAAGTTGCTGAACAACTTGAAGGACCGAGAGCACACATCAACCATGACACTTTGGACGTACTCTTCAGTTTCCTGGATCATGTGCTTGTCTCGATTACCCACATATTATAGCAAGGGTCTGGGTCAGAAGTCAAGACCCAGCAGAGATTTGAAGAAATCTAACAGACCGTTGGCATCCTTTGTCTTAACATTACCGTCCTGTGCCTTGAGTTGAGTCTCAAAACCCTCAATATTGATGGATCTAGTCATAGAGTTTCCAAGTTGAATCTTCTGTGCCAAGACATTAAAAGTACCAGGAGTTTCAAAGAAGATATTCCTTCCTTTGATTTGCAAATTACCTTTGTCAGCATTGATTGCAATACCACCTTTTGCAGCATAGATTCTAATATCTACACCGTCTGCTTCATTCTTAGAACCACCAACAATCTCAGTTGTTCCTTCATTTGTAATTCTTAAAAGTCCATTTACAGCAAGACTTTGCGTAAAAATCTTACCATCTGGTGTTTCACCAGTGATCTTAAACATTTCTGGTCCAGATTGACCTTCTTGTGGATTGTTGACATCAATCCTAAAAGATTTACCCCTAGAATCAAAATCCCTTTGACCGTAATCCTTTTCTTTTTCTGCCATTATTTTAATCTAAATTACAGGTTAAAGATATTTTTGGTTTATTTATTTCAATAACTTGATGATATTGAAATTTTGGTATTTTAATATAATTTTGATTCTTCAAATATTCTTTTCTATTTCCATTTATCCATAAAGATTCCCCCGATATATTTTTAACAAAAACATCATAATGATGATTATGATGCGGGAATGAAATTACTTTTTTCCCTTTAGAAATGTAAAGATTTATACCAAAAGGTCTATTTAATTCTTCAAATATGGTGTCAGAAAAATTTCTAATCTCTTTTGTAAGGGTATTTACCCTAGAAATTATTAGAGTGTAACCTTGATCATAAAAATTTTTTGCCGATGCTACATTTAAATAAAGATCATCATTAAAAATAAATTTTTTATCAAGACCAATAACTTCTATAGTTGGTTGCTTATCCCCCAAATATTCTATAGGCCACCTATATCTATCTTCCAATAGACTTAGTATTTTTCTTTGAGATAGATTCCAGAATTTAAATTTATGCAACTTTTGTATTGTCTTTTCACTTAAAGCATACATTATTCTATACAGTCAATAACTTGTTGTAATTGTTTCTCTACCACTGGTAGAGCATTAATAACTGGTCTAATTATAGCACCACTACCAGTCTTTGTATTTACCGTAATTTCTGGTAAACCATCAACAGGTGTTGCTTTATTGATCTTAAGGTCTATAATTTGACCGTCTTTTACAACAATATCAAACCCATCAATAGTGTCTTCTGGAGAATAATTAGATCCTGGATTTTCAATGACGGCACCCACAATACCAAGTGGAATTTCATCGACGACTGGATACATGAGTCCACTGGAAACAACAGTAATAGAAGTAACTTCTCCTCTACCATTGATGTTTGCTTTTGCAAATCCACCATATCCAAGTCCACATGTATCAGTGATAGAAACAAATGGTGCTGTATTGTATCCAGAACCACCATTGAGAAGTTCTACACCAACAACACTACCAACTTTGTCAACAACGTCAGACAGTCCTTCAGTGTTCTGAACAATATTACCAAGAATAGCTTTACCTGCTGCCCCAGCACCTCCACCACCAAAAATGGTTATTTTAGGTGCTCCACATGCTAATGGATTACCAGTGTAACAACTACCATTAGCATTTACAATACCACTATCATTAAGAGTAGTTCCGTCACCAAAGATATCCCAGTTACCAAAATCTCTCTGGAAGTCATTAGCAAGGTTTGCAGCACCTTTAGCAATACTTAATTTACCTAAAACTTTATCAACATTAGACTCTTCTTCTTCCTCACCAGTGCAATATCCACCACCTACAAAATATCCTGTAACAGTTGGGCAAGATTTTTTCTCATTACACTGGAACAATCCACCAATGGCACTGATAGCATCAACAGCACCTAAGAGGAAATCAACAATCTTAAAAGCGGGGGAGATGATCTTTTCAAGTGGTCCTAAAAGTGCCGTTACACCACCAGCAATAGAATCAATGATTGGATTAAGAAATGCTCCACAGAACTGCTCAGCAGCACAAGCAGCAAAGTTTTGAACTTGTCCTACTACATTAGAGAGAAGATCAACAGCAGTATCAAATAGTCCATCAATAATTTTATTCATTAAGCAAACAATACCCTTGATAAGAGCTTGCACTGCTGGTTGTAGAGCAATAATTGATGGTAATGCTAATCCACCTGTAGATGCTAAAAGTGCTTTAACCCCCTCTTCTATTAACTTTTTTAATTTATTAGTCAATGCATTCATCAAAGAGCCGACCAGCATACCACCGACATCTTTTAGAATTCCAGCTGCTGCACTTATCTCACTTCTCAAATTACCAGCAAAAGCAAGAACTTTTTTTGCATCTTTCAAAAAGTTCCTGATCGTATTGGTAATCTCACTGATAGGATCAGTCTCACACTTTGCAAGTTTTACACAAGTTCCATTAGAAGCATTGTCCTGTGCTCCTCTATTTGGATCCAAATATGGAATGTAATCACCCTGTGGACAAAGTGATAATGCAGCTGCAGATGCCATTATAAGGTTACCTCCTTCTCATTATTTATTGACCTAATGAATCCTTTCGTGCTTCTGCTGCTACTCGTGCTGCTTCCTCTTCCGTTGCTCCAACCCTTTCAAGACTTCTTTGGAATTCAGTTTTTCCATCCTCCCCAATAACAGTATATCGAGCTTCACGACCAACTTTTGAAGAAATGGGAACATCAGCATTAGGATCGTCCACCTTTGTGGAATCAGTGGCACCAGTTCCTTTTTTAACTTCTTCTACTGCTGTCTTCTCTGCTTCAGAACTTGCTGTCTTATCCTCATATTTTTGACTTCCTTTATTGATCTTTGTTGGTAATGTTGTTTCACCACCTTGATCACCACCAGATGCTGTTGTTTGATCAGAAGTTTTGACATAGTTATCATACTTAATCAATGATGTTCTTGCAAGAACTCCAATAATAAACCCAGTTTCATTTTTTGGTGCATCAATGTGAAGACCAACAACCATATCTCCATCAGAAAGGTTTACAGATCTTGCTTTCTGCCCATCACCAGTACCTGCTGTTACAGGAAGAACACAGTCAAACATCCTCAAATCTTTTGATGGTGTGGTAGGATCATCAATACCTACTCTGCGAACACGATATCTTACACCATGTCCTTCCTGCTTGACGTTTTGTTTTTCGTCAACAACTACCTGACCAATAAAATAGGAGGGATATTTATTCATTAATCGTCGTATACTCTACACTCTAGTGCATCTGGGTTAGCATCACAATATAGTTCAAGTCCAGTGGGATCATGATCATCTTCTGGATGATGTTCTTTATATGCTTTCAGTGCTTCTAATTCTTCCTCAGTATGCCTACGGGACTGGGGAGAAATTGTTGGATCATTCAAAAGATCTTCATCTTTTTGAATATGCTGATCAATGTTTTCCATTTAGTTTTCCTCTTTTCTTTTTTGATCTCTTACTAAAAAAACAGATGAGTATGCTTTCTGACGATCAAATGCATGACAAACTGCTGCTACAATATATAGTCCAGCATCGTCAGACTTAATAATTGAATCCTCAAAGGAGCATTCTGGACCTTCCTGTCTTTTTCTAACGTCTAGTTTAACAGAACTTCCAGCAATTAGAGAAGTATTGCAGGGAACTGTCATATTGATCATTTCACCAAATAAACTGGTGTATCTTGCCTTTGCTGGTGCTTTTGTCTGAAAAGGATTGTTTGCAGCTTCACAAATATCTTCAGGTAATCTGTAATATAAACCATAATTTTCCAATTTTGTTGCACCCCAAGCAAACTTCTTTAAATCACCATTATCAACAACTTTGACTTTTCCAAGATCAAAAGTTTCAAAGTTTTTTTCATAAACTGTTGGACCACCAGCATACCAATTATAAGTGATTGGATCAGTGACAATGGGATTGACTGGACGAGATGCATCAGCTCTATTCTGATTTTTAACAATCCAGTTATTTGTTTTCTTGGTAATATTGATGATAGTCCTAGATGAGAGATCAGCATTTTCAATGCCAGGATTTATGCCATTGTATTGATATGTGTAGGGTTTTCTATCAATAGCAGAATTAGTGCCACTCTTTCCCTCAAGAATTAAATTATCAACAGACTTAAAGTGGTGTCCAAACTTTGTTTGATAGAAGAAAAATCCTGCACTTTTTTTATTTGCAGATTCAGCTGCCAGTCTCATGATTGATGGGAAAGTATCATCTTTCTTCTCATCACCAAAGTTTACATTGGCAGTGCTTGATGATTTGTCAAGATATTCAATGTCTCTATTAAAGTTTGCTTTAAAGACTTCATTTGCAATAGCACTAGTGCTACCAGATTTCACACCTTTAATTTTACTAGCATTTTCTAAGGTTTCCTTCCATGAACTTTCTAGTTTCAATCGGAAAACTTCAGCAGACTTACTAGATTGTCTATTATCAGGAACTTCCACATACATCTTCATTTTTACCAGTCCAGCATTCTTATCTTTGTTATTGAGACTGACAAAATCCCTCAATGTAAAGGTTACTTCTTCTCCTCCTAAAATCACAACATCTTCTAAGAGTTTAACATTGGGATTTTGATTAATAATAGTCAAAGTAGCAGTTGTATTAGGAGACAAGAGAGTCTCGTAATAATAAAATTCAGCAACATATGGTGTCAGATCAACTGGTGGTAAATCTGCAGACTCTGTTTTTTCTTTATCACTTTTATATCTTGGTTGGATTACAACCTTTTCAATCTTACTACTAGTTACTGGATTTTCCATTAGTCAAACATACCCCCAGAAGTTACGTTTCCGTCAATACTAACAACTTCAATTTTAATTTCAGAAGCAGCAGACATAGCACTTAATTTCTCTTTATTTCTACTCTTAATGCTAGAAACATCAATTGGAACTTCTCTATCTATCACAATTCTTCTTTTTGGTGATCTTGCTGCTAACTCGGATGCTCTTCTTTCTTGCTCCCGTTCAAGAGATGTTATTCTTGCTGGTGTGCCGTCACTAGCAGTAGATCCAGCAGCACCGTGAGCAATCATTACACCACCACTACCAAGAACTTTTGCCATTCTGCCACCACTACTGCTGACATCAGTAACAATTTCACCAGTGGTGAGTGGGAAGACACTCGCAGTTCCTGGTTGTCCTGGAATTGTTAATGGTTTTCCTGGTTCTTGCTCTTGAATATCAATACCACCTCGTGTTCTTCTTGGTTGAGTGTGAGCAATTTGCTCTCTCCTAATCATTTCCTTAAGTTTAGGATCTGACAAACTAGAAGTAGCAAACTCTTTTGTATTGCCAAAGTATACTGTAGATCCTCTTGCGAGCATTAATCTAACTGCCTTGAAAGCAACTGCTCTGGCTTTTTCATATCCATCTGCATCATCGCTAGGTGGAGATAGGTGGAAGTGTGTAGCATATTCACCCTCTCTACCAAATCCAGAACCACCCTGAATGAATCCTTTTGAACCTACAAACGGTTGAACTGGAATAACTGAAGCTCTTGATGTCTCTGGTTCACTAGGACTTCCAGCACCACTCAATTTAATATATTCTTTTACAGATGACTCAAGAGCCTCATCTTCTTTCATCCCCTTTTTAATTTTATTCTGAGCATCATTATGCATACCAACAAGACCCATTACCATTGAGCCTAATCTCTCTGGTAGACCTTTGATAAAATTCATTATTGACTCAACCATCCCACTGAGCATATCACGAACTTTATTCTCTTCACCCTCACCCAGTGATGTATTGGATGTGACTTTAGCAAAAACTTTACTTACAGCATCAAAAATATTACTAGTAAAATCTTTTAATCCACCGAAGAAACCATCCAGTTTCTTCATGAATTCTCTTGCCTTTACTACAAACGTTTGAACTGCTCTTACTATGGTTGGAAGTGCATTAAGCATCCACCCAAGAAGTGTAAATCCAAAGAATGCAACAATCCTAGAGAAAACACTACCAACACCAGGTGCTTCAAAAGCTTTTGCAGGATTGCCAAAAAATTGTCCAGTATTAATACTAGAACTTCTTTGTTTCTTGCTCTCTATATTTTGTTCTTTTTCGTTCTTACGTTTCTGATCCTCTAACAGTTTTTCTTGTCTTTGTGTGTCAGATTGTAGTTTTTTTGCAGTATTTCTATTGTTAAGTAGAGTCTTACGAATAGCTGCTGTATTTTTGCGGACAGCAATTAAACTATTTGATAATGCAGTAAATGTCTTTGAATCTATCAACATATCACATTACTCCAAGTAAGACGTAATTCTGTTTAGCAAATTGTAGGAAAGGATTCTCCATGTCAAAGGGATTAATTCCTACCCCACCAGCAGGAACTTCACCTGGACGATCAGTATCATCAGTTACTACTGGATTAACATTAAAGTTAATTTCAAAATCAGAGATAGTATCAGTTAATGCATTAAATTGTTCAGCAATACCACTCTGGAAATTTTCCATCATTGAAACAACATTACCAAGTGGTGCTTCAACCATATCAGTAACGAAATTTAATGCACCTCTCATCGCATATGCAGTCTGTGCCTCAGTCAAAGACTCTGGGAACAATTGATCTGCTTTAATTCCAAGTTTTTGTTGAAGCAGATCTTTTTGTTGACCTGACAATTGATTATACATTGTAGAGACAGTGTTTCTAGCAAACTTCATATCATTTTGAAGTTTACCAGTATTTTCCCTCAGAGTTTTCAATCTTGCAGCATTCTGTGCGTCCTCCATTGATCCAGCTGCATTTTTTCTGCCAGACTGGAAGTTCTCTATTCTTTTAATTTCGGATTGATTATCCTCAAGTGCTTTCTTTACTCTGAAATATTCTTTATATGCCCCAGAAAGTCTGTTAGTAGCAAGTTGTCCTAAAATTTGTTTTCTTTGGTCTCCAACAAGACCAGCAAGTGCTTTTTGTTCTTTAATTGCCTCTGCATTAACTTGTTCTGTTCCTATTTCTTTTGTTTTACCATCCTTAGTTTTTTCGTATGTTTTAAATTCTTTATTAAAAGCTGTTGGGGAATTAAGAAGACTATTGATATCAGATGCTCTATAAAGTTTGTCTCCTATTTTGTAGAACTGATCATAAGTTGTGTCTCCTTGTAAAGTTCTCTCATTGGCTTTTACCAATTCAAGACCAAATTTAGATCCAGAAGCAACTTCTTTGTTAAGAATTCTTCTGACTCTTTCTCTAGCTCTTTGACCAGGATCTAATCCTTCCATTCCCCTTTCAAAGAGTTCTGATAAAGCAATTCCAGCCCCAGCAGCAAGTAATACTTTCCAAGTGATTGGATTGAGTAATGCACCTAAAACAATTGGAAGAGTTCCAATTAATGTTCCCAACGCACTAAGTAATAATGGCAGACCAAATTGTAAAGCAGCAATGACTCCACCAACAATCGCCAGTGTCTTAAGAATTTTAGGAATCCACTCTTTGAGTTGCTTTTGTTTTTTATCTTTTTCTTGACTAAACCATGCCATAACCCCCTTGGAGAACCATCCGACAAAAGTTATAGCAAAGAATGTAATGAATGGTTTTAAGAAATTATTGATTTTACCTGTAATATTTTTAGCAGCAGACTTAAGTCCACGCATAATATTTTTGGCAGATGCTTTCGTTGTTTCTATTGCACTTTCTGCACTCTGTTTTGCGATATTCTCTCGTTCAATTCTTTTCTGTCTTTGCTGTTGCAGTTGAGTTTTTTGGGCAAGTACAGTCTGTTGCTGCAGCAGTCTATTAATTGCTACTAAATTTTTATTAATTGCGTCTACAGTTTTCAAAAGATTGGATGTATCTTTTGGAGAGAAACGGCGCATTCCTCTAAACGATGCTGCTCCACCAGATGTGCCTCGTCTAAAAGAACTTGCCGTAATTGCCATTATGCTGCGCCGTTAGCTTGCTGTTGTTTTAACTTTTCATCTTCAAGATATTGTTGAAGCAACGTAATGTAAATCTCCCTCTCCCAAGGGATCATATCTTCAAGCTCCGTCAAAGAGTATTTATGGTGCTGTATCAAGGCAAAATTGATTTTATAGTATGACTCAAGGTTTTCATGAGCCATACCTAACTGAAAAAACTTGCTAACCCTTCAAGAACAACTTCACTTTCAACACCAGTGTTTGGATTTCTAACCTTCACAGTGTGAGTAAGTTTTGGCATTGTAGTAAAAAACTTTTCAATAGATTGAAACTGAGTAGAACCAAGATTCTCAATAAACTCAACCAATTCCTCATGAGTGTGATCACTAGCAGCCCAAGATTCTTCTTCGGTGTAGATTTGATCAACACAGTTAGCAATCATGTCAAAGGATTGATCAATTTCTGCTTCACCCTCAACAAAGTTGCTCTTGACGAATTCATTTAGAGAAGGATATCTCATTTTAAGGAAATATTCTTCATCCAACTTAATAGTATTCTGATGATCTGGGTCTCTCTGTATCTGAATATCACTCAATGCAATAGTAACAGGAACCTGAGTTTCACCATCGTCAGGACAAGTTAAAAGAACATCTACAGATTCTCCAACAGACTTACCACGAATGTTGAGGAACAGATATTCAATATCAAACGTAGATAACTTCTCTACTTTGATACCTCTTGTCAAAATACAATTAGAAATTACCTGTTTAACTGCTGTAGCAATTTCTCCAAGATTTTCACTCTCCATTGCAATAATAAGAAGTTTTTCTTCCTTAACCAAAAATGGTCTATATTTAACTTTCCTATCAGATGATGGCAGAGTTAACTCATAAGTAGGAGCATTAATCTTTGGCAGTGACATAACAAACTCAAAGTCTTATTTTGTATTTATTACAGTTATTGTGAAGAAGTTCCTGATGTGCCACCTAGAGTATTTGTCCCATCACTACTAGTAGCAGCAGGTTTAAAAGTGATAAAATCTCCTCTTTCATTGAATGCTTGTTTCAATGACTTTGAGTAACTATCCATCGCACCGAAGATATATCTATCATATTCAAACTGAACAGTGACCTCTAAAATCCTAGATTGATCATAGGAAACCTGTGTTGAACTAATATTCTTAGGATAAGCACCTAAGAAATTATATTCAATACCCTCTTTATGATCTCTATCAAACTTTAGCAATCTAATCCTTTCACACTTATATTGATCTGGATACTTGACTCTGTAATAGTAGTTTTTTTGATCAAAGTCAACACCGTCAGAAGTATTAGATCCACTCAGAATATACTCCTGCCAAAGTTCAAAGAACTTCTGAACTTTGTATTCATAATCAACGTAAAATCTCATTGTTACGTTTGGAAATTGTCTTCTATAAGCAAATTTCTCAGTAACACCTGGAAACTGATCAATTGCAGAGTGAGATGCAATTTGTGTGCCAGGAATCTGAGCAGAACGACAATATTCACCCAATTCTCTACTGATAAATTGATTTGAAATATCTCTAGATCTCAAATAAGACGATAAAGAGGTCAGTCTTTCAATTCCTCTGAATTCAACTTTATAATGAGAAGTCTGAGCTACACGACTAAAATTAGAAATAAAGTCATCTGTAGTTCTTGGTTTTAAATTATCTCTATTGAATGCCACAATAAATACCTCTGGGAATTGCTATCAATATCATGTCGTACAGTGGCAGATATAAACCTACCAATATCAAAAAATATAAAGGAGACTATCGTAACATTATTTATCGCAGTTTATGGGAACGTAAGTTCATGGTTTACTGTGATACTAATGATAATATTTTAGAGTGGGGAAGTGAAGAACTAGCAATTCCCTATAAATCCCCCGTTGATAATAAGTGGCACAGATATTTCCCAGACTTCTTCATCAAGTATCGTGATAGCAAGGGAAACATCAGAAGATCCATCATTGAAATTAAACCAAAAAGGTTTTGTGAGGCACCAAAGGTTCAATCAAGAAGAACCAAAAAGTATCTCTATGAAGTGACTGAGTATGCCAAAAACCAGGCAAAGTGGGAAGCAGCAAAGGAGTTCTGTGAAGATCGTCGTTATGAGTTTAAAGTTCTGACCGAAGATGATCTAAAGGTATGAACAGAATTCAAACTTATCAAGATAACTTCATCGGTCTTGAAGAGAATGATGATATTATGATGGC
>Ga0208162_1001933_pt1 | contig 10393 bp, 9 predicted proteins | sample CB_VirMetaG_4_FD_184539 | JGI IMG/M metagenome (GOLD analysis project Ga0208162, IMG submission 184539) | Freshwater to marine saline gradient viral communities from Chesapeake Bay - CB_1508_1M Viral MetaG (SPAdes) (version 4) | ecosystem: Environmental > Aquatic > Marine > Coastal | place: USA... | reverse complement strand
AACCTTCTAAGGTTAGGGCTATAGAGTTACTAGTAAATGAGCCTAATGCTCGTATTAAAGATGTTGCAGAGGAATCAGGCGTTTCTTCTGTTACTATACATAAATGGTTAAAAGACCCTGAGTTTGTAGAGGTATTCTATCAGAAGTATATGATATCATTTGGTTCTAGGTTACCCTCTGTATTGAATAGTATGATTCGTGAGGCGGAGGCAGGCAATGTTCAGGCTGGCAGGCTGGTTTTGGAGCATTCAGGCAAGCTAATTAAGCGTGTGGAAGTAGCCAATCATCAGAGTCCATTTGAAAAATTCCTTAATGCTGAAGTTACTGGCGAGGTAGAAATAGAACCTGATGATGCTGAGTATGTGGATATTGAGCCACAAATAGAGGTTTTGCCTAGAAAGCCACAACCAGTTATAGATTCTATAAAAGTACGACATCAATCAAAACAAGATAAGCGTAAACTAGCTAAAGAATGGCGAGAAAGAGCTATAGCGGTGGGTGTTCCTATACTCCCAAAAGGTCGTAAAACCCCTGCTCAAAAAGAGGCTTGGCAAAAACTGGTTATTGAAAAAGAAAATCAATTTAAGTAATCTAAATCTTCTTTTTTAATTATTCTTTGTGTTTCATATGAGCTACATTCAGGACATTGGTCTTCTGCATCGATGTTTCTTGTAAGTGTTTTCCAAGACCATCTACAGGCTTTACAATACCAAACTGATACAACGTAGCCTTTCATTAATTTTTTTCCCAATTACTCTGCTCTGCTGATGCCATAGCTAATTCTTCCATCAATTCTTCATTTGTTGGAATCCTAACACCATCAGTCATCTTGCTAGATGTTTGAATAAGTGATGCTAATAGTTGATTATTAGCTAATTCTATCTCTGATAAATCTGCTAATCTATTATCTAAATCTTTTATTAACGCTTCTAAAGTCATTAGGTACGCTAACAAGTCTTCTATCTGACCCATACTAACTTTCCTTATATTTGTTAGCATAAACTAGCTATAATTTTATATGATATGCAAGAATTGGTTATTTTTTTAAGGCATTATCTATTTTTTTATTAAATTTTTCATCTAAAACTTTTTCAGATTTAGAATTTATTCCAACAAAGTTTTGCACATAAGTACCAGTTCTTAAATGCTTATAATTGCCAAAATTGTGATTAAAACCATGCAATGCAATACGCAATTTATTTTTATCTGCCTCTATGCTATTAAACAAAGTACCTGTTTCTATTAATGGTTGTCCTGTTTTGTATTCTCTATTTAAGGATTTACCATCTACATCAGTTGAATTATCTATATTTAGCTTAGTATCTCTTTCAACACTTCTAACATAGTCTTCAATATGTTCTTTTACTATTTTAGGTATTTGTCTTGCAAGTTTTTTAAAATCAGCATCAATTTTCATCTTGATTTGCATTAGGAGTCTCCTGTATTCCATTAACTGACTTATTATCATCAATAACTGCTTGTGCTTGCTGTAATGATAGGTCTTTGTTATCTCTAATCATTATTTTTGCATGAGTAGTTAGATTATTTTGCAGGTCAAATTGGTCTTTCATTATTTGGTCTTGTATTGTTTTTGGATATTCAACTTCTTGAAAGTCAATTCCAAACTCTTCAGGTAATGAAATGCCATTATATTCTGCAATTACACGCTCTACATCATACCATTCTTTTTCATACATTCTCCAAAGTGCAATATCATCAAAATAATCTTCTTTTCTATCTAAATCTTTAATCATTAAAGAAATACCACTAGGCACTTCTCCACCTGATTCTGCAAATTGTATAAATAAGTGATTATTTAACGCAACAAGTTCCATTTGAAACTTGATATTTTCTATGGCTTCCATAATATTGCCTTGTGGGCTTGTAATATTGTAAACACCTTCTTCACCCATATCGAGAATAGTATCAGAGCCAGTTCTAAGTAATGTTTGGTCTGCATTTAATCCAGCAACCCATGGTTGTCCAAACATATTAAACCTCATACCAAGATTCATTTCAGTAAGTGCAATATTTACCTGTTCATTGCAGTTTATGATATCAGATGCACCTTCTACAAAGAAAGAGTCTATTTGGTCTTCTCTATGAGTAAAAACAAAAGGAATAATGCCATATGGGTTGACTTCTTGCATAATTAGGTCACCTTCTTCGTTCATTACTCCATATTTTTCAGCATCCCAGTATTCCCATTGTAAATTATCTGTATTGGATAAATCAGATGAATTATTTAACAAAGGATATACTATAGCACTAGGTTTAAATGGGTTTTCGTCAAAATATGCCTCAAAGTAATATATTGGTCTATAATCAAATACACCATCCATCCAATATATTCTATTAGCAACTGTACCTAATAATCTAGTCATTCTTTCAGAATGTTTCATTCGTACATCTTTTGTAGGTGTTAATTCAGCATATCTTTCACTATCGACATTTCTTTTTGCACCTAGTGTGTATATTCTACTAATTTTATTTATAAATTTTCTAGTAAAATTAGTTACTGTAGGTGGTATCTCATTGAATGCATCAGCTTTAAAATAATGTGATATATATTCTTCTGTAGAAGTACCTGAATAATAATCTAAATGTTTTCTTATTTCATTTCTCCTAGCATGAGACATCATTAATTTTGTTTCTGATAACTTATCCTTCATTATCTTTTCTATCATCTTTTTATCCTTTTCATCTCTTTATTCTTGATTGGGAATCTATTAATTATAAAATACCTAAAAGCATCGTTTCCATGGTCATGGTAACCATCTTTTAGCGGTTCTTCTCTAATTGGTTTACCATCCTGACTTTCAGGATATCTGTACTCTTCAAAATCTTCTATTACTTCTTTACAATTTTTATGCACATGGACTCTTCTAGTACCATCTGCACTTTCAAAAAATCCTCTAGTATGAGAAACACTATTTATTATATTTCTACTCATTCTATCTCGTGTATATAAAACTCTTATACCACTTCGTCTAAATATTTCCATATCACCAGCACCTGTTTGCCCCTGAACATTAGCTCCAGCAGGGTCACCATAATATGAAAGAACTGGATACCCTTTAACCTTAATCATTTTAATTAGGTCTTCTGTTTTAATATTTTGTTTGTGTAGTATAGAATCGAATATTCTAATATGCTCAGTTGTTCCATCAAATTGTGTTTGTATAAATAAAACTGCTGGTTGTCTATATCCAAAATCTATTGCACAATATGTAGGTAAATTAGGGTCGTATGGAAAATTTCCTACATCTAACTCACGATTAAAATCCCAAACCTTGCCCTCAAATACAGAGAACTCTGCACCAAACTCTTGACCAAACAATTCTTTAGACATATTTCTTTTACGCTCAAGAATAGCTGGGTCATCTATCCCTAATGGAAACTCATGTTGATTTCTCCACGAAGGAGAAGAATAACTATTCCACTCATCATCTATTTTACCTAATTTATACAAATCATATATCCAGTTTCTACCTTCAGGTGTTGTAATAAAAATTACTTTACCTTTTCGACCAGCTACAGTTGGAGAAAGATACATATCCCATATCTTTTTGTTCATCTTGGCTACCTCGTCAATTACGAGCAGGTCAAGTCCTTCCCCCACTAATGAATCCGCATTATCTGCTGACATTCCCTCAACAGTAGTTCCCCACTTAAAACGAATGTACATATCTTTTTCAGATGCTTTATCAACATCCTCTCCATGTCCTATAACCATTCTTTGCCAAATCTCACGAAATATAAGTCTAGCTTTTCTATAAGACATTCCAACAACCCATATTCTTTTATTAGGTTGTGATGCTACAAAAGTAGCCTCCATTGCACTAGCCCAAGTCTTTCCAAATCTTCTTCCACATACAATTACATGAAATCTAGCATCTTTTTTTTCAGGGTAATGTAAAGCTAATTGTCCATCATGTGGTTTGTAATTAAGATATTTAAACCACTTTTTCTTAAATTCGTAATTTTTTTCTTGCATTAGAATAGTGTTTTAAGTTAGTTTATCATGTATATCTTATGCAAGGAAATTTTGCATAAATTAATAACTCACTTAAGAGGTAAAAATGTCAGAAGAAAAAACCATCGAAACAGATGTAAAACAGGAAGCCGACACACAAGTCGAAAACAATGTACCGATTTCAAGATTGAATGAAGTTATTTCAGAAAGAAATCAACTTAGGGAAAGTCTTGAGTCTTTTAAAACAAAAGAGGAAGAAGAGAGAAGAGCAAAACTTCGTGAAGAAGAAAAGTGGCAAGAACTGAATGCAGACCTTGCTGGTGAAATTGAATCCTACAAACCTTTTAAGGAAAGATGGGAAGCAATGGATGCAAGACTTCGTGAGGGTGCTTTAGCTCAACTTCCTGAAAGTAAAAGAGAAAAATTTGCTAATGTTGAAACCGAAACTCTTTTAAGTATCGTTGAGGAATTTACTGAAATAGAAAAAGTAAATCCACCTGATAGTAAAGGAACAGTTCCTACAAAACAAGTGGGTGACTGGACTGAAATGTCAGGAGATGAGCGAAGAAGAAACTGGGGAACAATATTAGATTCATACATGAAAAGGTAATAATAAATGTCTAAACATTATCAAGGTAATCCAGTTACCACTACAACAGACCAGCATTTTATACCTGAAATTTGGGCTGATGGCATCTATAAATTCTTTGAAAGAAAAACTGTCTTTCGTGGATTAATTGATGACTATTCTGCTCTTATTGGTGGAAAAGGCTATGGAGATGTAATACATATTCCTGAAATGAGCTTAATAAGTGCTAGTGACAAGTCTGCTGGTGCAGATGTTAGCTATGATGCTACTGCAACAACAGAAACTCAGTTAACAATTAATAAACACAAATACGTTGCAAAATTATTTGAAGATGTGGCTATGATTCAGTCAGAAGCTGACTTAGTAGAAAAGTATTCAAGAATGATGGGTGAGTCTCTTGCTCGTCAAGTTGATGCTGATATTTGGAGCGAGTTAGATGGCTTAAATGAGTCTCAAGCTCTTTCTGCTGATGACACTTTAACTGCTAGTGTATTTGAAAGTGTACTTGCTACTTTAGGTGAGAACGATATTCCTTACATGGATGGCGAGTGTGCAATGGTTGTTAATCCAACTTTATTCGCAGACATACTTAATCCTTCTGCTGGTATTGCTCAATACTTTATCAGAAATGATGCAGTCGGTGAAGGTAATCGTGGTTTAAGGTCAGGTTTAGTTGGTTCACTTTATGGAATTGATGTTTATATGTCCAATACAGTTTCTACTGGTGGTACTGCATCTACAATTCCTGGTGCTATTTTTCACAAGTCAGCTTGTGTTATAGCTGTTCAGAACGATGTTAGAGTTCAAAGCGAGTATTCAATAGATGCTCTTGGAACTAAAGTTGTTAGTGATTTACTTTACGGAGTAAAGCTAATTGACGATTCTGATAACAAAAAAGGTGTTAAGTTTACTAACGTATCTTAATCAGTAATAGTTGGGGGTATGTTTTTCATGCCCCCAATAACTAGGAGATAATATGCAATATTGGTATTCAAAAAAATTAGCAAGAGTTGAAAGACTAGAAAACGAAGTCTTTGATAAGCACCCTGAAAAACTAGAATCACTAGAATCACAAGGTTTTATTAGAGTCAATGGGGAAGATGATTTTTCTCCATATAAAAAAAGTTTTAAAAAGAAAAAGAAAAAATAATTAATCACAAGTCTCATTCACGCTTGTGTCATAGCTTAGAGAGGGAGAAAAATGGCAGATACTCACATATATTCAGTACAGGAAGCATTAAATACTACAGTCGGGGGAGAATGGACTGTAGCATCAGCAGGAACAGCAGGTTCTAGTGCTGATGTATCAAACACATCACATCAACTGCTAAAAGCATCTACAGGTTCTGTAGGTATTTATAGTGCAGTAGAGATTTATTTTAACTTTGCATCTAGTGAAACAGATGTAAATGCTTCAAATGATTTATTAATTCCAAAAAACACACTCACATTTATTACAGTTCCAAGAGGTTTAGGATTAACAATTTACTTCAATTACAACTCAACCTCAACAACAACTGGAGCGGTTAGGATAGTAGAATGCTAAAATCAATGATAAGTAATATAAGTGCTGGTTTAGCTAGTGGCGGTACAGTTGATGGCGATTTAGTAGTTACTGGAGATTTTAAAGTTGAAGGTGCTGGTAGCTTTGCTTATGATGAGATAGTTGAAGGAAAATTAAGCGTAACTACATCAACTGGTGCTGAAATTGCAAATTTTAACACAACTGGAACTTCTCATACACAAATTACAATAAATGCTTCAACTAATAAAAATTCAAATGTAGTTTTTCACGAAAGTAATTCGCTTAGATGGTATTGGGGATATAACTCTGTAGATAATAGACTTAGAGGATATTCAAATTCAGGTGGTGATGTATTCTCAATTACTGATGCTGGTGAAGTTTTTATTGGAACTACAACTCAAGCTGGTAGTGCAGTTATAACAGCTTATAAAGCTGATGGTGCTTATCTTTATTTACAAAATAGCACTACTGGAACTGGTAATGAGGGAATATCTTTACAAGCACATCAAGATGATGGTTATTTAGCTAATTATTCAGGTTCAAGCGGTAAGTTATATTTTAATGTTGATAATGGAAACACTACTGCTATGACAATCGCTGGAAATGGTTCGGTTGGCATAGGCACAACCTCGCCCAGTAGTGGTGCAAAACTTCATGTAGTTGGCTCTAATAGTAATAGCGTATTAAAAATTCAAGGCGGTGGTGCTAATGCTGGTATTGAAATTACTAGGAATGGAACTGATGTTAATGGTATTTCTACTACTGGTTCTAATTTGCTTTTTGTTACTGCTTCCTCTACAAGAATGCTCCTAAATAATACTGGACTTGGAATAGGCACAACTTCGCCTCAAGGTAATTTATCAATTACTGCATCTTCAAATCCTTTACTTACTATAACAGAAACAACTTCAGGAACTGGAGCATCAGGCGGTATAGCATTTAGTAATCAGACTGAGTCAACTTATAGAAAAGGCGGTATTTATTTTAATAGAACTGAATCTACTGCTAATAGAGGTTATATTGGAATAGCTTTAGATGGTAATGCTAGTACTTCTAATGTAGATGCTGACTGGGCTGGTAATACTAAAATGGCTATTACTTATGAAGGCAATGTCGGTATCGGCACAGACTCACCCAATGGTAAAATGGCAATTCATTCAGCTTCTGCTGGTGGTTCAAGTGCAATATATAATAGGGCAGATGAGTTAGTAATTGAAAACAGTGACCATGCTGGAATTACTATAAAATCACCAACTGATAAAGAGACAAGTGTATTTTTTGGAGATGCAGATGATAGTTCAAGGGGTGGCATAAGATATAATCACGATGGCGACACAATGACTTTTCAAGTTGCTAGTGCTAAATTGATTCTTGATACCAACTCTCGCATTAGTCTATCTAATAATGATAGTGGTTCAAGTAATACAATATTTGGTTATTCTGCTGGAGCTAATATAGCATCAGGTGGCGATAATAATATTGCTTTTGGATATGAAGCATTACAACTTACTAGCACTGGAGATTCTAATGTAGCTATTGGTAAGAGAGCTTTAAAAAATAATACAACTGGCGGTTATAATGTTGCCATCGGAGAACAAACAAGTCTTTATAATCAAACTGGTCAAAGAAATGTTGCATTAGGTTCTTTTTCAATGACTGGTGTAAGTGGTAACTCACATTCTGATAATACCGCACTTGGTTATGAAACATTGTATGCAATAACAACTGGAGTTTCTAATGTAGCGGTTGGTAGAAGTGCATTATTAGATAACACAACTGGGCAACATAATGTCGGAGTTGGTAGCTATTCTATGGCAGAGAATATAAGTGGTAGTAGCAACATTGCTATTGGTACAAATGCTTTAAATTATAATGAATCAGGTTCGTCAAATGTTGCTATAGGTAGATTGTCTATGCATGGTGCAAGTGGACAATCAATGACTGAATGTACTGCAGTAGGATACCAAAGTTTATATTCAATAACTACTGGAGAACATAACTCAGGATTTGGAGTTTACGCTTTATATTCTACTACAGATGGTATAAGAAATACTGCCATTGGAAGAAGTTCATCATATTCTAACACAAGTGGTAGTAGAAATACAACACTTGGAAGAATTTCTAATTTTTACAATCAAACTGGAAGCAATACTGTAGCTATTGGTCAAGGAGCTTTGTTTGGCACTAGCGGTAATTCTCACAATAACAATACTGCTGTTGGTTATGAGTCAATGTATGTAGTGCAGACTGGTGGCAACAATAGTACATTAGGTTATCATACTCTTAGGTCGCTCACAACTGGCTCATCAAATGTAGCAATAGGTTATCAAGCCTTAGATACTGGTACAACAGTTACATCTAATGTTGCAATAGGTGGTTTAGCATTGAGTGATAATGTTACTGGTAATTACAATACTGCGGTAGGTCAAAGTTGTTTATTAACAAATACAAACTCTTATATGACCGCTATGGGTTATAACGCATTAAGATTAAACTCATCTGGTTCAGGAAATGTTGGATTTGGTTTTAACGCTGGATTTGGAAACAATACTGGAAGCTTTAACACTTCTATTGGTTATGAGGCTGGTAAAGGTGTATCTAATAACGCTAATTCAAATAACACTGCTGTAGGCTATCAAGCATTAACTGCAATTACGACTGGTGGCAATAATACCGCAGTTGGTACAAATTCAGGAGATGCTTTAACAATAGGACATAGTAATGTAGCCATAGGAAGTTCAGCTCTATCCTCTGAAGTTACTGGTTATGCAATTACAGCGGTTGGATTCGGAGTTTTTAGTAATGCAAATCACGATGCGGGTCAAAGTTCTGCACAATTAGTTTCTAATACTGGTGTTGGTTATATAGCTGGTGCATCAACAACTACTGGTCATACAAATACATTTATAGGTGCATATTCAGCTTTTAGTAATACAACTGGTGCGAGAAATGTTGTTCTTGGGTACTCTGCAATGTATGCACCAACAACTGCTAATGATTGTGTTGCTTTAGGAAATAATGCTTTTGGAAGTGCTAGTAGTGGTTACGCATATAGCGGAGTCGTTGCTATAGGTAAAGATGCGGTAAGAGGAGGCAACAGTACAACAAATGCAATAAGTGGAACAGTTGGAATAGGAATGGATGCTCTTACTGCTTTGACTACTGGTGCTTCAAATATTGCAATCGGGCAGAATGCTGGTCTTAGAGTAACCTCTTCAGGTGAAAATATTTTAATAGGTAAAAATACTGGTCAAGGAATTACAACTGTAGGTAATAATACTTATGTTGGTCATGCGGTAGCAAGTAATTCAGGTTCTACTGGTCATTCTAATACTTTAGTAGGAAGTGCGATTGCAAGTGGTGGAGCAATGACTGGTACTTCTAATGTTGGAATGGGTAGGAATGCTTTATTGGCATTAACAAGTGGAGTAGAAAATCATGCTATCGGTAGAAATGCGTTAGCTAGTGCTACAACTCAAGGTAGAAATATTGCAATAGGGTATTTTACTGGCTCATCTATAACTGGAAGCGGTGCTGAATACAATGTTTTAATTGGTGATTATACTGGAACTGGTGGAAGTGGAAATCTTAAGCAATCAGTAGCTATAGGGTATCAAGCATTAGATGCAACTGGTTCTAATAATGTAACTGGTGCAATAGCAATAGGTTATCAATCTCTTACTGCTTTGACTTCAGGTGCTTATAACACCGCAGTTGGTTATCAATCTTTGAAAGCAATTACTACTGGACAAAGAAATACAGCACTCGGATATGGTGCTAGTGGTGCTATGGGTGCTGGAGAAATAGGAAACATTTCAATAGGTTACAATGCAATGTCTACTATGGATGAAGGTACAAGCGGACATATTGATTACAATATTGCAATAGGTATTAATGCTTTAAGTGGTGCTGATTTAGGAACTGGTGGAGTAACAATAGACCATAACATTGCTATCGGAACAGATGCTCTTAGAAAAACAAGTGGCGGTCAATCTACTGGTCAGATAGCGATAGGCAGACAAGCTCTTAATGCTTTAACATCAGGTGCTGATAATTTAGCTGTAGGTTATCAAGCATTAAATGCATTAACTACTGGAAGTAATAATTTAGCAATTGGTAGAGGTGCTTTATCAACTCATACTACTGGTATAGGCAATGTTGCTATTGGAAAAAATGCAATGTCTAATACTGATGCAGGTTCTAACTCTTTAGATTCAGACTATAATACATTTATAGGTAATGCATCAGGCAATGGAGCTTGGACAGATACTAAATGTGAATTTAATACATCGGTTGGTGGTAA
>Ga0208162_1001930_pt1 | contig 10400 bp, 6 predicted proteins | sample CB_VirMetaG_4_FD_184539 | JGI IMG/M metagenome (GOLD analysis project Ga0208162, IMG submission 184539) | Freshwater to marine saline gradient viral communities from Chesapeake Bay - CB_1508_1M Viral MetaG (SPAdes) (version 4) | ecosystem: Environmental > Aquatic > Marine > Coastal | place: USA... | reverse complement strand
CATCACTTCTGAAATCCGGCTCCGCGTCAGAAAAGAAGGCGATGTTGTGCTGAATCAGCTCAGCGCAAAGCTGAATGATGTTGCGCAGCGTTCAACCTTAACTAGTGCAAAATTTAAAGATCTTTCTGCAACTCTTAAGCAAACAGATAGTCAGATAAGAACAAAAAGTATCAATGGTCTGAATGACTATGCGCGTGCATGGCGTGAGTTAGCAAACAGCGTTGATATCACAAGCAAGGAATTTAGGGAAGCGACAAGGGAAGCTCAGCGCTTTGAGCAAGCTGCTGCAAAGGCTCAAGGACGGCGTGGCAGGAGTGGAGCCGGTGGTGCATTGGCGGCCATTGGTTCGGCTGGCTTGCTTGGTCCAGAGGCTCTTTTGGGCGCTGCTGGCGGTGCATTGTTTGGTTCTCCATTGGCTGGCGCAGCTATTGGCAGTACAGTTGTTGCACCATTTAGGCGATTTGCAGGTCAAGCAGCAGAGCAAGTTGCTGATATCAAACGTTTTCAAATCGCATTAGCTGGTGTTAGCGATGATCTTGATGATTACAAAAAAAGCACTGATGCAGTTGCTGCAGCGCAAAAAACATTTCTTCTTCCGCTTGATCAGGCAACGAGGCAATATACGAGGCTGAAGGCCAGCGTTCGTGGAGCAGGTCTTACGACTGAAGACACCACAAATGTTTTTAATGGCATTTCTGCTGCAATCATCGCAACTGGGGGAAGTGCTGAAGACCTGAATTCAGCATTGGTTGCAACTAGTCAGGTTTTTTCAAAAGGCAAAGTAAGCGCAGAAGAGCTTCGTCAACAGATTGGCGAACGTTTGCCTGGCGCGTTTACGATTTTTGCTCAATCAATTGGCAAGACTCCTGCTGAGCTTGATAAAGCGCTTGAAGACGGAAAGGTTACCCTTGAAGATTTTCTAACATTTGCCCAAGAGCTTTCAGACCGTTACGCAGTAAGTGTTGAGCAACTGGCGATTGCACCTGAAAACGCTGGGAAAAGACTTGAAGTTGCCTTGACTGCTGCCATCGTCTCGTATGGCGGTTTTTTCCAAAAAGTTGGCGCTTACTTGCAGGATAATCTTGCAAGGACTTTTAATTGGATGACAGATAACGACAAAATGATTAAACAATATATAACTAATTGGGTTAATACGGGATATAAAATAGCTCAGGTGTTTACAACTATTGGCAATGGAATTATAAAGCTTTCTAAGCGAATTTATGGATTTTTAAAATTTACTCAGCCTCAGTTTTTGTTTGGCGATGTAATTAGACAGGCTTTGCGAAATCTAGCGGGTGCTACCGCTGCTGCTGGTGTTAAAGAATTTACTGTTGAAGAATTGTTCGGGCAAGGTTTTGATTTTAAATTTGGCACTGGATTAGGACAGCAACCGTTGCCAACTGCTGCATTAGATGGTGGAGATGAAGAAGGAGCAAAGACTAAGGCATCTCGGATGCGTTCTTCCAGCGAGGAAATGCTAGAGCTGGCCAAACGTCGAAATGAAGCAGATCGTGATCGAAACAATTTAGCGGTTGCATTGCTCGATTATCAAATGCGATTGCAGCAAAACACAGAAAGCTTTAACGCGGGCGAAATTGATTTTAATACGGCAAAAATTAAAGACCTTGACGATCAAAAACGTCTATCTGATGCAATCTTGCGATTACGTGAAGCCGAAAAGCGTGAGCTTGCCGAACTCTCAGAAAAACAGAAAAATTTAAATAAAGAATTAACTGAAGGGGAAAAACTTGCGAAATCAGTTGTCGAACAATTTGCGACAGGTCTTGGTGATGCATTCATGAATTTGTTTGAGCAAGCAAAATCGTTCCGCGAAATTCTTTCTGACATTCTTCGTCAAACGGCTCGCTTGCTTCTTAATTTTGGATTGCAGGCTGGAATGAAAGGTTTATTTCCAAGCTTGTTTTTCGATGGCGGCATCATGACCGGTAGAGGACCAATGCCTCTTAAACGTTACGCAAGTGGTGGTATTGCTAACAGTCCTCAACTGGCAATGTTTGGCGAGGGCAGCACCCCAGAAGCATATGTGCCATTGCCCGATGGTCGGAGCATTCCGGTCACGATGAAAGGTGGGGCAAACACCGTTAACGTTGAATCGGTCAACATCAAGATTGAAAACACAGGTGACACCTTGTCTCCTGCTGGACAGAAAAAGCTTGCCAATCAAGTTCAGGGTATTGTGATGGCCACACTGGTTAATCAGAAACGCAGCGGAGGAATGCTCTGATGACCTACATGGCTTTTTCGGATATCAAGCTTGACTTGAGAACGACCCAGCGCCGTGCGCAGCGTGTTCAGCGCATGCAATTTGGTGATGGTTACAGTCAAGTACTTACTGACGGTCTAAACCAGGACAGCGAGGTCTGGCAATGCACGACAATACCGCTCACAAATGAAGAGGCATTTTCGGTTGAAAGTTATTTGCTTTCTACAAAAGGGCAAGCAATAACTTGGTCGCCTCCTTTTGATACAAAAACATTTTCAAGGCCGTTTACCTCTGGCTCTCTTGCCCTTGGCTACAACAATATCGAATCTTTAACGTTAACTGGATATACCCGCCCTACTGATTACACAGCAAATTTGGCTACTGGAGTTTTGACTTCGGTCACCATTGCAAACGATACGGTGGTTGAAGTTACGCTTACGTTGGCCGCCAGAACTTTTTTGCTAACAAGCGGCTGGTCTCTTACCCCTGTAAGTCCAACATATTCAACAATTGAATTTGAGTTGACGAGGGTATATGTATGACGCAATCACCGCCAAACGCCCAATTATTTAAGACCCAGCTACCGGAGGTCATCGACCTTTTCACGCTGGATATCACTGTTCTGCTGCCTGCCGGTTCGTCAGACCAAGCGATTTACCGTTTCTGCAATTGGACTGATACAAGCGGCAATGATGTTGTTTATGACGGCAACACCTACACGGCGCTGCCGTTAGAGGCTTCAGGGTTTGAGCTGAATACCAAAGGTCAACTGGAGCGCCCCAGCATCACGTTTGCAAACGTTGGTTTGGCAATCACTGGACTTACCAACACCTACGACGATCTGGTTGGTGCAACGGTACAGCGGATTCGCACGCTGACTACGTATTTGGATGGCGCATCTGCTGCAGATCCTGATGCCTACTGGGGACCGGATCAATGGATCGTGGAGCAGAAAGCTCAAGAAAACAAGCTGACGGTGACGTTTCAGCTAGCGGTCCCGTTTGACCTTGAAGGTCGTGCCCTCCCTGGGCGCCGCTTGTTGCGCGAGCAGTGTCAGTGGATCTACCGCAGTGATATCGGCTGTCACTATGACGGTTCTAGCTACTGGGATGCCAATGATGACGCTGTTGCGAGTTTGGCTGATGATGTGTGCGGCAAACGATTAAGTAGTTGTCGCTTGCGTTTTGGTTCCGGTAGCCGTTTGCCTTTTGGCGGTTTTCCTGGTCTCGTGGATTCTCAAGGCTGATGACCCTTTCGACTTGGACCAATCCGCTTACCGCCGAGCAACGGCTCGCAATGCGGACTTATGCAGAACGTGCATACCCCAGGGAAACCTGCGGCTTTGTCCTGCTCGATGGTCTGGTGGTCGAGTGCGAAAACACCAGCAACGTCCCAGATCAGTTCACAATTAGCGCTCAGGACACCGCCGATTTTCTGGATGATGCTGCCGCCTGCTGGCACAGCCACGCCAATTACAACGGTTTCAGTCCAGCAGATATCAAGGCTTGCAAGGCTCTAAATCTGCCCTATGCCGTTTGGAACTGCGGCGGCAGCAATTCGTTTTGGCTAGATCCACGTCAATCCGCCGGGTTGGTTGGCCGCCCTTGGAACTACGGCGTCTATGACTGCTATTCCGCAGTGCGGGACTGGTACAAGCAGCAGATGGGCGTTGATATGGGCGATTACGAGCGCCTGTACGAAGGCGAATGGAGCACCCGAGGCTTTACGCACTTTGAGGATAATTTTGCCGCTGAAGGTTTCACGCGCATTCCGGTCAGCGTCCCACTGGAGCGCGGCGATGTGATCCTGTTCCGCATTCGCAACCAGCACGCCTGCAACCACGTTGCGGTAGTAGAAGACCCAGCCGCGAATATGCTGTATCAGCACCTAGTTGGCAGATTGTCTGGAACGACTGCCTACAGCGGATATTTCCGCGAGAATACTTACATGGTGGTCAGGAGGCAGGGCTGATGGTCACGATTCGCTTGTTAGGTGAAGCTGGACGACGTTTTGGGCGTCGGTTCCAACTGGCGGTGAAGACCCCTGCCGAAGCTGTACGGGCATTGTCCGTACAAATCCCTGGGTTGCGGGAATACATGCTGAATAGCGCCGAAGCGGGGATCAACTGGCGCGTGGTAACAGAAAAGGCTGAGGGATTGGATGAGGAAGGCTTGCTATGGCCACTGAGTAAGCGTTTGGTGCTTGCGCCAATCCCTGTAGGACGCGGCGCTGTTGGCAAAATTGTTGCTGGCGTTGCGTTAGTTGCCCTGTCATTTGTCACTTTTGGAGCAGGCGCTTTTGCAGGTGCATTTGTATCTGGTGCGTGGGCATCTAGTGCAGCTTTTGGTATTGGTGCATCGTTAATTTTTGGCGGCGTCGCTCAACTTTTAACTCCAACGCCAAGAATGCCTGGTGTTGGCTTGGGACCATCAGGATTAGGCAGCAGCATCACCTCCGGTCGCAGCCGCGAAGAGCAACTGAAATCCTTCACGTTTGATAAATCCAACGCCAACACGATGCAGGGCGAGGTGGTTCCTGTTCTCTATGGTGAGCGCATCATCGGAAGTCTTCCGGTGTTGAGCTTTGGCCTTGAGTTGCAGAACTACCTCTGATGGACGACGCTAAAAACCTGCCTGAAATCAGTGGTGCTGGCGGTGGTCGTTCGCAGCCCGCCCCGCAGCAGACGGTTGTTCAAAACGTTACGGTTCAAGCGCCAACGCGCCAACCAACTGAAGCTGCAAACAATCTTTTCTCCGTTGCATTTGCTAAAACGGTTTATGCACTGAGCGAAGGTGAAATCGAAGGTTTTCCAAATAGTGCAGAAGAAGATATTTTTCTTGATTCGACTCCAATTAAGTCTGGCGACGGAACCTATAACTTCACCGGCTATACGTTAGATAACCGCACTGGAACGGACGAAACGCAAACCCCGATGCTGGGGTTCAGCACAACTGAAAACGTCGTTGGCGTTAATACATCCGTCACCGTCGCCACTGGTGCAATCACTCGGACGATTACCGACGCCGATATTGAACGCTGCCGGGTGATTATTGCCCACCCAGCGCTGCAATCCACCAACCGGGACAACGGTGATATCACTGGCACCAGCGTCAGCTACAAAATTGAAGTATCCGCCAATGGCGGACCTTACACCGAGGTTGCGGCACCAACAGTTAGCGGTAAATCAAGCAGTCAGTTCCAGCGGGCGTATGAATTTGATCTGACTGGAACGGCACCCTGGGCAATCCGCGTCACTCGCATCACTGGCGATAGCACTAGCGCTTATCTGCAGAACAGCATTATTTGGCAAAGCTTGGTCGAAATCATCGACGAGAAATTTGCCTATCCCAACACTGCACTGCTGGCGCTAAAGGTTGATGCCCGCCAGTTCAACAGTATTCCCGATGTATCCGTCAGGCTACGCGGCAAGCGCGTACAGATCCCGACCAACTATGACCCTGTAGCCCGCACCTATACCGGCGTCTGGGACGGCACTTTTACAACAGCTTGGACTGATAACCCAGCGTGGATTTTCCGCGACATTGTTGTTAATGACCGCTTCGGCGTGGCGCGTTATGTGCCAAACATCTCAATAGATCCGTGGTATCTACTAACTGTTAGTCAGTATTGTGACGAGCTGGTGCCTAACGGTGCTGGTGGAACGGAGCCGCGTTTTACTTGCAACGTTTTCCTCCAAAACCCTGGCAGCGTCTATGAAGTCCTGAACGCGCTGGCGTCCTGCTTCCGTGGCTTGATTTATTACAGCCAAGGGCAGCTTTATCTGACGCAGGATCGCTCCCAGGTTCCAGTCCAGCAGTTCAGCGAAGCAAACGTTATCCAAGAGGTTGACGATAACGGCACCGTCACCTCACCGTGCTTCAGCTACACCGGCACTGCCAAAACCGCCCGTAAGTCTGTTGTTCTGGCTAACTGGGACGATCCAAACCAAGCGTATTCGAGCGTTAGTGAGTATCTGCAGGATGATGTTCTCCTAGAAAAGTTTGGCTACAACCCTGTTGATCTCCGTTTGCTCGGCGTCACTTCACGCGGCCAAGCGCTGCGGGCAGCCAAGCACACCCTATTTTCTAACCGCTACGAAACTGAAAAAATCAGCTTCCGCATTGGCGCCGAAGGTTTAGCCGCTGGTGTCGGTGAAGTTATTCAGATTGCAGATCCACTGAAGCAAGGTCAACGCCTTGGTGGTCGGGTCCGTGAAGTGGACACCATCAATAACCGCTTGGTGCTGGATGCTGTCCTGACGCTCAACCCAGCCAATACCTATACGTTGACGTTGGTGGTGCCCGATGGATCAACCATCACCAACCCCGATGGCAGCGTCACCAATCGTCCCAAGCTCCAAACGCTGAACGTCGTTGACTATTCCAGCCAAGCTGGTGCCAGCGAACTGCGGACAATTACCGCCCAAGACGATGACGAGATAACGACCCAAGCGGGTGACAGCCTGATTGGTTACATCGTCCAAGACGACGAGGCATATACCGTCATTCGTTGTGACGGGGTTCTTGACACCCAAGTCGGTGCAATCTGGGTTCTGGAATGGCAAGACCTAAACGCAGCGCTTTACAAAGTCATTGCCATCAGCGAAGTTGAACCGCTGATCTATCAAGTTGAAGCGCTTCAATACAACGACAGCAAATTTGGTTATGTCGATAACGACCTACCCATTGCTGTTCCCAAAGATCGCTTCACGCTGACTGGCGCAAGTGTCCCGACCAGCGTCAATGCCGAGCTGATCTACCGCAACGGCCAAACGCAAATCTTTGCCACTTGGATTGCACCTCAAGCCAACGACGCCAATGACCTGTTGGTGCGCGGTTACCGCTATCAGTTCCGCCAAGTTGGCGACACCGAATGGAGCGACTTCCGCCAGGTTTCCAGCACCACCATCAACCAGCCGCTTGAAAGCCACGTCTTTGGTGATGGTTATGAGTTCCGCGTTGCCACTGTCAATCGCCTAGGTCAGCAATCTGACTGGGTGGTGGTCACGGTTTCTGACTTTGAGGCAATCCCGGACCTCTCGGATCCAGACTTTAATGCCGTGGTGCGGCACCAAAACCAGCCGGATGGCACCCAACTTCTGATTATTGATGCTGGAACATGCCCTGTTCCTGAGCGAATCACTGGTTACCGCTGCTGGGCATTCCCAACTGATGTGCCGACAACGGTTCCGGGCGTCAAAGAACCCGAGTCTGATGGCTGGTATTTCCTGAGTGATGTACCCCTAACTGGTTATTACACGGTTGCGTTCCACGCCCCAGGCGAGTGGGAGCTACGGGTTGCCTTTACCAGCGCAATTTTCGGTGAAACTCCGACTAATTATCTGTACGACACGGTGGAGCGTGCGGAGATTGTGCCGCCGACGCCGGGCAACTTTACTGTCGTTGAAAATGAGAACAGTGGTCTGAAGCGGTTTAGCTGGCAGCTTCCGCTGAGCTTGTTTGGTAGCTGGGATCAGGGCGTTGTTTCCGACATTGTTTCGTATCAGATCCGCTACAAGCAGGGCGCACTAATTGATGACGACCCAGAAACCACTTGGCAGCAAGGCTTAGAGCTGTACTCCGGTGGTGTTTCTGCCCAGCAGCAGTGGTTTGAAACCGGGCTGTTCGATACCGATACCTGGACCGTGATGGTCAAGTCGGTTGATGCAACGCAATGGCGCAGTGATATTCCGGCTTACATCCTGCTCAATGTTGGTGCGCCACCAGTCAAGAACGCGGTCTACGACGAGTGCATCAATACGACCACTTGGCCGGGTTCGTTTATCAACGCAGAAGCCAGCGACAACTACTACATCGTTGCCCAAGACGGAACCTACGTCACTGCCCAGGATGGCACCTACATCACGGGTGACACTGGCGTCTATTCCGTCCAGCAAATCGACCCAACCCTGCCGGGCTATTACACCTGGAATTTCGACAACAACTTCTTAGAAAGCGCAATCCTGATTGGCACCACAGCCGAGGCAACGTACCAGCACAGCATTGGTGCATTGACTGGGGCGGAAACGTCACTGTTCCAAGAAAACGACGATGAAATTTTCCAAGAAAATGACGACTCAATTTTTGCCGAACAGCGGACTTACACCGCAGGCGAATTGTCAGGTGAATCGTCGGGCATCCTGCACCCTTACGCGCCTTACGAAAAACTGATCGAAGATGTCTACGCGGTCCAAACTCTGATCAAGAGCAAGGATGGCGTCAGCCCTGGTGCGATTACGGGCATCTGCTTCGAGCTGGATTACCCCGATGTGATCGAGTCGCAGAACGACGTAGCAATTAGCAGCAGCGGCTCCGGCACTGCCGTCAACTTGGCCAAGACCTTCCGGGCGGTGAAATCTGTGCAGATCACACTGCAGGACACGGGCACTGGAGCGATCAACGCCTTGGTCGTTTCGAAGACAACCAGCGCAATTACAATAAAGTGCGTGGACAGCTCAGGCACTGCTGTTGCTGGCTTGATTGACATGACCGTGGTGGGTTACTGAGATGGCAGGCTTACGGATTTCTCAGCTACCACTTGCACAGGCGATTGCAAGTGCTGATCTGCTGCCGTTCTCCAGTGTTTCTGGAAGCGAAACCCGCCGCATCCAAGCCAACGTTTTAGCTGTTGCCCTAGGTCTGCTTGGCACCAGTGTTGGCAGCACCCAGCCGTTGTCACCCAGCAACGGTCAGCTTTGGGTTGATACCAGCACCAACCCGCCAGTGCTGAAGGTGTGGAACGGTGCAACTTTTACGGTCGTTTCGTTCCAGCCGTCTAAGTCGATCATTACCAACCCTGCTGCTACAGCACCGAGCAGCCCGGCACTGGGTCAGCTATGGCAGGACACCAGCCAGACGCCCGATGAACTGAAGATGTGGGATGGCTCGAACTGGGTTCGGGTTGATCCTGATGGTATTGACCAGACTTTTGCTGATGCTCGCTATCTGCAGATTGCTACTGCAGCCAGCACCTATCTGCCGCTAGCCGGTGGCACGATGACCGGCGACTTGACGCTGGTTGGGGCGCCAACGACCAACAACATGGCATCCACGAAAAAGTATGTGGATGATCAGATTGCTGCATTGCCATCAGCCGCCACTCCGGCTGGCACGGTGATCTGGACGGCTCGGAATACAGCGCCAACTGGCTATATCAAGGCGAATGGCGCAACAGTTAGCCGCACAACTTACGCCGATCTGTTTGCGGCGATTGGTACAACGTATGGCGCTGGTGATGGCAGCACCACGTTCGAAATTCCAGATTTGCGCGGGGAGTTTATTCGCGGCTGGGCAGATGATCGCACTGATCTAGATGCCGGGCGTGCGTTTGGTTCGTTGCAGACCGGGATGGTCGGACCTCACGACCACACGATCAACGACCCAGGTCACAACCATGACTACAACGGCGGAAATTTGAAATCGCTGCAGGGTGACAACGCTGGCAATGATGATTATGCCAATAGCGGCGGAACAACAGGTTCAAGAACGACGGGCATCACAATTAACAACAACAGCGGCACGGAAACCCGTCCGCGAAACGTGGCGCTGCTGGCTTGTATCAAGACCTAAGCCACGCCTAAGATTTCCTTACCGAGGCACTGACCATGGCAACGACGAAGATCACTGATCTGACGGCTTACACCGACCCGATTAGTACGGACGTTGTTCCCATTGTTGACGTTACGAGCGACGTAACGAAGAAGGTCAGCATTGCCGACCTGATGGAGAACGCTGGTTCTGGTACGGAAGCACTGCCAGGCATCAGCTTCGACGGCGACCCGAATACTGGTATTTATCGCCCCGGCGCAGACCAAGTAGCCATCTCGACTGGTGGCACTGGGCGGGTGTTTGTTGATGCGAATGGGAATGTTGGGGTTGGCGCTACTCCAACAAACTATGTCGGTTATGTCAGTTTCGTTAATAATGGATCAAGCGGAGCAACTTATGAACAAAAGATTGCCGGAGCTTTAACTGGATCCTTAACAACTGATAGTCAGGTAACACTTAAAAGCGTCACCTCAATACCACTTACTTTTGGCACCAACAACACCGAACGCCTCCGCATCACATCGGACGGGAAGGTAGGGATTGGCACTACTTCGCCCGGCACGTATAACGCTAACCTCGCTGTTTATTCAGCAGGCGGCGGCTTCAGCAGTGTTCTTCACGCCAAC
>Ga0208162_1001929_pt1 | contig 10402 bp, 17 predicted proteins | sample CB_VirMetaG_4_FD_184539 | JGI IMG/M metagenome (GOLD analysis project Ga0208162, IMG submission 184539) | Freshwater to marine saline gradient viral communities from Chesapeake Bay - CB_1508_1M Viral MetaG (SPAdes) (version 4) | ecosystem: Environmental > Aquatic > Marine > Coastal | place: USA... | reverse complement strand
CATTAGAGATATTAGTATTATCTGTGTTTGCGTTGTTTTGCTTTGTGTTATTATAGATTGTGTTGCAGCTGGCATCAGAGATAGGAGATAAAATGAGTCACTGGAAAGATAATGGTATGACATTCCTCCAACATTTTGGTTTTGCAATTGATGTAGGATTGCGCTTGATTTTGGCTGGAGTGTGTTGTATAATTCATGCGGTACTGCCGTTTATGTTTCAAACAACGGCATCTGACTGCGTTAAAAGTTTATACAAAAAATTCGAAGAAATGCACAAGAATCATCTTGACAATGACGATAGCTAATGTATAATGAAGATGTAACTTAACACAGGAGATACAATGTTTAACGATTTGAAGAAGGCGTTCAAGAAAGTTCAGGAAAACCTTTTGATCGACTATGTAGAAGGTGGAGACGACGAATACATCATAGACGAATCAAGTTGGAGAGAGTTTGAGCGTGAGTTCAAGATTTGTTTTGTAGAACCAGAAGATGACGTAGAGCATCAACTCTGGGTGGAGAATGATGATGTCGTTTAGACCTACTAAATTCAGCGAGTTGATTGGTCAAAAAGAGTTGATACAAGCCCTGAGTATTTCTGTCAAATCCGCTAGGGTGAGACAGGATGCTCTCGGGCATGTATTGTTCTCCGGTCCTCCGGGTCTAGGCAAGACTACTCTATCGACCGCGCTTGCTAACGAACTAGGTGTAGATATCAAGATCGCTAACGGTGCTACGTTTCGTTCACCAAAAGTTATCATACCTTACTTGTTAGACCTCAAGCCAAACTCTATATTATTTATAGATGAGATCCATCGCATGACTAAGGTTGCAGAAGAGTTTTTGTATCCAGTTATGGAAGATTTCAAGCTGGACATAGTAATTGAAAAGGGTAAGGAGAACAAGGTTGTGTCAATGCCACTACCAAAATTCACTATGGTGGGTGCTACAACCGAGGCTGGAAGTTTGTCTGCTCCTTTGCGTGACCGCTTCAAGCTACGCTTTGAGCTTGAGCTTTACGACATAGAAACATTGTCTAAGTTGATATCAAGTAATTGTAAGAAGTTAAGCCTGAATATGGAAGATGCTGTCGTTGCCCAACTAGCAGGAGCAAGCAGAGGCACTCCTAGAATTGCAAACGGGCTTTTAGAATGGGTTCGTGACTTCAAGGTTGCCAAGGGCTTATCCTCTGTGTGTTCCAATACACTAAAGACCTCTCTTGCAATGAGGGGTATTGGCATGGATGGTTCAACAAAGCAGGATAGAGTGTATTTGAAATTCTTAAAGAAACAAGACAAACCTGTAGGCGTAAGAACGATTGCTTCTGCAATCAATATTGAGCTAGAGACAGTGGAGAATGTTATCGAACCATTCTTAATTAGAAAACAATTAATCGCCAAGACCAGTGGCGGGAGGATCGCATTATGAAAAACAAAGTTGAGTTGATTGGTTACTACGGAGACGACACTACGATAGCTTGCAGTGCTTGGACCTCTACGAGTAGAAACCTGACCGAGAACAAGCGTAACAGAATTGGTAAACTAATTAATATGCTGTGGAGTGAAGGCCATGAGACGCCCTTTGAAAAAGCGACCGTACATTTTCTTGTTGATACAGATATTGCTAGTCATATTCACCTGCTCAAGCATCGTATTAGTTCACTCAATGCTGAGTCAGCTCGCTACAAAGAATTAAAAGAAGATAAGTATTACCTGCCGGAAGATTGGGAAGGTATAAATGTCAAAGATGGAGTTCTACAAGTTCTTCCGTTGGTTCCTCGTGGAATACACGAGACAAGGAACAGCACTTGGATTGAAGCATTGGAAAGCTATACACAGTTAGGCAACAGCCTCTATCATCAGTGTATCGCAGACCTAGAACCAGTCTTGGGACGCAAGCGAGCAAAAGAGTCAGCACGATTCTTCAAGACTTACAACAGCCAGATTCAGGCTGATGTAATGTTCAACATGAGGAGTTTTGCTAACTTTATCAAGCTGAGAAACAGCGAACATGCCCAGCTAGAAATCAGAGAGATCGCACAACAGATGTGGGATTTGGTTGCTACCATTGAAGGTGAGCCTTTCAAACATACACTAGATGCTATTTGGAGAAGAATCAATGATGGATAATGAAAATATAATGTACTTGATTGTTATGATAACAAATACTTCAGAGCATAATCCTTCTGGCTCTTACCTAGATTTTATGAAAATGACAGAGAAGGAAATGGCCGAATGGATAGATGGACAAACTACAGAACCAGTAGCTATCTACTCAGATTTTGAAACTGCTGCTCGATGGATGGATGAGTTAGCCGACCAAATAGAAGGAACGTCAGATGAAGGTAATGTCTGGTTTGATATTATAGGTATGCCAATAGACGAAGAGCCTCCTCAACTATTGCTGGACCTACGGGCAGAACAAGAGCTACTGAGAAACACAGTACAAGATATACTAATTAGGCTAATGAGAGAAGATTTGGTAGATCAGTTGATTGGAGAAGATGGTAAGTTTTATTACGAGATAACTGACAAAGGCAGAGAGAAACTAAAAGAGATGCCTCCAGAGATCAAATTAATGTTAGATAAAAAACGACCCAAAAAAGACGATGACGATTGGGATGACAATATCCCGTTTTAACTTTTAAGTTATCTTAATATACATAGAATAGTGTTGTGAAAAACCCCGTTACTTGATATAATGAGGTAACAACACTATTTTATTTATTTAGGAGATCCTAAAATGAAAAAACGTAATGCTTTTACCTTAATTGAATTGCTCGTTGTGATTGCTATTATTGGTATCTTGATTTCTATTCTGCTTCCAGCAGTTAACTCAATCAGAGCGCAGGCTAGAGCAACAGTCTGTAAAAACAACCTACGCCAAATTGGACTGGCCTTGATTGCAAATTCTGACACTGCTTCAGGAAACAAGCTGTGCAGTGGTGCTTTTGATGCAAAGCGAGATGGTTCACCTGAGATTTTCTCTTGGGTAGCTGACTGTATTTCGCAAGATACTTTGCCGGGACAACTGTTGTGTCCTAGTAATGAATGTATTTCCAACGAAAAGTATAACGATTTACTTGGCGGAAATACTTCAGACGACTCTAAAACACCTCCTAGCAGGTATGGAATTGGTTTGGCTGCTCAGCTAAATACGATGACAGCATTTAGTCCAGAGCGAACCTTGTTAGTGCAAGAAAAACTCTGGGAAACTGGACATAACACAAACTATGCAGCAAGCTGGCACTTTGTAAGATCCGCTCCCGGAATTCAAAATGGAGCAGTTGTTGGTAAATTGAAAGACTTTATGAATACCGCTGGTCCATTGTCTCAGCGTCAAGTAGAAAATGCTGTAGTTCCAAGCTCTGCAATTGCATTGCTGGGAGATGCAGACAAGGGTGACACAGACGAAGCTGTTCTTGGTCAAGGCGCTGGCCCCGACTGGGATCAAATGAATGACGACATGGTGCGAGGAATCCCTCTGGCGGAAGCGTTCAATGACGGTCCAGCTTTTTACGATCCATCCACTCAAAAGGTTAAGATTGTTTCTGCTGGTACGCCACGATCTGAGTTGATTCCTGCCTCACTTCCAACTATTGGGGATATTGTAACTCCGACTAATGAAGTTGAATGGAAGGGGACAAACACAGACTTGGTACTGCAAGACACACGTGACTGGAGAGCTTTGCATGGTGGCAATACTTGTAACATCTTGTTTGCCGATGGAAGCGTTCGTGTTTTCAAAGACCTTAACAAAGACGGCTACCTGAATCCCGGATTTCCTGTGCCCACTGGTGCTGACCCTGAGATCACTGGCTATATTGACGGTCAAGTAGAGATCAATCCGTGGGAGATGTTTACTGGCACTTTCTTGTCAGAGTCCTACCGAGCAAAAGTTTTTGAATAAAATTATTTTTCTGGTTGACAAACGAAGCTCAGTCACCTATAATACTTGTGTTGCTGAGCTTTTTGCGTATAGTAAATAGCACTTGCAGTATTGCCCTTGGCAATCAGCAGTTTTATGCAAACCGTTTCTGCTGTTAACAAAAAACGGAACTAATTTTGCCGCTGTAGTTATTGGCATAACTGTCTATCTCGTTAGGCATTCGAGGTTCGATTCCTCGTAGCGGCTCTTGATGGTTGTATAATGTTAATATGGAAGACTTCACTGGACACGAGGTGCGACTCCTCGTCTAGTCCACCAGAAGCACACTTATATGAGGTGTGTAACTCATATGATCGACGGATTACCAAGTAAAATACGCTTGGGGTAGTGTGTTTCTGATGGGCTAGAGCAGAATCGACAGGTCGTAAGAAATATTAAACGCAACCCGAAGTTGGTCGAATGGGCTTCGTTAAAATCGACTACTTTTAATTGCAGAACTTGATTTTGCACTGGCAGCGTAGCTGTCACGGGGGTTGCCTGTCCCTTGCTACCCAAACAGGCATTTACTAATTTTTTTGAACAAGGAGAAAGTATGAAGGGATTTGTTTTAGCGATTGCATTTAGTATTGGTATTTTATTTAGCTCTCAAGCTATGGCTCAAGAGTGTTGTCATCCAGTAAGAAATGCTGTTCGCAATGTTGTAACTATGCCATTCGTTGTAATTGACAAGGTACGTCCTGTACGTCGCGCTGTATGCTACATCAAAACAGAGCGTCCTGTTCGTAGCGCAGTGTGCTGCATCAAGGAAAAACGTCCTGTCAGACGATTTTTTGGTAGAGTTTTCAACGGATGTTGCTGCAATCAGTAAATCCGTACACGAGTTTTTAGGTTCTCGTGTATATCAAAAACCTTTTTATAAAAAAAATAAAATTTAAGTTGACAAATCTATTTGACGATGCTATAATATACTGAACAAGTCAAAGTTGTTAGGGAGTATAAATGAGGAAAAAGCCAGTTAAAACTTGTCCAGCTTGCAGTGAAAAGTGTCACGCAAGAAAAGCCACATGCGTATGTGGTTACGTTTTTTACGAAAGAAAAAACACAAACAAAGTTATTGAGAATTGGAAATCATTGAGCAAAGGCGATGTTATCAAGTCGGTGAGCGGTAATGGTCCATACTGGGAGAATCCTGAAACTTGGGAAAGAGTTTATATGGGTTCATATGGTAAGTTTGTTGTAGAGGATGTGGGGAAAAATTATATTAGATGCTCCAGACTTATTAAGAATAGTAGAAAAAATTATAGGATGTCGGGTACTCATATATTGTATATGGGTCCATCATATAAATCGGATTTGTGCGATAACTTGTATAGTTGTCCACATAAATTAATTGGTGTTTTATTAAAGGAGAAGGTCTAGATGACTGGAACAACAGATTGGAACATGGTGTTGACTAATCGTTCGAACGTTAATGCTGTGCGTAGTTTTGCAAGTGGTAGCACTAGTGGCAGACAGTTTTATGCGAGCTTTGCCAACACTCCTTCAGGCGGTGTTGTTCGTAACTTGCTGCGGACTCATGGCGTTGATCGCGCCCGAGTGCTGGCTCGTAAAGCTTTGAATCGTCGTGGTAACTAATTTTAGGGGGTTTTATAATGTTTAACAATCGAATTACTTTGACCGGAAATTTGACTCGCGATCCTGAATATAAAAATATTTCTGATCGAGATCTTGTAACTTTTAGAATTGCCGTCAATGACAGTATTGGAAACGGTAGAGAAGAAACTGTTTACATGGATATTGACTGCTGGGGCGGCGGCCATACCAAATATGCGCAAGCTGTTGGATTGAGCAAGGGCGACCCAGTTCACATTGACGGCAAATTGAAGCAAAGAAACTGGGAGGATTCTAACGGTGGTAAGCGGACTAATTATTCTGTTAGCCCCATGAAGTTTTCAAAGTTGATGAAACCAGCAAGACAGTCTGAAGAAGCTCATCAAAGTTTCTAGAAATTTAACCAAAGGCTGGTGAGGGAGGTTAAGGCCTGCGTCCCGCTTGTCGGGAGGTTATCCGGTGCATCCCGCCAGCCTTTTATTTTTAATCATGAAAAACAAAGATAAAATATTAAGCAGTCTTGAAGATATAGAAGAAAGAATTTTCGTACTTCAAGAACGTTCATATAATCCAGAGCTTACTACATCTGAGATTAAAGAAATTACAAAACGAAAAAAGAAGCTGCACAGAAACAAGCAGAAGCTTTTGAAGAAACTAGAGGAATGTCGCACCCGTACTAAAAAGAGTGAGCAATGAGCAAACCAAAAAGCATGAAAACCAAAGCGCAACTCAAAAGATCGCAAAAGAAAAAGAAATCCCGCAATGCTGTGAAAAGAAAGAAGGCGCTTAGAAATAAGGCTAACGCAACTCAAGAAAAGAAATTGAAAGCCGAGACTTTCAGGATGGAGAATGAAGTTAGAAAAATTAAAAATAAAGGCTTGACAATCAGAAATGATAAAGTATAATTGAGTTGGTGAGGGAGGTTAGTACTTACATCCCGCTTGTCGGGAGGTTAGGAAGCGCATCCCGCCAACTTAATATGCTTTAACTTAAGGAGATAATGTGTTTAATCTAAATCCAACCCAAATACTGATTCTTTGTTTTTCTGCTCCATTTATTTTAGCGCTGTTTATTCGCGCTCTTCCTTCTGTCATAGCTCCGATTTTACAGATGATCGTAGACTCCAAACATCCGCAGGTAAAAGTTGTCTATTTAGACAGAGTTGTTTACCATGATGTTTCAATGTCAAAAACTTCACTCAAAAAAAGACCTTCTACATCAGACAGAGTTAAAATTGATGCTCTTAATGGATTGATTAGCTTAGGTATAACAAAATCAGAAGGTAAAGCCTTGATCGCTAAAAAAACTCAACAGAATGTATATTCTGACGCCCCGACGCTACTAAAAGATTGTCTATCACTGCTGTAAATGTGTATATAATTCATATCAGCATTGGGGAAAAACATGGACACAAATGAAATAATCAAACAATTCTCAGACAAAATTGATAAAATCACTTATACTGATGATATAAAAACTCTAGAAGTAAGTGAAGAAATTACAATAGGTTGGAAGAATGTCTTGCCTGAACCTCCATCAAACAGCTCAGAAAGAACTAGAAAAGAGCTAGAGTATCTGGCAAATTTGACAAAATCTTTGACGCCCCAACAACGAAGGCTTGTTGAGCTGGTTGATAATGAATCGCTGGATTTATTTAGACCTATTGTCCAAAAGCACAATCTAGATTTTGATGAGTCTGATTTTAATAAGCTGCACAATATAACGCGGCCAGTGATCATGAACCTCAAATATCAATATAATCGTCCACGGCCTGACCAACTGGCCCCTATTTATGGAATGGATGTCAATGTTATCGAAACAAAAACCCATCGCACGCCCGCATATCCTTCTGGCCACACTGCTTACGCTGCTTTCGCTGCTTATCTACTTGCAGATTTGCACCCTGAATTCTCCAGCGATTTCTTTCGTCAGGTTGGTATTGTTGGATATGCTCGTTGTTTGCAAGGTGTGCATTATCCTAGCGATAATGAAGCTAGTATGGTAATTGCTGGTGCTTTATGGGAAGATTTGAGGTATAAACTATTTCCAAATTTATATTCTTTTGAAAAGGAAACGATATGAAAACTTTTGCTTTGGCTGTATGTATGGTTCTTTTTTGCGGATTAACGCTACAAGCTCAATACAATCATGCACATCAACATAATGGTGTTTGGCATCAACATCCACACTCCGCTGCTCATTACCATGACTACTGGGGCACAGTAACTTACTATCCTCCAACTACAATTTATAGAGGTCAAGGTATTTGGAGCTACACGCCGGGAGCGGTCGTAACCCCAAGACGTAATGTTATTATTGGATTTAGCGGTGGATATTACTATAATCCCGGATATTATTACTACTACAACTGTCCACAATACTATAGGAGATAATCATGCCCCTGCCCGAACGCAACAAAGATGAATCTAGAGAAAGCTTTATATCTAGATGTATGTCTGATGAAAAAATTCAAAAAGAATTTCCAGACAGAGCGCAAAGAATTGCAGCGTGTATGTCTAAATCTGGAGCTAATTTAATTACTGCCGCAGACATGCTGTATAACTTTGAAACTTACGGCAACGAAGAAGAGCTGACCGAAGAAAATTTCTACATCCCTTCTGATGCTGAATATGTTAATGAAGTCGATTGGGATGAAGAAGAAGAAGATTGGGATATTTCTGTGGCCAAGCCCGGACTTTGGGAAAATATCAGAAAGAAAAAAGAACGAGAAGGCAAAAAGTATCGACCTGCCAAGCGCGGAGATAAAGATCGTCCAGATCCAGAGGCTTGGAAAAAAGCGCAGTCAAAATATGTTTACGAAAATCCTAAGACGGGAGAGGTTTATACTTACAGCAGGCAGGGTAATTATAAAAAAGATGGCGTTATATTAGTGTACAAAGGCAAGGCAGCAGAATACCAAGGTCGCAAAGTCAAGTTAGGCAAACCGTTTAGAACTCCAAAAGGACCAAAAAAGTTTTCTGTCTATGTAAAGAACGACAAAGGGAACGTTGTTAAGGTAAACTTTGGAGACCCTAATATGGAAATAAAACGTGATGATCCAGCGAGACGTAGATCTTTTCGCGCTAGACATAAGTGCGACACTCCGGGTCCACGATGGAAAGCTAGATATTGGTCATGTAAGAAATGGTAAATGGGCTACAGAAACTTAACTATAAGAGGCAAAACAGATGGCTTTGGTTGTCAGTATAATGCTATATTGTCAGGCATAGCTTTTTGCGATAAACATAAGGGGTATAGATATATTCATACCCCGTTTTCATCAGTTAGTCACGGTTATACCTCTAGGGAAGATTCTGATACATTAGATCATTTTACCGGGATACCAAACAATTCCCACGGTAGGAAAATACATACGGCCCGTAAATATATGCATCAGGTATTCAAAAATCCAAAGCATTATTACGATGAGACTTTTAGGAACAAAATCAGAGGATATTATTGGAAAGATAAGCGAGCTGTCAATACCGATATTGTTATTCATATCAGACGAGGAGATATAGACAAAAATTATAGGCATCGCGGCACAACAAGATATCAGCCAAATCGTTATTATAACAAATTAATTCCGTATATTGCTGAGCGATATCCAGATAATTACTCGATAACAATACATTCAGAAGGTGAAATATCTGAATTTGAAAGCATTTTAGATAATTGGAATAGTCAGATTGCTAATAGAGTTATATGGAAACTGGGAAAAAGTTTTCAATCCGATTGCGAGTTTGATCTGATGACAGCCTTTCATGATATGGTATGCGCTAAAGTTTTAGTACAAAGCCAAAGCGGATTTTCATATACTGCGGGTATGCTAAATAAAAATTCAGTATATTTTATGACAGGTAATAAATCTGTAGGCCAAACAATTCCTTTAGGTAACTGGATCGTAATATGATTAATTTAATAGCGCCAATAAATAATTTAGGCTACGGAGTTGCTGGATACAACATCTTTAAAGAGCTGATTAAAACAAACCCAAGCGCAAGGTTGTATCCAATTTCAAACCCGGAGTTTATGGACGAATATATTTCCAAGGGTCTGAAAAACAGAGAAGCGTATGCATATTTTGATCACTGTGTTAAAATATGGCATCAACACGATTTGCATAGTTTTGTTGGAAAAGGCAAGCATATAGGGTTTCCGATATTTGAACTCACCGAGTTTACAGAAGAAGAAAAAACAAGCATGAGACATTGCGATAAGATCTTTGTCTGCTCAAAATGGGCGAAAGATATAGTCTTGAATCAAATGCCTACAGCTTTCTTCTCTGAAAAATTAGTTCATGTTGTTCCTTTGGGAGTGGATACTGAGCTTTTTAAGCCAGCGGTTTCTAAAAGACGAAAAACAGTATTTTTTAATTGTGGCAAGTGGGAAAAGCGCAAGGGGCACGATATTCTACTAGAATGCTTTAATCGAGCGTTTAAGCGTGACGATAATGTCGAATTATGGATGATGTGCCATAATCCATTTATTGGACAGCATAATCAAGGATGGGAAAATCTATACAAGAATTCTCCACTTGGTGATAAGATTAGAATTATTCCAAGACAAAATAGCCACGAAGATGTGTATAATATCATGAAACAAACAGACTGTGGAGTATTCCCAGCTAGGGCAGAAGGATGGAATCTTGAACTGTTGGAAATGATGGCATGTGGCAAGCATGTAATAGCAACTAATTATTCAGCACATACAGAGTTTTGCAACAAAGATAACTCCTTCTTAATTGATATTGACAGTCTTGAGCCAGCGCACGACGGTGTATTTTTCACAGGAGGTCACGGGGAGTGGGCGAGTTTTAACGATTCTGCCAAATCTCAGCTTATCGAACATATGAGAAATGTGCATGGTGTTAAACAGCAATACTTAAATGGTTGGGACAAAC
>Ga0208162_1001928_pt1 | contig 10417 bp, 9 predicted proteins | sample CB_VirMetaG_4_FD_184539 | JGI IMG/M metagenome (GOLD analysis project Ga0208162, IMG submission 184539) | Freshwater to marine saline gradient viral communities from Chesapeake Bay - CB_1508_1M Viral MetaG (SPAdes) (version 4) | ecosystem: Environmental > Aquatic > Marine > Coastal | place: USA... | reverse complement strand
ACGATTGTTTAGATCAGGACCGGTTGTCAAAAGGAATGTTTTAAAACCAATTGACAATAAAACTGCGACAGCATTCGAAACTTTCAGAAAAAATCAATCGCAAGTATACTCAGCAGCAATGTCTGCTTATGGTACTTATGATAGAATGGCAAGGTACGCAGACTTTAGCGAAATGGAATACACGCCTGAAATCGCAAGTGCACTTGATATTTACGCAGAAGAATCAGTTGCAGCTGATGAAAACGGAAAAACACTTCACATCTATTCAGAAAATTCAAAAATTAAAGAAATATTAAATGAGTTGTTTTATGACACGCTCAACGTTGAATTTAATTTAACTTCATGGGTAAGGAACCTAGTTAAATACGGAGATTTCTTTCTGTTTAACGATGTACATCCTAAGTATGGTGTTATCAATGCCTACCCATTACCTATCGCTGAATTAGAAAGAGAGGAAGGATTTGATCCTAATGACCCTATGGCAGTTAGATTTCGATGGGTAACGCAAGGTAATCAAATACTAGAAAACTGGCAAATCTCACATATGAGACTTTTAGGAAATGACGCATTTTTACCTTACGGATCATCTGTTCTAGAACCTGCACGTAGAATTTGGCGCCAATTAATTTTATTAGAAGATGCAATGTTGGTTTATCGTATTGTACGTGCACCAGAACGCAGAGTTTTCAAGATTGATGTTGGTAACGTTCCGCCTGAAGATATACCTAATTATATGGAGCAAGCTCAAAGCAGCCTTAAAAGATCATCTATCGTTGATAAACAAACAGGAAAAGTAGATCTTAGATATAATCCTCTTTCAGTAGATGAAGATTATTTTATACCTGTTCGAGGCTCAGATAGTGGTACAGCTATTGATACACTTGGTGGTGGAACAATGGCGGGTGAAACAAATGATGTTGAATATATTCAAAAAAAGCTGTTTTCTGCACTTAAAATTCCAAAAGCTTATTTAGGATATGATGAAGGTTTAGGGGCAAAAGCAACATTATCGCAAGAAGATATTCGTTTTAGTAGAACTATTGCAAGAATCCAAAGAACAATATTAAGCGAGATGAATAAAATTGCAATTGTTCATCTTTACTGTCAAGGTTTTACTGATGAAGATCTTTTAGATTTTTCACTTAAGCTTTCAAACCCATCAACAATAGCGCAACAACAAAAATTAGAATTATTTAGAACACGATTTGAAGTTGCAGGTGCAGCACTACAAACACCAGGGTTAGTTGATAGAAACTGGGTTCAGAAAAATATTATGAGACTTTCTGAAGAAGAAATTAGAATGGTTAAGAAAGGTCTTGTTAAAGATAAGATTGGAGACTTGGAAATTGAAGCAACTCAGCTTCAAGCACCTGAAGGTCCAGAACTAGGCTCGCCAGATCCTTTTGGCGGACCAGGCGGCGGAGCTCCTCTCCCTGGTTTAGACTTAGGCGGAATGGGACCAGGACCTGAAGGGGGTCCAGCTGGATTATCAGAAAAAAGCTTGTTAAGTATTGATGATGAAAATGCACCAATTAAAGTTCAAAATATGATTGATGAAGTTTCTAAAATTGAAGACGACAAAGACAAAAAAGGCGATGATAATTTAACTGAGTTTGAAAAATGGCAAAAATCAGCTCAACAAGATACTAAAACAAAAAGAAGAAAAGCAATGCATAAACAAGATGCAGGTGTTGAAGACATAATGTCTTATAAGGGTAATAAAGGTAAATTTGATGTGTCAGGAATGCCTCGACATATGTCAGACATGAAGTCTTTAATTAATCCTGTTAGAAATTTATCAAAAGATACGATGCTTAATGAAGAAGAATGGGATATTAGTGAATACTTAGATAATAAGATTGAGCAAAATACTAAAATGACTTCAAGATTACAATCAACACTTAAACGGTTTGAAAACAAATTTGGTAAAATCTCTCAGCAAGGTATTATCTCTGAGAACAATTCATCAGGGGAAGAAGATGACGAAACATAATAAAAAGAGAAATATTGGAATAATGTATGAGCTATTGCTTAGACACATTTCAGATAGACTAATTGAAAATGATAAAAAAGGTGCAAAAAAAGCAACCAGTATTATTGAAAAGCGTTTTGCAAAAAATACTGAACTTTATAAAGAGTTTAGACTTTTTAATGCATTGGCAAAGACAACAGTTCAAAATACAGAAATTGCAGCTGCTATTCTTACTGAAGCCAAAAATGCTGCACGTAGATTTGATAATCAAAAATTAGAAAAAGAAAAGTCAGCCTTAATTAGAGATATTAATTACACTCTAAATGATAAATCTTTTTATTATAGATCTATACCTGATTATAGAGAATTAGCTAATATTCATAATATGATTAGAGAGTGGCAAAAAGGCGATTCATCTGATCTTAAAAAGATGGTGATATTGGAACAAAAAGCTTTAGAAACTTTAATGTTGGAAAAAGTTAATAAAAAAATTGAAACATCAGACGACCAAGATCTTTTAATTGAAAGAATAATGACTAATAAAATTAATGAAAAATATTCTAATATGTCACGTTCTCAAAGAAACATCATTCAAAAGTACGCGCTATATAGTCAAAATGAATCTGATCATGAAAAACTTAAATCATTTCTATCAGAGCAAAAAACTAAAAGTCTTAAAACACTCAAGAGTTTTTCAAAAGTCAATAAAAACAATCACTTATCAGAAAAAATTAATTTAGTAGAAAGCAAAATTAGAGGTTTGAAAATAACAGAGCTTAATGATCAGACTGTTGCTAAATTCTTAACACTTTCTAAATTAATTGAAGAAATTCAGGCAGGAGAATAAAATGTCAGACAAAAAACTACTTACTGAATGGTGTCCAATTAGCATTGATAAAAAAATGCTTAAAGAGTCACGTGAAAAATATGGAAAGGTTATGCTTAAAGGAATTATCCAAAGAGCAAACACACTCAATCAAAATGGCCGAATTTACCCTAGAACTATTCTTGAAAGAGAAATTATCAACTATCAAAAGTTAATTCAAGAAAATAGAGCAATGGGAGAATGTGACCACCCAGAATCTTCAGTTGTTGAGCTTAAAAACGTATCACATGTTGTAAAAGAAGCAAGAATGGAAGGTGATAATGTTTATGGTGTTATTGAAATACTAGATACTCCTAGCGGTAAAATCATTCAATCGCTTATTGAAAGTGGTGTAACACTAGGAATTAGTTCCCGAGGTGTTGGATCGACGCAGAGAAGTGGTGATTCACAAATTGTTCAAGACGATTTTCAATTAATATGTTTTGACATGGTTTCAGAACCTAGTACACCTGGCGCATTTATGATGAGTGAAGGAAAGAAAATTTCTAGTAAAGATCTTAAGAACACCTTTAACAAATCAGATAGAATTAATAGAATATTTAATGACATTTTAACCTGGGAAGAATAATGAAAAATCAAAAACTATCCAAGGGTGTTTTAAAAGAAATCGTTAAAGAATGTTTAATTGAAATTCTTGCAGAAGGATTAGTTTCTGATAACAAAACTTCTGCCAGATCACCCAAGACTTTAAAAGAAAGCATGATTAATGCTGCTTCATCATCTGTTAAATCAAAATCTACAAAAAAAAGACCTAGTTACTTAGACTCTATTAACTTTGACAACAAAGGTGGCGAAAAAGTAAAAAATGAAAAATTAGATCAGATTGCATCAAATGTAACAAAAGATCCGATTTTAAGTGAAATGTTGATGGATACTGCACATACTACGTTACAAGAGCAGATTGCAGCAGAAAGCAATAAACAGTTTGTTGCCACCGGAAAAGGTGATGAAGCACAAAGAATTGTAGAAAGCAACAACCCAGAAGACATCTTTGGAGGTGAAGCTGCAAATAAGTGGGCTTCACTGGCATTTGGAAATTAATTTTTTTAAAATTTAATAGTCTTAAGACACAAAGTGATTTGCATAATAGATATTATATGAAATAAATCACTTCGTGTCTTTTTATTTAATTGGAGAATATGATGAACAAAATTAGAAAACTTACCCCTGCAACTTTGAAAAGAATAATTGCTGAAGAAAAAGTTAAACTTAAAAAAGAAAAATTAGCTTCTCAAAGATTAAAAGAGTCTAAAAAATTGTCAAACAAGCAATTGGTTGAATCGTATATTAAGATTTTAAAACTTTTAAAAACGGGTCAAGCAAAAAAAGTTAATGATATTAAAAAGCTTGAAGAAGCTAGAAAATTAATCAAAAGAAAACTTTTAAAGAGGTTATAATATGCCATCACAAAATCAAATTATTGTCGAGCCGGTTCAAGAAACAGGTAAAGATAAAGGTTCAAGAAAAGAAACAAATCTTAGATCTTGTTTTGCTGCATCACCAATTTATAAAAATGAAATTAGCAATCAAGAAAGAAAAGAACTATATCAAAAAGAAATTTTAGATGGAACTATTGTTAACGGTAATGGTTTTCCTAGTGTTGATATGAATTTTGCTGAAGCACCTAATTTTGAAAATGTTGATACATCAGTACATAATCTTCCTTCACCTTATATGCCTAATCCAACTTCACCGGGGCCAGGAAGTGTTAATGCTGCAGATAAACCTGCATATACAGGTGATGTACCAGATCCTGCTTTTAATATTGAATTTGGCTCAGGTTTAGGTGGTTTAGTATCACCTAGTGAAACAGCTTCTCAAATTAATCAGCAAGGCGTCTTAGGTTCTTATATTAGCGGTAAATCATATCAAGGTTCAGACGGACAAGCTTAATTATGCAACAAACTTCGCCAATGATCGGCTCAAAAGATGCTCTAACAGGTCGTTATGGTTCTATTTCTAATTCAGGTTTAGGATCAGAACGACCTGTTTATAATAAAGCATGGGAAGATGAAGAAGAATTGGATATAGATTTAGATGTTGATGTTGAAGATGACATTAGAAAAAAGATAAGAAGTGTGATTAGCCCGTATGATATAAGTTCTATCGGTTTAGAACCTCAAAGAAGAGACATGAATAGTTTCGCTAGCCCTCAATTAATTGGTGAAAAAACACATACGACAACAGCAAGAAGTACTATTTCACCTTTTTCACATAAACAATTATACCCAAATGGAACAGGCCCTATAATAGGTACAGGTGGTTCTAATCAAGCTTTTAGAACTACAGGAAACTTTAAACACATTGGATCCGAATCAGGTTATGTAGATCCGGGAACTGTTATGTTTAGTGATGATGACGAACCTTTATATGATATTAGGGACATATTAGATCCAATGGAAAGATCATTTAGAAAACACCAAAAGTCAATTAAAAACGTTTTAAATAAGATTAATGAATGTTTAAGTGATAATTAACTTTATTGAAGATACTTATATTTATACACTGTTTATAGGAGTGAGACATTATGTCAAGCAAACTTTTTGAAGAAGCAATTGCCGATGCTAAGAAGCTACGTGAAGTTGCTGAAGATAATGCAAAAAAGGCAGTTTTAGAAGCTGTGACGCCAAGAATTAGAGAATTTATTGAAAATCAACTTTTAGAAGGTGAAGTTGAAGAAGATGAAGTAAAAGAAGAAGATTCTGTTGAAGAAGATGAAGTTACTTTGGACGAATCAGCTCTTAAATCACTAATTGGTTTAATTGGTGGAGAAGAAATGTTGAAAGAAATGAATATTTCTGCTTCTTCAGACGTTATGAAAGAAGCTGCAGAAAAAACTTTAAGCAGTTTTTCATCATCAAATCAAAAAAAATTGCAAAAAATTGCAAATAAATTAAATAAAAAAGCAGATATTTTAGAATCGCGCAATATAAATAATAACAAAGATTTTAATCAGGAGACCACAGAAATGTCAAATCGCGAAAAATTTTATGAAGTTGACCTTCAAGCTTTAAGAGAATCTATTGAGTCTGAAATGTCAGAAATGTACGAAGAAGAAGAATCAATGAAAGAAATGGATTCAATGGAAGCTTTTCATCCTACAAATGAGCAAGATGAAGAAGGACTTGAAGAAATGGATATGGACGAATTAATGAATGAAATTCGTCTTGTTTTAGACTTAGGTGAAGACATTGAAGCTGACGAACTTCCAGAAATGCTTAGAGGCATGGTTGAGGAAGATGATGAAGAAGGCGAAGACGTTGATCTTGAAGACGAAGAAGCAGCTGAGGCTCCTGAAGGTGGAGAAGCACCAGAAGGTGAAGAAGATATGCTTGCTGGTATGTTTGGTGAAGAAGAACCAGAAGGTGAAGATGCTGAAGCAATGAACGAAATGTTTGAAATCGACCCAAAAATGCTTCGTCAAGAATTGGCTCGAGTTCGTCGTCAACTTCGTGAAGGAAAAATGGATCATCACTTTGGTGGAAAAGGTGGATCTAAGGCTGGCGTTGATGGCTCATTCGGTGGAAAAGGCAAATCAAATGCTGGTGTCAAAAAAGCTTTTGGAGGCGGCGCAGAAGGAAAAGATGCTTTTGTTAACCCACCTCAAATTAACAAATTAAACGAAGCAATTCGTGATCTGAGACGCAAGAATCGAGCTCAGGCAGAGAAACTGAATAAATACAGAGGGGCAGTAGAAACTCTTCGTGAACAGTTGGAAGATCTCAACTTATTTAATGCTAAATTACTTTATGTAAACAAGCTTCTTCAAAATCAAGCTTTATCAGAATCTCAAAAGAAATCTGTTATTAAGGCGTTGGATGAAGCTCAAACATTAAGTGAAACCAAGTCATTATATAAGTCATTGACAGAGTCTCTTGCATCTAGCAAAAAGGCAACACTCAATGAATCTGCGAGATATGGTAGTTCATCCCGCACTACTACTTCAGCTAGCTCAAGCAAGTTGCAAGAATCTAGCGATCTCGGTCGTTGGCAAAAACTTGCGGGACTTAAATAACTTAACTTAAAATTCAATTGTTTATAGGAGACAAATATGTCTAGAAACTTTACATTAGGACAGTTGACCGAAGGTATCCGCGACAGAAACGTGGGCCAAGATGGTGGACGTCTTATTAACAAATGGACTCGTACAGGATTGTTACGAGGACTTAACGAACACAAGCGTGAGAACATGGCTCGTTTGCTTGAAAACCAAGCTGCTCAAGTTCTTCGCGAAGCTAATACTCTTGCTGGTGGTGCAGGTGGAAACATTGATGGTTTCACTAACATCGCTTTCCCAATTGTACGTCGTGTATTCGGTGGATTGGTAGCAAACGAATTAGTATCTATTCAACCTATGTCATTGCCTTCAGGTCTGCTTTTCTACTTAGATTACGCATACGGTTCAGACGTTGGTGGTGAGGAAGCTGGTGCAGGAAACGCAGAATTGGATGCTCAAACAGCAGCAGTCTATGCTAAAGGAAATTCTCTTTATGGATCTCCTTCTGGTAACTCAATTCAAGGTGGAGCCGATGCTGCTGGTGGTATGTATGACTTAGCAGGAAGTAGTTATTCAAAAGTTCACAAAACCTTAGTTTCAGAAGCAAATAACCTTACAGCAGCAGATCATGTTCGCTTATATGATGGTACTGCTTCTGTTGGATCTTTTGTTAACGGTACGTGGACTGCAGATACAAATATTGATATTACTGACTCTACTAACTTAAAGTTGTTAGGTTATGACCCACAATTAGTTAAAGAAATCTCAGAAAATTCAACTGCATTTAGATTTATGATTTTAGAAGCCGGATCCTTGGCAGATGTAGATAAATCTATGATTAAGTCTGCTGGTTTAATGCTTGCTGACGGTCAAACCTTTGGATCAGCTGCAGCAACTGCAGTTACAACTGATTCTGACAATGTTCGATATCAAGATGGTAAAAACATCTATAACCTTCGAAGACTTAATCAGGTAGGTGATTGGGACGGTTCAACATGGAAATCTTCAGTTAGTGGTGACGAAGTTCTATTAGTTGTACAAACTTCTAGTACTTCTGCAAATTGGGAAACTGATTTTGCTGCTGCCGATTTAGCTGTAACATATTCAGTAGCTGAAGAAGCTATTGCAGCAGGTGGCGGTGCTGGATCAACAATTGTTGTACCTTCATTTGAATCTAATTTTGCAGCAGCAGGACCTACCCCTGTTATTCCAGAAATTGATATCAAGATTGAGTCTATTGCAGTAACAGCTCAAACACGTAAGTTAAGAGCTCGTTGGTCTCCAGAACTCGCGCAAGATCTTAATGCATATCACTCATTGGATGCTGAAGTTGAATTGACTCAAATCCTTTCTGAGCAGATTGCATTGGAAATCGATCGTGAGATTCTTAATGACCTTCTTGTTGAAGCAAAAGGTGCTAACTTCTTCTGGTCACGTGCTCCTGGTAAGTTCGTTAACAAGAGAAGCGGTGTAGCTCAAAACTTGGCTTCTACACTTGCAACTGGTCCTCAATTTACTGGTACAGTTCGTGAATGGTATGAAACTCTTGTTGAAACCATTATCGATGTTGCTAATGAGATTCACAGAAAGACTCTTCGTGGTGCTGCTAACTTCATCGTTGTTTCACCTGAAGTTGCTACAATCTTCGAAGCATCTGTACTTTACAAGCCTTCTATCAAGATCGATGGACAAGGACAGGTAGCTGCTCCTTTCTCATTAGGTGCTGAAGCTATTGGATCACTTTCTAACAGATTTACTGTTTACAAAGATCCTTACTTCCCACGTAACAAGATCTTGGTTGGTTACAAAGGTGGTTCTTACCTTGAGTCTGGTTACGTTTATGCTCCATACGTACCTCTCATCGTTACTCCTACCATCTTCGCTCCAGAAGACTTCACACCACGTAAAGGTGTAATGACCCGTTACGGTAAGAAAATGGTTCGTGCAGACTTCTACGGAACAGTAACTTGTTTGGATATGGATGTAATCTAATCTAATTAGATACACATCTTAGATGTAATAAAAGGCGCTTCTTTGAGGCGCCTTTTTTGTTTTTATATGTACATTTTCTTTTAGCTGTTTATAATATATTGAGATTACTTAACAGGAGAATATATGCCCCGTAAAAAGAAACAAGAAGTTGAAGAAGAAGTCCCAGTAGTTGAAGAACCACAACAAGAAGAACAAATTGTTATGCTTCAGCAACCCGAGGATATATCGCCAGTAGCTTTAAGGTTGCAATTATTAGGTTTATCCAAGGATATTCTAGAACATCAATCTCATTTATCCTGGGAAACGCATACTAAGTTTATTGATGTTTCTATTGAAGATATCATTTCAGGAGCAAGAGAATTGTTAGACTTTGTATATGAAGAATATGAAGAATAGTTAAGATAAAAATCATTATCTTATTTAAGGCTGTCTATATGATGGCCTTTTTTATTTAAGATTTTAAGTCAAAAATGTAATATATATTATATAAAGTCTATGAATATAAAAAGAGGTTTAAATGTTATTAAATCGACTAATGTTGCGTAAATTGATCTTAGAGACTCTTCTTTTGGAAAGGTTGAAAAAAGAAGAACTGTTAGCAGTAGTACCGGGAATGGAAAACTACGAAGATCTGATCAATAAGTTGAATCCAAAATATTATGACAAAGCAGCACAATTTATTAAAGACGAAGATGTTAAAAGAGGTGAAAATGATTATGTCTTGCACGGAGAAATAATATTTGCATTATTACAACATCAAAAATATTCTTCTACAAATCTTTTAGCGCCAGAAGTTAAAGACATTATGAGGCTTAAAAGTTACGATGAACTCAAAAAAGGTTTGGAAGCAATAGGAGTTCCAAATAGAAAAGTTAAAGATAGAGCTCAATATGATCAAATAAAACTTTTAGATCGTCAAGTAACAGAAAAGCTTAAAAGCGAAGAGCAAGAAGATTATTTAGAAAAAAGTCAAAAAGCTTTTGATGATCATATTAAAAATTCTGGAATCATAAATGTTAATAAAGAAGTCAAACCAGGTTTGACACACTTAGTAAATATTGATGATTGGCAAGTTTTATTACCCAGTTCAATAAGGGGCTCGCAATCAATCGGAGTTCAGGCTTGGTGTACTGTTTATAGTGGGGCTTGGGAAACTTATACCAGTTATGGTGATACACTTTATTATTGTATTAAGGATGGCAAAGATTACGAAACGAATGGTTACGGATTTGATTATAACCAAAACCCGTATGATTATGTTTGTATTGGATTTAATCATGCTAATGAGTTTTATATTCCTTCAGGTAATTATGAACAATCTGTTTGGGGTAATCAGCAAGGCGTAACAAGAGAAAGCTTAAATAAAGTAATGGGCAATGAAACAGCAGAAAAATTGTTATCTTATTTAAAATTATATCAAGACAGATTAAAAAAAGCAGGTCCGAAGCTAAACGCTAGTGAGCAAGCTGAGCAGCAAGCAAAGCTTCAAGCTATTAAAGACGCTCAACAAAATGCAACAAACTTGACAGTCTTTATGCAGAATGAAAAAGATACAAGAGTCTCCGCTAAT
>Ga0208162_1001925_pt1 | contig 10433 bp, 9 predicted proteins | sample CB_VirMetaG_4_FD_184539 | JGI IMG/M metagenome (GOLD analysis project Ga0208162, IMG submission 184539) | Freshwater to marine saline gradient viral communities from Chesapeake Bay - CB_1508_1M Viral MetaG (SPAdes) (version 4) | ecosystem: Environmental > Aquatic > Marine > Coastal | place: USA... | reverse complement strand
ACGACACTTGGCCATCAGCTTATGCTTCAGGAGCAGTAGTTAGATGTAGAAGAGGTGAAATCTGGAAAAACGAAAAATGATAAAAATGTCTGACATATTGTTAGAAGCAACTTTTGATGATATCAAAAATCTTTCTTACGCTGATGTTAAAAAAACATTTGCTCTTAGAAAGAAAATAAATCAGGCTATTCTTAATTTTTTTCCTCATGAAGATCATATGGTTAAAGTAGAATACTACGGAGACTATATAGATGATGAAGATGAATTAACAGTGAAAGAGCTTATAGAGTATGTTGATAAAAGAATCGACGATAATGTACTTTTAAATGACGATATTAGCATTGACCCTGCTACTGATAAATCTCCTACACTTTTTATAGATGTAGGGGAAAATTCTTTCGAAATTACTTCTCTTGATGATGAAGAATTTTTTTCAGAAAATTATGCTGATAGAAAAGTAAAAATTACTTCTAAACTAAGTATGATAAAAATGTCTGACATATTGTTAGAAGCTAAAGGTTTTTCTTTACCTTCGTTACCGTATGCCTACAATGCTTTAGAACCTCATATCGATGCCGAAACAATGGAAGAGCATCACAAAAAACACCATAAAGGATATGTTACAAAGCTAAATGATGCTTTAAAGAGTAAAGCTGCTCAAAATCTAACCATAGAAGAAGTACTTGCAAACGTAAAAAAATACGACGATAAAGTAAGAAATAATGCCGGCGGTGTTTTCAATCATACTTTATATTTTAATCTTTTATCTCCTAACGCTACTACCTCCCCAGTAGGAGAGTTAAAAAAAGAACTTGAAAAAACTTTTGGTAGCTTTGCAAAATTTAAAGAAGAGTTTACAGAATCCGGTACAGGTAGATTTGGTAGCGGATGGGTATGGCTGTCTCTAACAAGGGAAGGATTAAAGATACATAGTACACCCAATCAAGATAATCCCTTGATGAGCTACTCTGAGGTAAAGGGAGAACCGATTATAGGTATGGATGTTTGGGAGCATGCATACTACTTAAAACATAGAAGTCAAAGAGCTAAATATATTAACGATTTCTTTAAAGTTTTAGATTGGAATAAAGCAGAAGAGAACTATCAACGTATCTTAAATAAAGAATAATGAAGTTAATTAAACTTATTAACGAATCAGGATACGATGAAGCTTGGGAACTATTAGGTCAACCAGTACCAGAAATAAAAAAATTTGTAAAAGATCTTGGGTTTCAAAATGATGATGCAACAGCTAAAAAAGTTGGTGCCATAATTGATAAAATTAAAGCTGAAACTTTGACTGTTGATAAGATACCAGGATTAAAAAATTTAGCTAATAAAGGTAATGATGCTGAAACACTAGAAGCAATTAAACAAATTAGCAGGAAACCAGATGCAGAACATCAGTATGTAAAATTAATGCAAGCTCGTGATGCTGGTGAAAATCGTAAACGCGATTATGATGTTAATGGTTTAATAAAAGCTGTCAAATCAGGTAACTACCCACCACCTGTATTGTTACAACTACCATCAGGTTTATATGTTATTGGAGGAAGAACAAGATTATATGCTGCATTAGCATTAGGTATTTCTGCAAAAGTTAAAATCATAAATCATGATACTTTTAAACAAAAAGATATTAATGAAAATATAGACCCTAAATCTCAAGCTAAACATAAAGGTAAATCAGCACCTTACGGATCTGCTTATGAGTTAGTTAAAGAATTAGTATTACAGGAAATTGAACTTGTAAAAGAGTTAAAATGTAAATACGGTACTTATTTTTGCAATCACGATAAAGTATATAAATGCCGCAAAGGTCCAAAAAAGAGTAGGTCTAATGAAGGAGTTCATGATCCTATGAACCCTGGTATACTTAAAAAAAGATTAGGTAACCTATCCTGTAGTAAAGTAAGAGCTGCTAGAGGCAAATTGAAAGATAAAGGCACAACGTATGCTAAGGCTCTACAACGTTATTTAAATTACCACTGTCAATGATATTAACTAATAATAAGTTACACTCGCAACCTTATTTTTTAGACCCAACCGAAGATATTGAAGTTTTAAAAGATCCAAATTCCGTAGATTTATTTGATCAAAACGGATACCATTTGACAAGAGCAGAGCAAGCTTACCTACCTTATAATGGCTTTCAGCAAGTAGAAAGAAGACATGAAGACTGCATGAGATATGATTGGCTTGTTTGGGATAAAAGAGACGGTGCTCATATTAATCATTCAGACTTATTCGAAAGAAAGGGATTTTCATCTACTGCTAAAGAGCAGTTAGAAGCTTTGTCTTTAGAAAATCCAATGTTATATAAGTTAATTAAAATGAAACCTAAGTGGGGTATAGATATTTCAATAGATTATGCATCTGAAGATGCAGTTTTTGAGGTATTTCATTATGAATGGGATTCATTTGAATACGACGCAGTAGTAGAAAAAAAGTTGGAAATAGAGCAATTTGTTCTTAATTTAGATTGGGATGATGTTGCTAAAAAGTTATGGAAGATTAGAGATCAATGGTATGACCTTGATTTCTTTGAGCAAACACAATGGAGAACGGATTATTTTGGACTTTCACCGGAGAAGTTTAAGAACGTTATTTGGGATTCGTAATCTATTTATAAAAAAATATACTTAAGGCTATACCTATGACTTTTCAAGAAATTCAGGAAAAACTTAAAAAGTGCGAACTAGTACTTACTTCTTTAAAGGACGGCTCGTATTCAAACACAAAATATACTAAAGAAGAAGCTTTAGAAAAGTTTAATACAATAAAAGAATCTTTAGAGAAAAAATTAAACCTTTTAAAAGAAGAAGAGACAATGTTCGTTTCTACTAAAGGTGGTGATACAAAAGCAGTTTCTATGGATACTAAAGCTGCAATGGATCTAAAAAAAGATCCTAATATTACAGGTATTACAACAGCCAAAGGTAAAGATCTCAAAGAAGATGATCTATCAGACGAAGAGCAAGAAGAAATCACAACCGAAACTTCACACACAGAAGTCGTAGCTAAAGAAGTACATAAAGCATTCATAGACGCTTTACAAGAGACTGGTCATGAAGTATCCGAGCATAGCATCTCCTCTCTTAATCCAGAGACTTTTACTCTTACTGTTAAGTTTAAAAACAACACTCAATCAGATTACAGCTTTGAATTCGAAGGTAATGAAGTTAAGCTAGACGGTAATATATTAGTTACTACAAATAAAAAAGGAGTTACCCCAGTGCTTAATAAAACTATTGCAAAAGATAACTCAGTAAAGTATTTACAGAATTTATCTGAAAAGAAAGGTAAAGATCACGACGGAGATGGAGATATAGACTCAGATGACTATATGATTGCAAAAGACAAAGCTATCAAAGCTAATATGAAAGAAGAAGAATCTGAACCTGTCGTAGATAAGAAAGGTAAATATACCGGTGTAAGACGACTTAAACTATCTGATAAAGATAAAGAGACTTTAAAAAAGATTGAAGATCTACTTGCTAAAGAAAAAAGTTTAAAAGAGGTTAATTATAGTGCTCATACCAAACCAAAACATTTTGATATCTGCCCAGGAGCAGAATCGTTAAGAGATGAGCTACTTGATGGCGGTAAGACACCTGAAGAATTAGGTAAGTGGACTTATATACACGATGAACTGTTTAAGTTGGAAAAAGATGTACTTAAATCTAAAAAAGCAACTGATAGTGATGTTAAAAAAGCTGAACAGTATGCAAGTGATCTTATTAACATTTCTAGAGATTTAGGTATTGATGCTGGTAAAGTAAACTACCTTAAAGGGCATGTCGATAAAATCAAAAAACACAGTAATGTATCGGAAGCTACAAAAGAGGAAGAAGAAGAGTTTCACAAAAAATTAGATACTCTTGTTCATAAAACTTTCGGTAAAAGAAAAGAAGAGCTGGAAGAAGGCCCTTACCAAACTGCATATATTAAAATACCTTTAAAAGATGCTAAAAAAGCATTAGCTATCTTAGATAGAGAATTAGGTGGGGACTTTATGGACATTGTTGACAATGACGGAGACGGTAATTTGTTAGTTTATATCACTAATACTGTCGATAATTTAGCTACAGCCTATGATGCAGTTATGGATCTACAAGCTCATGGAATTGAAGTAGTAGACAGTAATGTAGATTTAGATGAAGCTTTAGATATTAACGATCCCGCTCTTATGAGAGCAAGAGTAGCTAAGATGAGAGCTGATGATATGAAAAAATTAGATGCACTCAAGAAAGCTAATGTAGGTCCGTCTAGAAAAGAAATACAAGCAAGAGCTTTAGTTCAAAAGTTAAAAGCTAAAAGAGCTGAGATCGAAAGAGAGATGGAAAACGATCCAGATATCGAACCAACAGGAGGACCAGTAGCAGATATGTACGGTGATCAATTAAATAAGATCGATAATGCTATTGAAAAAGCAGCATCAGTATATAATAAACCTATGGATTATGATACAGCAGTAGGTAAAGTATCTGAAGATATGGATGTAGGTCATGTAGATGACGAACCAGGAATGCTTAAACAAGATGCATACGAAATAGCTCAATACTCTATTCAATTATTTAAGCTACTTAAACATTATGAAAGTTTAGATGTTGAAATTGATTTTCCGAATTGGTGGCAGAGAAAAGTAATGTTAGCTAGAGATTATATTTCTAAAGCAACACATTATTTAGACTTTAAAACTAACGAACCAGCTATAGATTCTCAAGCAGCAGCTTTACAAGAAGACGAAGAGCCAACTAAAGCCGATTTAGCGAAAGAGAAAAGCCTTGCTAAAAAGTCTGCGTTATTACAGTTTATAGCTAGTATGCAGAAAAAAGGTATTCTTGATAAAGATAAAAAAGTCTTAGATAAAGATGCCTATAAAAAAGAGCTTGATGCTTTTAAAAAGAACGTAAAAGAAGGTAGAAACTTAAACGAACTATCAGGAGATCAAACAGATGCTCTTTACGAGCTACAAAATATTTTAGACGATGCTGCTAGTTTAGGAGAACAGGCCAGAGATATAATTCGACAATCTTTTCCTAAAATGTTATCTAAAGCAGATGCATATGGAGCTTTTGATTTAGGTTCTAGTGCAAATAGATATGACACTACTTTAAGTTCTATTATCGAAGAAATAGAAGAGTATTACGATGAAGAGGAAGACGTAGAAGAAGGTAAGTACAAATCTGACGCTCAAAGAAAAGCAATCTACGCTACTAAAGCTGAAAAAGGACAATTAAAAGAAGAAATGGATGGCGGTCGATTATTCGATTACTTTAACTCTAAAGGATACGATATAACAGAACGTAGTTCAGATGGTAGAAAACCTGGATTCGAAGGATACATGGTTAGTAGAGGTGAAGGAAGAGCTCCTCAATCAGTAATATTCCAATACAATAAAGATACTGACGAATTTACAATCAGTAGAATGAGCGGGTATAGAATAGATCAAAAAGATGCTATAAAAGCTGGAATGAGACAAGCAGGACGTTCTGGAGTTGCTGGAATTGATTCTTATATGACAGATGGAAATTATAGCCCGGTAAGCATTTCAGCTGAAGGTTTAAAAGATATAGTTGATCATGTAATGAGCGGTTTAGATCGAGAATCAAAAGCACAAACAGATTATTATAGAGCTAGAGGAAATACATCAGGTACTATAGACGAACAATTTAAAGTAGGACAAAGCGTAACTTACCTAGGACACCCAGCTAAAATTACTTTTGTGGGTAAAGACCAAATGGATAGAACATATTACAGTGTATCATATGATAAAGGTAATGGTAAAACTAAAGCATCAAACATCTATAATAAAGGTGGTGAAATAAAAGAAGGACCTGGAGGTCAAATTATGCCAGGAGACATAGTTAAAAATCAACACGGCAACTACTACATGAGAGTAGATGGAAAAGTTGGTGGACATGATGCTTACGTAAGAGTTATTAACGGCAAACCTGGTAAAAAGAAAACTGGCTTACATGACTCTTCTAAATTAACCTTAGTAAATAAGGACGAATTAAATGAAGGAGCAACATGCTGCGGAAGATGCGGAAGAGTACACGTTAAAGGTAGTGGCTGTAAAAGACCATATTTGAAAGGTAAGTCTCACTGTAGAAACAAATAAAATATGAATATTAAACAAATTATAGAAGAAGCTTATTTTGAAGCTGTTAGTGAAGCAGGAGCTTTCTACGGTGGTTTCCCACCTAACTTAAATAAGACTCCACGTCCTAATTTAAGCGAGAGAATTGCTATCGAAGATGCTGAACAGTCGATGATCGACTTAGTAACGAAGAAATACGGTAAGACACACGAGCAAGACTTTTTCTCAGATGATTACTCTTCATACTTTAAATATATAGAAGCTAAAGAAGGAGATGAAACTGGGGCAAGACAGCATAAAGTATATAATCTACCGTCTTTTAAAACCCTTTACTTCCATCTATCAGATGCAGTCGATAATATAAAGGATTTAGTTAAAAACGAAGAAGTAGCAGAAAATAAGAAAGTGAGAGAATTATTCGAAGCTATCAAGAAAACTTTTAGAGCAACACAATCTACTCTTAGAAAAGAGTTTCCTGCCGAGTATGATGTTATGCGTCGTATAAGATCGGCTAACGAAGAAGTACTCAAAGAGGAAGAAGAATTAGAAGCAGAAGGAGCAGAACTACCAGATGCAACTGATGAGATGCTACAGAAGTTTCCTACCCTTAAAAAGACTATAGTACGTCTTATGACAGACGACTTCAAAGAGTTCGTAGATACTATAGATTATATCTCTCCTCGTCCTACAGCATTTAAAGTTAATCTAACTAACGGACAATCCTTTACTTTAAAGTGGATGGGTAAAAACTTTGAAGCTACTATCTTAGGTAAAAGATATTATCTAGGACAGGTAGATAACTTCCAACAGGCTTTAGATAAACTTTCTATACTATATAAAGAAGGACCTGTCGAAAAACCTGAAGATGAATTAGAAGGCGGTGCCGAAGGAGGAGCAGATTTCGGTGATGCAGGAGGTTCAGCCGGAGGCGGTGGAGGTGATTTTCCTGGAGATGACGCAGGCGGAGATGATTTAGGTGGTGAAGATCTTGGAGATGAAGATTTAGGATTTGAAGAACCCGGTGAAGAACCAGAAGCATAATATTATGAAAGATAACTTTGACCTTAAAAAATTCTTAATAGAGAATAAACTTACTTTTAATAGTCTAAAAGAAGATCAACAAAGAGATCATCAATTTTACGCTAATCAAGAAGGAGCAAAAGTCATTATGCAAATAGCTAAAGACGCTATCAATCTTATGGACGAACAGCCAGGAACATCTCCTCATATTGCTTTAGAGGCCGTATTAGAGCAATATATTGAGGATAACGATTTAGAGTAGATTATAATAATAATAAACATGAAAAGTAATTTTGACCTTAGAAAATTCTTAGTAGAGAATAAACTTACTTCTAACAGTAGATTACTCAAAGAAGAAGTAGACTACCACATCGAACTATTAGTTCCAGAAGTAGCTTTTGACGTTGAATCTGGTGAACTAGCAGATTCTCCATATGAATTTGGCACTGAAGACGAAATAGAAGACGGGGAAGTAGATGTTACTACTTACACCGATGGAGATGAATTAGACGAATTTGTCTTTGACCGTAGCTACGAGCAAGCTAAACATTTCGAAAAAGAATACCCAGGTTTATTCAAAGTAGTAGTTAAATAAATGAACGTAATAGATAAATTGTATACCGAGTGGGCTTGGAGATCTAAAACAGGTACTCCATCTATTAATAACCCTGAAGATAAAGCTATACTAGACACTCTTATCTCAGAACTTAGCGGTAATAGAGATACTCTAATTTTAGAAGGTTCAGACTCATATGATACTGTTATAAAAGCAAAACTAGCAAAAGATGATCTATTAACCCCTGAAGGAGGTATTCCTCGCTCTAAAAATACATATAAATTTAACGGTAAAGGTGGCGAATCTTTTTACAACAATGTAAAAGGAGATATAGATAAAAAAATATGGAATGCTCTATGGGATGAAGCACCGCCTGCTGCTAAAACTGGTACTGCCTCAAAAGGAGTAGGAGCAGGAGAATTAGCTCTTTACTGGCTTTATAACTACTCTAACAGTAATATTAATGTTACCGAAGGTAGAGAAGGAGGAGGAGCAGATTTATTTTTTGATGGAGTAGGAGTTGAGGTGAAAGCTGAAGGAAGCCATACTGCAAAAATAGGACTCGGAAGATTTAGCGAATTCAAAGAAGAAGTAGCTCTTCTAACCATTCTTTTTGGATTAAATGCGTTAACAAAAGTACTATCTACTGAAGACCTGAAAGGTAAAATAATGAACCCTACTAACTTTTTAGGTAAAGAACTTCCACTTGCATTTCAAAGTTTTACAAAATTTGCTAATCTACCTAATCTTAAAGAACTGGCAGGTCAATTTGGTATTTTTAGATCTATATACGATAATGTAAACCAAGTTAAACAATATGTAGGAGATACATCTGATCCTACTGCCGCCGCAGGAACTATGTTGACTAAATTGCTAAGTAAAAAATTAAATATAAAACCTGGATTTGGAGGATATTTAGTAAACCTTAAAAAAGAGGGTTCTATGGCATTTTTTCAAATAAGCGAAACAGCGTTAGAAAATCACGAAAACGTTTTAAACAACACCACAATACAGCAAAGCAAAATAGGTTTAAACTACAGCAAGGTATTTGGTATTTAAGTTATGTCTCAAAATATAAAAAAAGTAATCGCGCAAGAGTACATCAAGTGCGCTAAAGATCCGGCGTATTTCATGAAGAAGTACTGCCATATTCAGCACCCAACTCGAGGTCGAATTCTTTTTGCTTTATATCCATTCCAAGAAAAAGTACTACGATTATTTAGAGATCACCAGTATGTAATTACTTTAAAGTCAAGACAGCTTGGCATCTCAACCTTAGCTTCTGCATATGCTTTATGGTTAATGATCTTTCATAAAGATAAAAACGTACTTGCTTTAGCTACTACACAAGCTACTGCTCGTAACCTGGTATCTAAGACGATATTCATGTATGATCAGTTACCTAAGTGGTTAAGACTGCCGCACGTAGAAAAGAATAAATTATCTCTAAGATTAAAAAACGGATCTAAAATACAAGCAAAATCATCTAATACAGATGCTGCAAGATCGGAAGCAGTATCGTTACTTTTAATAGATGAGGCAGCGTTTATCGATAATATAGACGAAACGTTTACTGCAGCACAGCAAACTCTAGCAACCGGTGGGCAGTGTATGGCTTTATCAACTCCTAACGGAATCGGTAACTGGTTTCATCAAACCTGGGATAAAGCAGAAGCAGGTGAAAATAGCTTTTTACCGATAAGATTACCATGGACTGTACACCCTGAAAGAAATCAAGAATGGAGAGATAAACAAGATGCAGACTTAGGCCCTCGTATGGCCGGACAGGAATGTGACTGTGACTTCCTAGCTTCTGGTGATACTGTATTTGAACCGGACGATATGTTATTCTATGAGCAAACCTACCAAAAAGACCCTCTTGAAAGAAGAGGTGTAGACGGTAACTTATGGATATGGGAAGGAGTTGACTACTCTAAATCATATATGGTTGTAGCTGATGTCGCTAGAGGAGATTCTGCCGATTATTCGGCATTTCACATTTTTGACATAGAAAACTGTGTACAAGTAGGAGAATATAAAGGTAAACTTTCACCTAAAGATTACGGGAATGTACTGGTCGGTATCGCCTCAGAATATAACGATGCACTTTTAGTTGTAGAAAATGCAAATATAGGATGGGCTACTATAGAACAGATAATGGAAAGAGAATATAAGAATCTCTACTATAGTTCTACTAACAACATGGAAACCGTAGAATCGTATATGTCCAAGTATGAAAGAGATAAATTAGTACCTGGTTTTACAATGTCGGTTCGTACAAGACCTCTCGTTATAGCTAAAATGATAGAGTATATCAGAGAGAAAGGAGTTACCATTCAGTCTAAACGTCTGATAGGAGAGATGAGAGTATTTGTATGGAAAAACGGTAAACCTCAAGCTCAAGTTAATTACAACGATGATTTACTTATCTCATGTGCAACTGCACTATATGTACGTGATACAGCTTTAAGACTACAACAACAGGGAATGGACCTAGCTAGAGCACAATTGTCGTCTTTTTCTAATTTAAATGCTAAAAACGCTGCTGTAATCAAATCAGTTGGTAGTCAGCAAAATAATCCTTATATTATAGATACTGGGAATGGTACAGAAGACTTTTCCTGGCTAGTTAAATAGACTATTTATTATTAAACCGTATTAATGGCAGATACTTCTTTATTTTCGAGACTGCGTAGATTATTTGGATCTGATGTAGTGATCCGTAATGTTGGTGGGGATCAACTCAAAGTT
>Ga0208162_1001923_pt1 | contig 10440 bp, 10 predicted proteins | sample CB_VirMetaG_4_FD_184539 | JGI IMG/M metagenome (GOLD analysis project Ga0208162, IMG submission 184539) | Freshwater to marine saline gradient viral communities from Chesapeake Bay - CB_1508_1M Viral MetaG (SPAdes) (version 4) | ecosystem: Environmental > Aquatic > Marine > Coastal | place: USA... | reverse complement strand
GGGAATTATGCGACGTTGAATCCATTGCAGGTTAATAATACGGCAAATCCTACTTTTTCTAATGGCAATTTGGAAATTACTGATACTGGGCAAAGTGGCTACAACAACGCTTTTTCTACTATTGGAGTTAGTTCAGGTAAGTGGTACGTTGAATGCACGAATGAAGTCGGTGCGTTTAACTTTGTCGGGATCCAACAAGGCCCTGTAACTGGTGGGTTTATCGGCAATGATGCGAACGGCTGGGGTTACACGGCAGAAGGCTATCTGAAGCACAATTCTTCCAACAAAGACTATAACAGTGTCACTTATGGCGCTGGTGACATTATCGGCATTGCTCTTGATCTTGACTCTGCAACAAAAACTCTTATTTTTTACAAAAACGGAACATCTCTAGGAATTGCGTATTCAGGCTCAGAGCTTGACGCAGATGTTTACCACTTTGGTGGAACGCTTTACACAACAAACGACAAACAAATCTGGAACTTCGGCCAACGCCTCTTCGCCTACGCCGCCCCCAGTGGCTACAAGGCATTGTGTACTGCAAACCTGCCTGATCCAACGATTGCCGATGGTTCGACGGCGATGGATACCAAGTTATACACTGGAACTGAAGCTACACTGACCATTTCAGGTTATAACTTTGCTCCTGATCTTGTTTGGCGAAAAGGTCGCCAAGCTGTAGGCGGTAGTATTACAGAAAGTCCAAATAACTTGCTGTTTGACACAGTTAGAGGGGCTGGAAAAAGGCTCATTTCCAATAATACTTCTCAAGAAGATACAGGTAGCACTACTTTAACTGCATTTACTTCTGACGGTTTTACACTAGGTAGCAGCACAGACGGCAACGACGCTCCTCAAACTTACGCCGCCTGGGCGTGGGACGCTGGAACTTCAACAGTCAGCAACACTGACGGCACAATTACTTCAAGTGTCCGCGCTAATCCGTCTGCTGGGTTTTCGATTGTCACTTATACGGGCAATGGCACAGCTGGCGCCACTGTGGGGCATGGTTTAGGCGTAAAACCTGCAATGATTCATGTCAAAAGGCGCGATACATCATATGACTGGATTTCTACGTTTGACAATAATGGTCAAATAATAAGGGGGTATCTAAACCTTACGAATGCCTTCAGTAATGAGTCTGTAGCTTACACGTCGAGTACTTTTCAATTAATTAACAGTCCAGGCGATAACGCAAACAATGGATCATTTGTCGCCTACTGCTTCGCCCCAGTCGAAGGCTACAGCTCGTTTGGTTCGTACACCGGCAACGGTTTAGCTGATGGTCCGTTTGTTTATACCGGGTTTAGTCCAAAGTTTCTGCTGGTAAAAGTATCCTCTGGTACAAATGACAACTGGTTTATACAAGACACTTCAAGATCTCCCTCCAATGTGTCAGTGAACACCTTATCACCAGATAATAGCAATGCTGAATCTTCTGGCACTTTTAATAGCGTTGATATCTTGTCAAACGGATTCAAGCTCAGGGATTCTAACCAAAATTTCAATGGCAGCACTTACACCTACATCTACGCCGCGTTTGCTGAAAACCCATTTAGAACCGCCCGTGCGCGGTAATGATAAATAAACCTTCCAAAAGGTTTATACTTAAACTATTGGATCTTTAGCGCCTGTGTACTTACTCGACGGCAAACCCTTAGCCCTCGATAGGGCGTTTACCCACGGCGGTATTTCATACCCTGCTAACTGGCTTCGTTTATCTTCTCCTGCTGAAAAAGCTGCGATTGGTATTACTGAAGCACCTAACCCTCCTAGTTACGACCAGCGTTTTTATTGGGGTTACACAGCTAGTGGCACTTTAATCCCTAAAGATCACGATACGTTAGTTACTCTCTGGGTAGATACTACAAACAGGGCAGCGAATTCCCTTTTGTCACCGACCGATTGGATGGTCGTACGTCAGATTGACAATGGAACCCCAGTGCCGAGCGGAACAACCGCGTGGCGACAAGAAGTACGTAATGCCTGCGAAGCTAAGGTAACTTCTTTAATGCTGACCTCAGACACACCTCAGCTAGCTGAGTATGTCACCTACGCTTCACCATCCGGGGGCGCCTCAACAGACTACAGCTACTGGCCGACTCAGTCTGATGAGGTCTGAATATGACGAACCGAGCAATTTTTAACCGCAGGTACTCTTCTTTTACAGCTGATGGTACCGAGGTTTGGTTAGTTAATGGAGCTGGAGTCACCACGACTCCAGTATCTACACTCAGTTTTACTGCTGGTGAAGACCTTATTCAGGGTGAAGTTGTTTACGTAAGCGGCGCTGTGGTTTTAGCGGCCTCTGCTGCCAGCGGCATTGATCCAACTAATTTCAACGCCATTGGTATTACGAGTGCTGCGGCAACAGCTACTAATTCAGTTGAAGTTATTCTGGATGATAATGCTGTTATTAGCTCCAGCAATCTGACTCACGAAACCTCCATGGCGGTTGGTCAGTATTACTACTTGTCTAGTGAGACTGGCAAATTAGTCTCTTCTGCAGCTCCTTCTGGGATCACGCTTACAGGGGGTTATGCAGCTGTCGCCCCCTTGGGACTTGCTCTAAGCCCCACTGAGCTTCACGTAGAGATCGAGTCACCGATTGTATTGGCCGAATAAGGCTATACTTAATTTAAGGGAGGAATTCAATGACTTCACGTCGTCCTTTAGTCGTTATTAGTGGAGTTTTCTCAGAACTTCCCCAAGGCGACTCTGTCGCTGGCGCGTCCGCAGGAAGTCTCGTAGCAGGCAGCGGTATCGACGGAGGAGGGGATCTTGATGGATCTACCCGTCGCCTTGACCTTGAGCTAGCGGCTGCTCCTAGTGGACTAATTTTTGTAGGAACTGGAGATAGTGCAGCTTTAGGTCTTGACGGCAGTGCTCAGGCGTCTGGAAACGCTGCCTTAAGTACTAAAGTCTCTAAAGCTGGTGATGTTGTTAGCGGTACCTTAGTAGTTGAATCTCAATCTTATGGACCGTCGTCAAGCTTTACCGGTTCTGGGGTTATAACTCTTGATTTCGGTGCAAGTAATAATCATATTGTCACTCTAGAAGGCAACTCAACCCTTGCCGCTCCTACCTCAGCCAGCGGAGGTCAAGCTGGAGCCGTGGTTATTCACCAAGACGGCACAGGGTCGCGTACGCTTGCATATTCGGGCGGATGGTCTTTCGCTGGTGGTACCGCTCCCACACTCACTACGACAGCCAGCGGCACTGACATTTTAGTTTTCTACTGCTCTAACTCAACGACATTTAACGCATCCACTATTCTGGATGTGCAAAGCGCTCCCTGATACCTTACTTGATTGAACCATGGCAGTACCTGGATCTATTAACGAATTACTGATTGGTGCAGCCAATGCCGGTGCCGGTGGCTATGAAATCGAGCGCAGCTTGCGGTTTAATACAGACGATAGTGCCTATTTATCTAGAGATTTTCCAGATACAGGTTCAAGAACAACTTTTACGATAAGCGCGTGGTTCAAACGCGTTGATCTACCTTCAAGCCAATATATTTTTGTCGGGGGTAGTGGAACTAATTCGTATTTGATGCTAGACGGCAATCAACTCCGTTTTTTGCTGGATGGAGGAGCTACCGGGCAGCTAAAAACAAATGCTATATATCGAGATGTGTCAGCATGGATGCACGTTATTGTTGTTGGCGACTCAACAAATGCAACGTCTTCCGATCGCCTGCGAATGTATGTAAATGGTGAAAGAATTACAAGTTTTGCAACTGAAGTTCAACCTACTCAAGATGCAAATCTAGGCGATTTTAATACAGCGTCGGTACATTATTTTAATAGACTAACAAGTGGAAATTACGGCAACATATATCTTGCCGACTGCATATTTCTTGACGGCACCGCCGCAACTGCCGGTGACTTCGGTGAGTTTGACGATAACGGTGTTTGGCAACCGATAGAAGTAGATGCATCCTTAATTAGCGGATCTATTACTGAAGGGACAGGAGCTTTGTCCCTTTATAACCTTGGAAACACCTTTGATTCTAAAGCAAGTCCCGCAACTTTTAGAACTGATCCGTATGCAAGCAATCTTCAGACCGCTGTGGCTGGAGACAGTTCTAACGAAGTTTCATATTTAATTAGAGGTTCAGGAAGCGCATTAACGCTCACAAACACAGACGTTACTTTTAATCAGACAGGTAAATATTACTCTGACGCATATTTAATCCAGAATGCAGGTGCCGCTTGTGAAGTTGCTGAAACTAGTGGTAATAAACCAGGTACGTCTGATTTTTGCGTCGAGTTTTGGATCAATCCAACAACAACGCCAACCAACGCTGGTTTATTTAGCTACGGAGATTACGACACCGCCGGTTCTTTCGGCATCATGACCACTGGCTCGAACAGTATTCGGGTTGATATGCATGATGGCGTTACTTCGGGAAGCAGACTTTCTGTTGCAGGTGGATTACAGGCAAATGAGTGGCAGCACTTTGCTTTAACTCGTTCTGGCACTATTTGCACACTTTATAGAAACGGCACATCACAAGGATCGTGGTTAATTGCTGCTGGCGCAGACTTTACACCTGCGTCAAATCCCAGGTATGTAATTGGAAACCGTCTTGGTTTAGGTTTTGGTTCGTATAATATTACGTCTTACTTCCAAGATTTTAGGGTTTATGTAGGTACAGAGAAGTACTCAGGTGATTTTACGCTTTCTACTCAAACTGGCGCCAATGGTTTCCACCTTCCCTTCAGCGATAACAGCACCGCTGCTGCACTAGGGACGGACACTTCTGGGAATGGGAATGATTGGACTGTTAACAACATCAGCGTCACTGCAGGTGCAGACAACGACTCCCTTTTCGACTCCCCACAAAACGGTACGCAGACTGATACAGGTGCTGGCGGTGAGGTAAGCGGGAATTACTGCACTTGGAATCCGCTTTGTGTAACTACCAACAATACTCTTACCAACGGAAACCTTGAAGCGGCGCACACAGCAGGTACGGGCTGGACTGGTAACCCTAATGGCACTGATTACGCCATGTTTGTTGGGACCATTGGAGTCACTAGCGGCAAATGGTATTGGGAAGGTACGTGGACATCAGCAACAACAGGAGTTGTAGGTATTGTCAATGTTGGCGCGGGTCTTGTGTATTACCCTGGTTATGATCCCAAAAGTGTTGGATATTCTTCAACGTATGTTTATAACGATGGCTTTGGCTCCCCTATAGCCAGTATGCCTAGTTATGCCCAGAACGATATTATTGGTGTTGCCATCGACATGGACAGCGGTAAGCTGTATTTCTCCGTCAATGGAGCATTTATCAATTCTGGCGATCCGGTCGCTGGCACAGGAAACGTTGCTTCCGGAATGACTGGAGAAACAATTTTCCCTGCTGTAAGTCAGCTTAATGGAAGTGATGGCGTTTCATTTACCGCCAACTTCGGTCAACGCGCCTTTGCCTACAGCGCACCAAGCGGCTACAAGGCATTGTGTACTGCAAACCTAGACGATCCAACGATTGCCGATGGTTCGACGGAGATGGATGTGGTGCTGTACAACGCAAATGGCAGTACACAGACCATTTCCGGTCTTGGTTTTAGTCCTGATCTTGTGTGGAGCAAATCCAGAAACAGGGCTTATTCTCACGGTCTACACGATTCTGTGCGTGGCGCTTACAAATACCTAAGAAGTAACGGAACCAATACAGAGACAGACACGAGTGGAGACCCTGCAACCTATACACTTACGTCATTCGACGCAGATGGTTTTTCCGTTGGTCAGGACGGCGGTGCTGGCGTAATCAACAACAATGCTGCTGGCGCCACTACCTACGTCGCCTGGACCTGGGACGCCGGAACATCTACCGTCACCAATAATGATGGCTCCATCACTTCCAGCGTAAGGGCGAATCCCACTGCGGGGTTCTCGATTGTTAGTTATACGGGGACAGGCGCCAATGCCACTGTTGGTCACGGGTTAAATGCTGCGCCTGAGTTTATTATTGTGAAAAACAGAGATGGCACTCAAAATTGGCAAATTTATCACTCTGCATTAGGAGCAACTAAATACTTCAATTTCACGACTGCTAGTGTATATACAAACAGCAACAGGTGGCAGGATACAGAACCGACATCTTCTGTGTTTTCTATCGGTAATGCGCCTGGGTTAAACACTCTTAACAATGAGAACATCGCCTACTGCTTCGCCCCAGTAGAGGGCTACAGCGCCTTCGGCAGCTACACCGGCAACGGCAGCGCGGATGGTCCGTTTGTTTATACAGGCTTTAGGCCGAGATTTTTGTTGTACAAATACTCAAGCACAACTGGTAACTGGGCAATGTTTGACTCCGAAAGAAATACTTACAATGTAATGGACAACTATTTATTAGCCAACACAAGTGATGCTGAAGCTTCTTTGAGTGCCATTGATTTCTTGTCAAACGGTTTTAAGGTTAGAACCGCGCAAACGTCTGGTGCTACAGTCATCTACGCCGCTTTTGCCGAAAACCCATTCAAAACCGCTCGTGCTCGTTAACTGTAATTAAAATCATTTTAAAAACCTAAGTTTAAAAACAACTATCAGTTAATATGTATGTAGGTCGCACCATCATTTATGGTCGATTCGGAAAAGGATCTGGTCTTTAATCTGCAATGTCTGCAGAAACGGTCTGCCAGGAAACGATTCCGACGAAGTATTCTTGAAGAATGGCCTTGCTGCGGTTACTGCGGTAGACCCAAGCCTTCCACTCTTGATCATGTACACCCACAAGCCCGTGGAGGTAAGACAATCAAAAACAATCTAATCGGCGCCTGCGCTGATTGTAATTTGGTCAAGTCTGACACCCCGTGGTTCGAGTGGTACCGGGCTCAAGAATTTTGGACAGTGGAAAGGGAGGAACGAATCCTCGACTGGGTAAACCAGCGAGAGTTCGAACCTCCCTCTTCTGTTTTTACCAACTGGATGGAGCCTACGGCTTTATTACTACCGGAAGCAGCCTGATCACTGTTTAGCGACTTTACTGATAATGCCTGCGAGTTTTTCGATTACTTTGTAGGCTTTACCGTAGACCTCGTCATCCTTGGGAGTGGGAGTGAGGTTGACGATGGCGAGCGCTAGGAGATGGATCGCACCTGCGATACCGACAATTTCCGACCAATTGTTAATGAGATAGTCCATAAGAAAGACCGTTTACAATGTAACTATAGGACCGGATTTCAATGCCAAAAATTCTTGACGATGCAGTTGAATCCATCATGCGTAAAAACCCGAAGATGAGTAAGTCGTCGGCTTACGCGATTGCGACTAAATCTCTGCAGAAATCTGGTGATTTAAAGGAAGGTAGCAACGAGGCGACTAAAAAAGGCGACCGCCGTGGTGAAATGAGTAAGGCAACAAGAGCTAAAACTCGCGCTCAAAAGTACAAGACCGAACGTAAAATGGGTAGGAAGGAAGAGCGCAACACGGAAGGTCGAAACTGATGGCTAATCAGATGAAGGGCGACAATCCTTGCTGGTCCGGGTACGAAATGGTCGGCACCAAGATGAAGGACGGCAAGGAGGTGCCTAATTGTGTGCCTAAGGCTTCGTCTGCGAAGAAGAAGAGTCAGAATTATAAGAAGTCCAAGGAGCGCTAAGTCGCATTGGACCACCCAGTAGTTCTTGCGCTTCGGACCCATCAGGCTCTTCTTCGGTGTAGAAGGATTCAAGGTGCTTGTAATAAGCATCCTCCAGCCAAGCCTCGTGGATGTCCTTTACCTGTTTATCGAGATCAGCCATGACGATTTGGGTTCTGAACTCAGCCCAGTCGTCGCGGCAGTTTTGAAGGATTTTCTGAATCCACGGTTTGCTTTTAAAGCCTGGTTTGAAGCGATCGATGAAGAGGATTAATTCGTAAACCAGGGCGTTAAATCTGTTGTATTCCACTGGTGTAATATGATTACATTAATTCTAGAAAAAGTTTCTAAAATGCCAACTTCTTTGGAAATTGCGATCGAGAAATTTAGCGAAGCCTCAGCCCGCGTGGCTGATCTCAGCGCTAATTTAAATACACTGAAGGCCACTGTTCTGAGCGCAGAGAACGATCTCCGAACTGCAGAAAGTGACCTTCGTGTTGCTAAAGATGCCGTAAAACAGGCCGAAGAGGACTCAAGAAATTAGAACCCCACGTCGACTCGCTCGATGTTTGCGGCTCCCTTGATCGCGCCGATGCCGGTTCCGCTGGCAAGGATGTGCATGTCCACATCGCTGTAGGCAGCCGCTGCTGTGAAGTCAGACTTGTTCTGCACCAAGCCAGAGATCTGAGCTTCTGAGAACTCAGTACCTGCGGCAATCATCAGATCGCTGAAGCGGCAGTTCCAACCCCCAAGCTCACCGTACGTCTGAGGAGCTGTGGTCACATTAGAGCCGGTGTAATCACCAAACCGAAGAGTGGGATTAGTGAGGGTGTTGGTGGAGTAGTAGGTGTAAGGGCTCGTGCTCCGGAAAATCTCCCTCGATTCTTTCCAGAACCGCGTGGTGTTGCTTCCATCAAAAGTTACGGTTACGAGTTGGCCGGATTCGGCAATAACGTAATTTTCGGTGGCGATGTTCCATGAGGCGTTGTTTGTAGAGGTATCAAACGGTCCCGAATCGTGATCACCATATGCGATGTATTCAAACGGAGACGTGCCGATTGCGTAACCGCCAATCGACATCACAGTGAAGTCTACACCAGTAGGTGCGAGCATCTGGTTGAACACGGCGCCTGACATCCAGTCGTCTTGCAGGAGTACGGAATAGCTCCAGGCATTCGTACGAGTGAAGACGTTATCGACCGAATTATCCGTGGGAATGATCTGGAGTGCTTTGGTGCCCCCCATACCGACTTTATATTCGCCACCAAAAGGAACGCGTTTGCCTTGTACTCGGGAGGCAATTGCGGCAGCTTGAGTTCCGGAGTTGCCTAAACTCGTTCCACCTGTGGAAAGGACGACGCCATCCGTGATGTCTGAGATGCTCGACCACCAATAAGTGCCCTCGATTGTCCCTGAACTGTTAATCCGGAAGGCCCATAAGATGTCATCGAAGGCATCGTAGAAGAAGTAACACTCCAAAGCTTGTGCATCGTAGGCGCCACTTCGATCTAAGTAATAAGTCCCACCACTGTTGACAACAGCTCCTGTAAGTCCAACTGCTCGGTAGGCGTTTACGGTATTACCGACGTAAGATTGGTAGTTCGAGACGTCCCCGAACATCGTTTCGCGAGAAAGGACGAACGGATTTACCTGAATTGTGAGCGTCTGCTCTTCCGATTGACCGAAAGGCCAACCTGCGCGGAGCTTAATCGTATAAGTTCCTGGAACATCCTCCTGACCACCGATATTCCCGGTGCTGCTAACGTCCGTGTAGGTGCCCGTTCCGGTGTAATCGTAGGCGTAAAAAGCAATTCCAGGATATGCCTCGTCGAGCGCGGTACCCGTGGTCGCCCAGGTCTCGCCCTGGTTAACTGCAGCCGGATCGTTGAGCGTGGTGAAGACGGGAGCCTTGAACTCAACGAATTCGCCGCTACCCCCGCCGCCACCTCCGCCAGTCTGGTCTGTGAAATACAGCTGACCGGTGCCACTCGTGGCCAAAACCTGGCCTTCAGTGCCTGCCGCGTATGGGAGGGTCAGTGTGTAAGTTGCACCAGCCGCATGAGGCGGAGACGAAAGAGTGACGCCGTGAGTATTCTGCGAGCAATTAAGGACGATTGCGCCATCATTTGTGCCATCGCCTTTAAATGTATAGAGAGCACCAGAGGTATTTGCGAAATTGATCGTACCTGCATATTCCAGTCCGCTTACGGCATCTGCGTTAATTACCTGATATGTGCCGCTTTGAGTAATATAGATCCCCGAGCCGGCTGCGATCGAAGCCGATCCACCGCCTCCTGGAGCACCGACGAGATTCAGCGATACAGCTGAACTCATGATTCCGCTCAGCGACATCTGACGCGGCTGAGCATCTGCTGCGATGTAGTTTGGATCGATTACAGCGAAAATAGCGTTTTCTGGAGCTGAATCAAACTGCTGAAGCTCGCTAGTTTTTAAAAAATCACGCCCCCACTGGCGGGCGGTATCGAGATCTCGCTTACCCATAAGAGTAGAGGAAGGCTATTTATTATTTAGTCTAGAATAAATACAAAAGATGTTCTCCTAAACGATGGCAGAGACTACTTTTAACCGTGAGTTAGGTGCTGCTCCTGCTGGCATCAGCCGATTCGGGCAGATCCGCACTCAAAACGGGTTGAATGTAACTGTTAACTCGTATCGTTCCTTTGCCGGTGACGGTAAGTACCCTCTTTCAGACGTTTATGAGGTTACTTACGACAGTACCGGTCTCGCAACTTTTCTTCTGGACGCAGAAGCCTTTGGGGTTAGCGGTATCACTGTTGTTGGTTCCGATGGAGTCGAAGACGGAACCGCTGAAGCACCGAAAATGA
>Ga0208162_1001921_pt1 | contig 10447 bp, 9 predicted proteins | sample CB_VirMetaG_4_FD_184539 | JGI IMG/M metagenome (GOLD analysis project Ga0208162, IMG submission 184539) | Freshwater to marine saline gradient viral communities from Chesapeake Bay - CB_1508_1M Viral MetaG (SPAdes) (version 4) | ecosystem: Environmental > Aquatic > Marine > Coastal | place: USA... | reverse complement strand
TGATCATAGAATCAATTCAAATCTATGGATTCGATATTGATTACATGCCAAGAATTTCTCTTGGCACGGATTCTGTCTACACAGAATACACTAGCTCTGCCTTCATTGATGCTATTCCTGTAGAAATGTATGTGAAGAATGTTTTAGGGTTTGAAGGTGAAGGAGATTTTGTTTCTCGATTCGGTTTAGAACTTAGAGACCAAGTTACCTTTACTATTGCTAAGAAAAGATTCAATAACGAGATTGCTAACGGTGCCTTTGTTAGCACATACTCATCTGCTAATGTAGCAATTTCTAATAATGTGTATACCGATGAAGCTATCTCAATATCAAGACCGAGAGAAGGTGATCTTCTTTACTTTGGTTTGTCGAACACATTCTTCGAAATTAAGTATGTCGAACACGAACAAATCTTCTATCCTTTAGGTAAACTGCAAACATATGATTTAAGATGTGAGAAGTATGAGTACTCTGGTGAAGTTTTTGCTACTGGCAACAATACTTTAGACGGGTATATGTCAAATCTTTCTATGGGTGTTGTTGCGGGTAACACTGATTCTGGTGCTAACAATATTCCGGGTGCAATCAACTTCGAAGTTCAAAGAGAGTTTGATCAGATTGTTGACTTCACAGAGAATGACCCATTTGCTAGTGGAGAATACTAATGCCATATACCTATCTGATTGGTTGGTCTACGGAGAATAAGTATTATTATGGTGTTCGCTTTGCCAAAGGATGTGATCCTAAAGAGTTATGGGTCTCATATAAAACATCATCTAAGTATGTTCTCGATTCATATAAAAAGCTTGGTGATCCTGATGTGGTTCAAATTAGAAAAATTTTTGATGATTCTGATAAAGCTAGATTATGGGAGAATAAAGTTCTGAAAAGAATGAAGGTCACTGAGAGGACTGATTTTTTGAATAAAACGGACAACATCTCAATTAAATCATCTAAAGATTATAACAGAGCTAAAAATTTTTCTAAATATTTAGATAGAATCCGAGGTAAGACGTGGGAAGAAATACATTCCCAAGAGACCATAGATAAATTGAAAGCAGGTGCTAAGAGGGCTGGTCTTAAGAAACGAGGAAAAACTATTAAAAAATGTTCGGATACCACAAATTATTCGAAGGCTGCGGTCAAAAGATGGGAAGATGATGAAAGGCTTAAAGCTGTGAAATCCCGTCGTCATATGAACAAAAACGGATCTAAAAGATTCGCTCTACCGGAAGAGCAAAAAATATTGCTTGAAGATGGTTGGATTTACGGAAGAGGGTAAGTAGAGAAAATTTTAGGACATATCTTTTTCCACGATCTTCTCAGAAAATATGTTGTAACATTTGGTACTCTGTTTAACGATATCAAGTTAAGAAGAACCAACAGGTTTGGTGACGTGATATCTACTATCGAAGTTCCTTTGACGTATGGTCCAAGACAAAAGTTTGTAACAAGGCTTCAGGAAGATCCAGATCTAGCAAGACAAGTTGGTATAACTCTTCCAAGAATTTCTTTTGAGATTGTTAGGATGGGTTTTGATCCGGGAAGACAACTCCCAGCAACAAATAAGATCGTCAGTATCTCACAAGCTGAGAAAGCTAAGACTACATTCACTGAAGTTCCTTACGACATTCAGTTCTCATTGAATGTCTACACCACTACGAATGAAGATGGTGTTAGGATTGTAGAACAGATTCTTCCTTTCTTTATACCTCAGTTTACACCAACTGTAGAACTTATTTCGGATCCACCAATCACAAAAGATGTTCCTATTATTCTCAATGGTGTGACGACTCAGGATATCTATGACGGATCTTTTGATCAAAGAAGAGTTCTAGTGCATACTATGGATTTTCTTATGAAAGCATATATGCTTGGTCCAGTTGTCGAAAGACCACTCATTCTCTTTGCAAATACCAATTTCCGTGTCGATGGATTCACGGCCAATGTCGGAACTATCGATACAAGCGTTGAAAGTTTCAGATTCAGACCCGGCCAGTATGCTAATGGTCTTCCGACAAGCAACGGCGCTCTTTCTGTGGCTGCAAACACGATACTACCAAACTCTAACTATGGTGTTATTACAACATTTTCTTCGACCGTTACGGCTAACAACTCAGTGATTACGATAAGAGATGAATAAAAAGAAATTAAATGAAGTCCTTGATATCGAGGATAGTACACAGAGCGTTCAGCAAATTGTTCAACCTCCTGAAGGTAACGATGATGAACAGATTGACAAAGATTACGAATACACAAGAACAAATCTTTACAACATTATTGAAAGAGGCACAGAAGCTTTAGAAGAAGTGTTAGAGGTAGCAAAGCAATCACAGCAACCTAGAGCTTTTGAGGTTGTATCTACACTTGTTAAAACTATTTCTGATGCAAACAAAGATCTTTTAGAACTTAAGAATAAGCAGAAGGCTTTAAAGGGCGAAAAGGCCAAGGCTAAGAATGTTACTAATGCTCTTTTTGTTGGAAGCACAGCAGATTTTCAAAAGATGATTGAGGATATGAAAAAATGAGTTCGGATAGAAAAGAAGCTTATCTGGGCAACATGAACCTCAAACGTTCTGGTGTTGATATTGAGTATACCGCTGAACATGCTGAAGAATATATTAAGTGCGCTCAAGATCCCCTTTATTTCTTTGAAAATTATATCAAGATTGTGAACTTGGATAAAGGTCTGGTTCTGTTTGAGCCATACGATTTTCAGAAAGATATTATTGATCTTTCTGTAAAAGAAAGATTTGTGATCTGTAAGCTTCCGAGACAGTCTGGTAAAACGACAACCATTGCAGCCGTTCTTCTTTGGTATGTTCTGTTTACGAAAAATTTTTCCATTGCAATTCTTGCTAACAAAATGCAGCAGTCTAGAGAAATTCTATCTCGTATCCAGCTTGCTTACGAACACCTACCCAAGTGGCTTCAGCAGGGGGTGATAGAGTGGAACAAAGGTAACATTGAACTAGAGAACGGTTCAAAAATTCTTGCCTCTGCTACGTCCTCCTCCGCTGTACGTGGTGGATCTTTTAACCTGATCTACATGGACGAGCTTGCATTCGTATCACCCAATATTCAAGAGGAATTCTTTGCCTCTGTTTATCCAACAATTTCATCTGCTAAAAAATCTAAGATTCTTATTACATCCACGCCAAACGGTCTGGATATGTTCTACCGAATTTGGTCCGATTCGGAACAAGGTAAAAACTCTTACAAGAGAGTTGAAGTAAACTGGTGGGACGTTCCGGGTAGAGACGAAAAGTTTAAAGAAGAAACAATTAACAACACGTCTGAAGAACAGTGGCGTGTGGAATTTGAGTGTGAGTTCTTAGGTTCTCAGTTCACCCTGATCGATCCTAAGTTTCTTAGACAAATGCATCCCGAGAAACCTGCAACATTTAATGACAGGACGGCAATCTACGAGGAACCAGAACCAAACAAAATCTATGTCATGACATGTGACGTAGCTAGAGGCGTGAATCTTGACTACTCAGCTATTTCAGTCATCGACGTAACACAGGTTCCTTATAAGATGGTTGCTAGATTCAAAGCAAACAACGTGACTGTTCAAGAGTTTCCAAAGGTCATTTATGAATTAGGAATGAAATATAACGAAGCATTTTGTATGGTCGAGATTAATGATGTCGGTCAACAAGTAGCTGATATTCTTGAAAGAGATTTGGAATATGAGAACATGGTCAGCACGTCTTTCAAAGGTAGAGATGGTGTAAAAATCAGTTCCGGTTTTGGTGGCGTTCACATGGTCAATGGTCTGAGAACCACATTAAAAACAAAGAAGATTGGCTGTTCTAACTTAAAAACTCTTATCGAGAACAAAAAACTTATTGCTAATGATTTTGAGGTAATTAGTGAGTTGTCAACATTTATTTCCACGGGCCAAACGTTTGCTGCTGATAAGGGAAAGAATGACGATATTGTAATGACTTTGGTGATGTTTGGATGGATGACAACACAAGATTACTTCAAAAACCTTACAGATACTGACTATGTTCAAAATCTTTTACAAGAAAGAAAAGAGGAAATGGACTCAATGCTTCCGTTTGGGTTCATAAACTCTGGGGATGGCTACGAAGATGATGGTTTAGTTCTGTAACCAACATCCGGATTTAATAAATATGAGTGCAGTTTCTTATCTAAGGAGAATACGATGGCATTTTTAGTAAGTCCGGGGATTCAGGTCAGAGAATTTGACCTAACTACTGTCGTCCCTGCAGTAGCTACAACCGAGGGGGCAATAGCTGGTGCCTTTTCTTGGGGTCCAATCGAGGAAAGAGTTTTAATCAGCAGTGAAAGAGAATTGGTTAAACAGTTTGGTGAGCCTACCGAATCAAACTTTGAAACATTCTTTACTGCAGCATCTTTCTTGGCATATGGCAATCAGCTTTATGTTTCTAGAGCTATTGAAAACACAGCAACAAACGCTACAGCAAATGTTGGTGTAGTTGCAAATACACTTATTCGTAATGACGATCATTACGAATCTTTAACATTTGGTGATACAGATCTTCTGTATGTTGCAAAGTATCCGGGTGCAAGAGGTAATAGCTTAAAAATCTCTGTTTGTGACTCGGCAGATGCATATTCCAATAACCACACAAATTCTGACTCAGATACGTCTGTTACTCTGAAATTTGTGACTGGTGCCAATACAGCAAACCTTGACATCTCGAATGATGTTGACGGTTTCGGCACAGCAAACTCTGAAATGAATACAATCAGAGGTAAGCTCAATGTTGGAGATTTGTTAGAAATTGGTAACACTACAATCGGCACACAGTTTATTAGAATTGTGAATATCGGTGAAGCTACCAGAATTGGTTCTTCTAACACGTACACATCTTCTATTCAGCTTTCTGAAAGACTTGCTCTTATTCACGATGGTTCCAACTTTACGATGGATACTGTTAAGAGAAGATGGGGTTTCTTCAATCTGTTTGATTCTGCGCCGGGAACTTCCGAGTATGTTGCAGAAAGAAACGATTTGGGCGAAGATGCAGATGATGAGTTGCATGTAGTTGTCATTGACGAAGATGGTTCGATTACAGGTGAAAAGAGAGCAGTTCTTGAAAGATTCTCAAACCTTTCAAGAGCAACAGACGCAAAAACATTAGAAGGCTCTACTAACTACTACAAGACTGTTCTTAATAATCAGTCTGAGTGGGTTTGGTGGGCAAACGATAGATCTGGCGCAGCATCTACTACAGCAGTCAATATATCTCCTTCGACCAATGAAGATCCACTTTACCTGTCCTTTACACAAGGCGGCGGTGAAGGCGATGAAAGCTCAATCTCATTGGGTTCTCTTCAGAGTGCTGCAGACTTCTTCAGAGATCCTGAAAAAGTTGATATCTCTATCATCATGCAAGGTAAAGCAAGAGGTGGCACAAACGGTACTCTGTTTGCAAACTACCTTATTGATAACATTGCTGAAAAGAGACTTGATTGTGTTGTTACAATTTCACCAGAAAGGGCTGACGTAGTAAATAACAGAATCGATCCTTTAAATGATGTTGACACATTTAGAAATACTTTAAGATCATCTTCTTATGGTATTCTGGATTCTGGCTACAAATACATGTATGACAAGTATAACGATGTGTTTAGACATGTTCCTCTTAACGGTGACATTGCTGGTCTCATGGTCAGAACTGACAACCAAAGAGAGCCTTGGTATTCTCCTGCTGGTTTCAACAGAGGCGAAATCAAAAACATTGTTAGACTTGCTTACAATCCAGATCAAGCTGATAGAGATGTTCTCTACCGTTCTGACATTAACCCTGTTGTTAAGTTTAAGAACCAAGGAAACATTTTGTTTGGTGACAAGACACTTCTCGGCAAGCCTTCTGCTTTCAGCAGAATTAACGTAAGAAGACTGTTTATTGTTCTTGAAAAAGCTATCTCGACCGCTGCTAAATTTACTTTGTTCGAATTGAACGATGAATTTACCAGAGCGCAGTTTGTCTCGATGGTTGAGCCGTTCTTGAGAACTGTTCAAGGTCGTAGAGGTATTACAGACTTCAGAGTGGTTTGTGACGAAACTAACAACACACCAGACATTATCGACAGAAATGAGTTTGTTGGTGATATCTACATCAAACCAGCAAGATCTATTAACTTCATCAGACTGAACTTCGTTGCAGTAAGAACTGGAGTGGCGTTTGAAGAAGTAGTAGGCAAATTCGGAGGATAAGATAAATGGCTTTTAACATTAACTCGTTTAGAGAAGAATTAGAGTTTGGTGGGGCTAGAGCCTCACTATTCTCCATCGAACTTCAAAATCCGGTTGATCAAAGAGGTGATGACAAAATTCGTTTCATGGCTAGAGCTACAGCAATTCCAACATCTTCTGTTGGTTTCTCTGAAGTTCCTTACTTTGGTAGAACTATCAAAGTTGCTGGTCAAAGAAGATATGATGACTGGTTGATTACAGTAATCAACGATGAAGACTTTGCAGTAAGACATGCTCTTGAAGCTTGGCATAACTCTTTGAACTCTCACGAACCAAACCTTAGAGACGGTAGTTATCAAAGACCAGAAGCTTATAAGAGAGATGGTTCTGTGATTCAGTATTCGAAGGCGGGTGACATTCTTAGAAAGTATAAGTTTGTTGGTTGTTTTCCTTCTGATATTACTGCAATCGGTCTCGATTGGGCGCAGTCTGACGTTATTGAAGAATTCCAAGTAAACTTCAAATATGATTATTGGTTGTTAGATGAATCTAGAAGTGTTAGAACTACTACAAGAACAGCTAATGATGGCGATTTTGTTGCTGAAGGTAGAGCGCTTTAAAATAAGGTATAGTTAATGGAAATTTTTGGTTTTAATATTAGTCGAGTTCAAAAAGAACAAGAAGAGACTAAAACAGTACGTACATTTACTCAACCGGAATTTGACGATGGTTCTATCAGCGTCAGTACTGGTGGGTTCTATGGATCTTACGTTGACCTTGATGGTTCAGTAAGAAATGATGTTGAGTTAATCAATAGATATAGAGACATGGCAATGCAGCCTGAAGTAGAGGTTGCTATTGATGACATTATTAATGAAGTTATTAACCCAGATGAAGCTGGTGATACACTAAAGGTTTCCCTTGACAAGGTTGGAGTGGGAACTCCTCTTAAAAATCTGATTTACACGGAGTTTGAGAAGGTTGTTGATCTTCTTGAATTCCGTGAAAAATCTTATGAAATGTTTAGAAAATGGTATGTGGATGGAAGACTCTACTACCATATTGTCATTGATGAAAAAGATCCTTCTTTAGGAATTCAAGAGCTTAGATATGTTGATCCAAGAAAGATCAAGAAAGTTGTTGAATTTGAAGAAGTGAAGGATGCAAAAACTAAGGCATCTGAAAAGAAAATCAAAAACGAATACTTCATGTATAACAATGATGGTTTTCTTGGTTCGAATGTTTCAGCAATGCCTCAGACTGCATCTACAATTAAGATTGCAAAAGATTCTATCGTTTACTGTGATTCAGGAATTAATGATAGAGCAAATAAAATGGTCCTCTCTCATTTACACAAAGCAATTAAGCCTGTGAATCAGCTTAGAGCTTTGGAAGATGCTGCAGTCATTTACAGACTTGCAAGAGCGCCAGAAAGAAGAATTTTCTACATTGACGTAGGTAACTTGCCGAAGATGAAGGCAGAGCAATACCTCCGTGATATGATGATGAAACACAAGAACAAATTAGTATATGACGCAAGTTCTGGTGAGATTAAAGATGATCGTAAGTTTATGACTATGTTAGAAGACTACTGGCTTCCTAGAAGAGAAGGTGGTCGAGGAACTGAAATCGGTACACTTCCCGGTGGCAACAACTTAGGTCAGATGGAAGACATTCTTTACTTCCAAAAGAAACTCTACAGAGCTTTGAACGTCCCAACTTCCAGAATGGAAGCTGAAGTATCTTACACACTTGGTAGAGCTTCTGAAATTAATAGAGACGAAGTTAAATTTCACAAGTTTGTCAAACGTCTGAGAGTAAAGTTCAACGAGTTTATCTACACCTGTCTAAAGACACAGCTTATTCTTAAAGGTATCATGAATACAACTGAGTTTAACTCGATCAAAAAAGATATCTTGATTAGGTATAACGAGAATAATTTCTACACAGAGTTAAAAGAAAACGAAATCTTTAGAGAAAGACTTATGACTCTGAGAGAAGCTGAACAGTATAATGGTAAATACTTTTCTACGGATTACATTAAGAAAACTATTTTGAGACAGACAAATGCTGATGTTCAAAAAATTGCTATGGAAAATATGCAAGAATTTCAGATGCAACAACAAAACTCTTCTAAAGAAGAAGAATAAATAAAGGAAACTAAGGAGAACCCTGATGAGCAATGCAAAAAACATTATTCACTACATTGCTGAAGATAATTTAGATGGTGCTTTGACAGCCTTTAAAGGTGCAATGTCTGAAAAGCTTGTAGAAAGTATTGACGCCAGAACTAATGAAATTCAGCAAGAGATTGCAGAACAATACCCAGACATCTTTGATTCTGAAGCAGACAAAGATTTCGTAGCTATGCATACCGGAGAAGTTGTTGATCCAGAAGGCGTGTCTGAAGATCCTGCCGCTGAAATCGAGCCAGAAGAAGGTCATAGAGAAGCTGACTACGACGATGATGAAGACATTGAAGTAAACGAAGAATACTACTACGAGGTGTAACATGAATCTTCAAGAGAAAAAGAAACTTCTTCTTGGTAAGGGCATGAAGACTGAAGATCAGTCTGATTTTGCTCATGCTGCTAGAATGGCCGCAAAAGAGGGGAAAAAGGAATTTGAGTTTCAAGGTAAGACATACCCTGTAACTGTTGATGAGGCCGAGAATGAAGATCTTGAAGAGCAGTACATCTATGAGTCTGATTCAAAGCTTAAGCTGGAAATTATGGATTCGGCATATGCAACAGATGACAAAATTTTTTCACGTCAGCCGCAGACAAACAATATTAGTTTGAATAAAGATTACGGATATATCAACCCGTCGAATTGGAGTAATAGTGAAGGTTTTATTCACTCAACTTACGAAAGAGAAAATTTTAAAATTCCATTTGGAACACCAATCTTTGCTCTAAACAAAGCTGCTCAAGCACTCAACAAAGTAAATTTTTCTGGTCAAACATCATGGCAAATTTTGATCGGAAAAATTCCAAACAATGCCGCAAATAGATCAAAGTACGATAAAGATTTGATTAATGGTAGTGGTTTCATTCTCGACACTACGGATAATTCAGACCAAAACTTTATTGACTGCACAAAGGCTTTAATTTCAGCAGGTTTCACTAAAATTAGCTGGGATGTGCCAAACGGTTATATTGGATGTGCTATTAGCGCAGGTGCAAGCAGTGCGTTGAAACTTGCTTCCACTGAAAAGGCTGATTCTGCACGTCCGGGACATCCTGTCTATCATTTACATAAGGAAAAAATTGCTGGATTTAGACAAGGGAGACATATTCTTTTCCATAGAAATTCTTATGGAAATCTTCCACAAGTCAGAGCAGCGTATATTTTTACTGGAACGACATCTTTAGCTTCACAAGTAGATCTTGATGCAAAATTGGCGGTGAAGAAGTCATATCAGGACAGAGAGAATGATATCTTTGGCGATTCTCCTCATTTCAAGAGCTACAGATTTGGAATTCCTGCGCTTAATAAATTGGCTAAAAATCCGAAGAGCGCTCAAACCGATGAAGAAAAAGATTTCGTTCAGAGTTACGGTTTAGTTTCCGCAACAGCAGCAGCACCCGTAAGCACTGGTATTGAAGTTACCATGCCAGAGCCAGAAGATGATTTTGATGGTGAAGAAGTTATCAAAAAGGGTGAAGGTATCTTAAACCAAATTCAAAGAGTGCTGAATCTTGGAACTTCTGCTCAAACTATTTGGAATACTGTTTCTAATGCTGCCGTGGCAGTTGCAGGATTTACCGTAAAAAACAGAGTACCGCTTTCTATTTCTGGTGTCCTTGCTTTGGCAATTGCTGGTCCGTTCTTGTTCAGACTCTACCTGAAAAACAGACAAAATATTCAAAACACAAGAAGAAATATGAATGATGTTGAAAGTAAAAAATTAATTCAGCAAGAACTTGGATTTGATGTGGAACAGCTTAAAAAGAATATGACCGATAAAGAGCTTAAGACTCTCATTCAATCAATCGAAAAAGAAGAAATGAGAGATCCTGTAACAAGAAGGCTATACGACTTATGAAGTTAATCACAGAATTAAACGAAGAAGTAAACTTTCTTAAAGAAAATAAGTCTGGTAAGCCAGAATATTTCATTCAGGGTATTTTTATTCAAGGTGAGAAGAAAAATAAGAACGGTAGAGTATACCCTATCGAGATCCTTGAAAAGGAAGTGGCAAAATATTGTGAAACTCTTGTTGAGAAGAACAGAGCTTTTGGTGAGTTA
>Ga0208162_1001920_pt1 | contig 10447 bp, 15 predicted proteins | sample CB_VirMetaG_4_FD_184539 | JGI IMG/M metagenome (GOLD analysis project Ga0208162, IMG submission 184539) | Freshwater to marine saline gradient viral communities from Chesapeake Bay - CB_1508_1M Viral MetaG (SPAdes) (version 4) | ecosystem: Environmental > Aquatic > Marine > Coastal | place: USA... | reverse complement strand
GACATGGACTCACTGGGGGCATGACCGGTAAGGGTGCAGAGCACTGGTCATGCAAATAGAATTGACGATTTTTTATAAAAAGGTTTTAGACCCAAAAAATCTGGAAAAAATTTTTTATATGAGTGATAGAGAACTATCAAAAGCAGTTGCTCTGGAGGTCAATAGTATCTACTGATTTTAAGTAGAGGGTGGTATTTCACGAATAGACTAATATCCTTCTAATTCCATTCCTTTCGCAACAGCATTAAACAACTCTTTCTTATCAGTTTCAGTAAGTTCGTTTGGTATTCCGTTTAGGAAGAATTGATAATCATTTCTTGATACTGCGTCTCTCATCTTGCTTGCTGATAATCCATCAATACCACTGGAGTTATCGTTTCTTTGGTTTCCATTTATTACATGAATCTCTTTTAGAGAATAAAGTTCTCCATTATATTTGTTTAGAAGGTTCTCAAACGATTCCTTCCTATCACTTCCGACAATCATATTAACGCACGAATAACCTTCTTCTTCTGCAATTACTAGAACATCTAGAGCAGTTCTCACTCTTTCGTCATCAATAAAGTATTCATTATATTGAGGAAACATCTTCTTCAGGAATTCCAGTTTTGCTTCATATGGAACTGGATTCTTCTTCTTGTCTGTTGTTTTAGAGGGGTATATTCTAAAACCATCTTTTCCTGCTATTTCTGCTGCTGCATCAAATAGTTTTTTGTGCCCAAGTGTTGGAGGATTGAATCTTCCGAATATAAAGTTCAGAGTTTTGGAACTCATATGAACTCATAATCGGAAGATTCACTCTATTGTATCACCATTATGCTTGCTTTCAAGTCCTTTCCATAATTCTTTTTTACCCCCAGTTCTAGCAACTAACTTATCAATCTTTTCCTGCCTCTTCCTTTTTCTGTATGAATCAACCATGCGTTTGATAGTTGATTCTCGTTTTTTGCTTTCATTCAATATAGATTCGTTCTCCTGATTCTCCTTCATCCTCATCCTCCCCTGTCTCTAGTAAGTGAAAAAACAAAGTCCTGCAGACTTCTTTGATAAGCATTGGTTCTATTGACTTGTGGGTCAAGTGGTGGTGATAGAGAATTGAATAATCTGAACCAATAACGATTGCCTCCTCTCTTTCTCCTTGACTGAATATAAAACCACGAATTATAATGTCTTCTTCTTCGTGGTGAAGGTTTTCTGCTCTTAACTCTGCAAAACTTATTTCCTTCTCAAGCACACTTTGAATATCATCTAATATAGCAATGGTCTTATAGTCTTCAGCAGTAAGGTCTCTCATTACATTAGAAAGTCCTTCTTGAACTCTTTCCTGAACTCTTTTTGAAGAATATCAATTAAAAGGATATCAGGAGGAGTCTTCCTCTTGCTTGCTAATTGCTTAAGCATTTTTTCTAATGGAGAACCAGATTTAATCATTTTGCTTTCCTCTTCTTATAGTGCAGCAAACTGCTTATCGTGTTCCATTCCAACTTGCATATAGTATCTACTCATTGCGGCAAGTGGAACCATTGCCCGATTGGACTTTCTATGAATTTCAAAGAATAGACTTTCTGTTTGCTCGTCAAAGGACACATGCATTGTTTTTTGAGGTTTCTTTCTCATAATACTTGTTAAGTGTTTTTTTGATAGATTTGGTCGTTTTGTTGTCTTCAAGGATTAAGGGGTCATAATGCTTTGAAGAGGTTTTGCAGATATATTCAATACTCCGTCCTAGAACATTGTATTTGTCCTCCCAGTAAGGAAAGGTGCGGATTAACACAGGTGGTTTATCTTTTTTCCTATCCCTTTCATTGACCTCTTCCAGTTCGTATGCAATATCATATATTGTATCCTCAATTTCCTTTGTTGTAAAGGTCTGATTGGTTTTTCTATTCAACTTCAAGTCTTTCATTCTAATCAGTGCATGTATATGGTCTTTATCCCAATCCTCATTACTTTCAATAGAACGGACATAAGGAAGTTTTTCATATTTGCTTCTTCTACCCCAAAACTTTTTACTTATTTGTCCATGTAATCTATTTGAAGCAGAATGAGCAATACCCCAATTTGTCTTCATGTATTCATTTACTTCAACTCCATTCCTAATGGTTTTTACCTTTACTCGTGTCTTAAGTCTGATAGTGATTGCTACTAATGTATCTCTCTTATCAGGTTTTCCAAGAATAGAAAGTGCTTCATAAAAACTCTTTCTCACATGCTTTATATCATAGTATCCTTGAGTAATCAATCTATCGTATTTAATATAGTTCTCAAATGATAACCATTCTGTGGATTGCTGCATAGTTTCCTTACTGGGAGGTCATGTATAAAGACTCTGTTCGCATTTAGGAATAGAGGGTATGAGGGTTGATTGAATATCAAGACGCAGCAGAGCAAAGAGGTATTACAACCTTTTTGAATATTCTATTGTGTATAAGTGATTTTCTAGCAATTCTATCGGCAGTCCCACCTAGATAGAATCTTAATGCTTGTCCTTCACTTATAGAATATTTAGCAAGTATAGCATACTTTTTCAATAAAAGCAACTCTGATAGTAAAAATGCCTCTTTTCCATAACAAGCAGACTAATGTCGCAAGCATGAGAGGCATTTAAACCGAAGAAACCTATTTAAAAGGTGTTTTCAAATAGTTCGTTTTTTAGTGTATAGAATAGATTCTATTGAAGATTGAACCCCTCAAGCATGGATTTCTTTAGTGAATCCGTTTTCTTTGGGTTTCCCTTGTCCTTTAGGCAGTTAATATGATTAATTGCATTTCTATTCTTGTTCTTTGTTCTGCGTTTATTTTCAGCAGCAACTACAGACTGGATAACTTCTATAGCATATGGTATTTGATTTAGGTTTTCCTGCAAATCTTCCCTCATATGAGAATAGGTTGCGGTGAAGGTGGGCAGAAAATCCCCACTATTGTCTAGAGTTTTTATTAATTCCAGTGATTGCTGAAAGGCACTCTCAAGATATGAAATTACTTCATGGGGGTCATTGTCCGTGCGAAGAGTATCTTTTATAGAATTGTTCAGACGACGAACCTTATAGGCAATTGTTGATTGCTTGTTCGCATATACTCCATAGTCAAATGTTCCATTGCTTCTTCGGTATCCTCTGATAATACCAGTGAAGTTTATTGGTTTGTTTAGTTCAAAAGTTGTATCATAGTCTATAAGGTCTTCGTGTTTGATGAAAAGGTTGAGGTGGTGTTCAGTTGATATCAACTTTTGCTGCTCATAAAGCAGGTTTCTATCTGCCTGTTTGATAGTTGGTTGTCGCACAACGATTCTGCGTGTATCGCAATCCTCTAGTTCCTCCCAATAACCAATCCAACCTCTACATAATACGAACTGATTTTCATATTGTCCTAGTCGTTCTCTCATTGTTCAAATCCTCCTTTAAATGCCTTTTTGAATGCTTTCTTCTTTTTAGTTGATTTCTTATATGATTTTAGTTTGCTTTTCTTGTCCAGTAGTTTAGTGATGCTCTCCTCTTGAGAAGAAAAGATTTCTCTTGGGAACCAGTTATCTGCTAATTCCTTTTTGTCTTCAATTAAGTGAAGGTCTTCAGAAAGTATATCAAGATATCCCAAGTAGAATGGGTCAGTCAGGTTTCCATTGCTATCTACTGAATTTGGGTATTTTTCAATAAATTCTTTCAACTCTGGACTATCCTTCCAATCTTCGGAAATAGCATACATTTCATAGTAGATTTGACTTTTATCAAAAACTGCTCTTCCATTCACTGCTAAAACCCCAACTCTCTGAAATCCATATGGTGCCCAACGGCATTGACTCTTGTCCCATTCTCCTTGCTCAATCTTATTGACTCCAAAGAGGAGAAAATGGGTAGAAGGAGCATGTTTCTGGAGCATGTCCTCATAGAAATTGAACAATGCGTCGGTCTTACAAGAAGAACGATTGATATCAATAATCTGTTCTCTTGTAATAGTCCATGAGCAGTTGCTGTAGAAATTCCCTAACTCTTCCTCTGATTTGAATTTCTTTGCAAACTTCTTATCAATTTGGAGTTTCAGTGCTAGTCCTTTCTCTTCAAGAGTAATCTTGTCGTTGTTCAGTTGAATCATGTTATATAAGTTGCAGTTAGTTGGTTTGTATGCTCTTACACCCAATTTCTTACCAGTAAGAACCCTCCTGAATCATAGTTAAAAGTTCAATGGAGTTTTCAAACTGCTCTTCTGTGAAAGGTGAAATAGTCAGTCCTTCTGCTGAATAAACACCACCTTTTTCAGGGTTATAAAGACCTTCACTGAATTGAGTAGTCATTTTATCATAAACTGCAGTTCCCAATGTCTTTGCTCTCATAGTGATACCTTCTCCACGCACAAGAATGCCGTCAATGCGTTCTTTGCTGAAGACTTTTTTATTAAAGTAGTCTTCACGATAGATTTCAAGAGAATTCATGCTTCCAACAATAAAGTGCATGAATACACGCATTAGAGTGCGTTTGCTTGCTAGAGGCATACGAACCACCTCACCTTTATCGTTGAAATAACGAATGAAATATCGGTCTTTGAGTTTATCCATATCAGTTTGCACCTCCATTGTGGATATTGTAAGTTTCCATTTGCTCCTTTTGAGGGAACATGATTCCTTTATCAACGACCATGAAGGGCATGGATAAAGTGCATTTCAACCATGTTTCCTCTTTCTTCTTCGGTTGATAGAGGACTTCTCCGTCTTTTCCGTTGAATTCTTCAATAATTAACCCATTCTCATTGAATTCATAGTTTTCACGCAGTTCAGATTCATTAGAAGCACACAAAAGATTGTCCAACTCATGTTCATTCATTGCCTGAACTGATTCTTCCTGTTTTCCCAGTGAAACCAATTCTTTATCGGTAGGTGCTTTATCAGGGAGTTTATCCAGACTATCTACTGGAACCATAAAAGTATTCAGTGGAAAGTAGAATGGAGCATTCAGTTCAAATTTTTTATTATTAAACGATAGACCAAGACCTGAACCAATATCCTCAATATGCCGTATTGCATAGAAAGATTTTTCTTCCTTTGCACTTGAGAGGTCAAAAGTCATTTCATTGACTTCGTTTGAAATGGAATAATCTCCGGTTCGGAAGCAAGAAATATATACAACTTGCTTCCCACTTCGTGTCCCGATTGGATTAACATAACCTTCTTCTATACCCTCTTTCACATAAGAAACAATCTGTTCTTTTGTGCGAAGAGCAAGATTCATTTGACTATTACTCCATGCAATTGCTGCATTATAAAATCTTGGTTCATTCGGCACATATCCAAAGTGCTTTACATATTCTTTAGGACGAGGGACTGGATTGTTGAACTTATTGCGTTTTGCTTGAACCTTTGCTTTGCGGAGTGCTTTTGCTTCTTTGCTGTTCTTTTTTCCCATTATAATAAGGTGAGTTTAGTGTGGATTAATGAATCCACATTTATTGATTGACTTGCTCTATTCAGTCAGAGACTGGAGATTTAATCTCTTCTTCGTCATAAGTCAGGATTTGTTCTCCTGTTTCGTCCAGATTTTCTTGAATTGCCTCAATAAACCACTTGCGAGGGTGGAGAGTGGAGGTAAATTCCATAGTAATGCGGTAGGTTTTTAGTTGGTTTTCCATTTATCTAAAAAAGGTATGATTGGTTGATTGAAGTGTTTCCCAATATTTCCCACTCAATCAATGGGGTTTAGTGCCGGTTATTGGTTCGGCAGTAATCATTTACACAAATAACTCGTTATCTTCTTCGTCGTAAATACAACCATTTCCAATCTCAACTTCATAAATCATTGCTTTCACTTCGTCCCGTGTATTCTCTTCATACTCAAGTTGTAGGTCGGCATTTTCAATGATTTCCATAAGTTCCTCTTTGCTCAATCCTTCTGGTGCTTCAATAGCAAACTTCACATTCGTCAAGATTGTGCTATTAATCTGATACTGCATGATGTTTCTGTGTTGGTGAAGGTTTAGAGGTTATTGAATTAACTCCCAATATTACCTACTCAATTAATGGGGTTTTGTGCCGGTTATTGGTTCAGCAAATATACTATTGAAATTGAAAGTTCATTTCCCATTTTTTGAAGGCATATTCAAAGTATGCTTTCAGTACTTGCGTGACGTTGCTTTCGGGCATTCCTATTAAATACATTTCCATTACCACTTTGCTCAAGTCGTAGAGACTGCTGATAGAAAAAGTGATTACTTTCCCTGTTTCTTCATTTTCAAGACTATATTCAAAAGACTCTTTCTTGACTTTGTTTAGCATTTCAACAAATCTGAACATGCTTTTATCAGACTCGGTCAGTCTGTCCGTAATGACTTGCAGGAGTTCGTGTGCTGTTTCTTGGTAAGAAGGTGTTTTGGTCATAGGTTCCTCTTTTTTATGTTTGTGCTTCTGGTCAGTATGCAAGTTCTTTTCTATAGAGAAAGAGGACTTCCTCCAGTTTTTGCTCCACATACTCAATCTGAATATCCTTATGACGAGTGCTGACTCCTTTTTTGGTTAGATAACGCAGGGAGGCAATAATGTCTTCAATCTCTTGCTTGAGTTGCTTTTGATAGTCCAGCATTGATTGTGGTTTGCATTTGGGTTTATAAGTGGTTGTTCTCGGTGTTTCTCACCGGTAGGGTTTTAAGAGGGTTTATCCTCTGAAGGTGATAGAAGAGATAGCATACTCGGTGCTGCCCCTCCTTTCCATGCTCTTATTATAGAGCACGGAGACCCGTGCGTCAAGCAGTTCGGGGACGAATTCCCATAACTCCTGTGGTGGTCTTCCCATTGACCTTCAGTTCTGCTGCTTTCATAAGGGTCGCAAGTTGGGCAGGGGTCATGGTCTTGCGGGTCTTTTTCATAGTGCTGCTCCTTTCCTCTGAACTGAACCCTTTATAGCAGAGTTATATAAGGCAGTGCAACCCCTTATAAGCACACCCAATATATAAAGACGCACTACAGGTAGTCCCCATAAGTGCGTCTTATCAAAAGGTCTTCGGTTTTGGGGGTATCTGCCCTATGGAAGCAGAATATCTATTAAATGACCATTACTATCCACTATTCTGTGCCTTTTGCCGGTATTAATTGCTCTATTCTTTGCCGTTCTAACCGCATCTCTCTCATTATGCTTTTCTTGATATCTTAACCACCCACCAAATTGGTTTTCGTATTCAATAATGAATTTCATCTGATAAAAATGCGGGGGTCGGTGTCCTGCTGGTCTTCCCTGCAACTAGAAATGCAGAAAAATCTGGTTTTGCTCCGGTGCCTGAAATGAGAAGGAAGGGCACCCTCACCGGCAGTAGCAGCACCAGCACCAGATACCAAGAGAGGTGCCCTGACGGAGCAGGAGCAGTTCCTGCAGGGGTCAGGGCACCTCTAGTGCTGGAGTCAGTTGGTGCTGCCGGTGAGGCAGAAGCAATCAGTTGGTTGCCTCACCTTCTGCTTCATCTGCCCAATACGGATATTCAGTCTTTTTGGGAGGGAGGATATAACCCATCTCCTCAAAGTTTTGCTTTCTTTCAAAAGCATCCTTAATTGCATACATTGCTTGCTCAATAGTCATATCTCCCTTGCTTATATTCAGTTCGTAATAACTCATCTGCGTTTTTGCAAGCAATTCATTCTTTTGCTCCCTAGTGAGCAACCTCTTTTTGCCTGCAACTTTTGCATCCAGAGGATTAGTGCTTCGGATTTTCAGGGAAACTGGTGCTTGTTCAAACGCAATATCAAAGTCTTCCTTGATTCCCTTTAGGAAGTAATGAACCATTACTCCGGTTAGTGAAGTGGGAAGGTGATTCAGTTTCTCTACATCAATATCAGCACCCTTGATTTCCCCTCTTTTTGCTAGGGAACTGACCAGTTCCTTTACGGCAGTTTCTACATTCAGGAGAATGGTGGTTTTGTCGTCCTTGCTGATTGGAAGTTGGTGGGCAGCAGCAGGAGTTGCTTCTTCTTTTGCTTTTTCCATGTCTGCACCCATTGAACTGAAACCAACGGCAGTGGTGGAGGTATCCATAATTGAGGAGTCTGTCTCCGATACCCACCAATTATATAACACTCATTCCCCCGTCGCAACGAAAACCACCTCTTCTTATATTAAATTCTGCCTTTAGGCACCAGCAAACCACTATAAGTGCTAAAATATTGCTGTTGATATCGGTTGAGCAATGGTTTGCTCCCTATCAGCATCCAGAATTCACTAAAAATCAAATGAGCAACGAAACGGACGCAACTATTGTGTTCTTCATCATGGTTGCAATTCTCATCTTTGATTGCATAAGAGAACTTTTTTGTGTTCTTGATAAAGGTATCTTCAAGAGTCAAACTGAACTTCTTATGCAGAAATCCAAGAAAGAACTCAAGCAAATGCTTTCAGGAGTTCGTGGTATATCACGACTCACGAAGATTGAGTTGGTTGAGTTGATTATCGGTTAGTGCGTCTTTGATAGCATTTTCTGCGGCACCTCTCTTTTCTTCTCTTTCTTTGAGCACTTGGTGGTATCCCTGTCCTTGAGTAAGTGTTTCACTTCTCATTGTGGAAATAACTTTAGAATAGGTTTTTTCAATATAGAAAACAGAAGTCCCGCAATTGACTGCAATATCGTAAATGCTGACTCCACGCATCAATGCATCAGTTATTGCATAGTGTCTTGCAGAATATTGAGTGATATGCCTCCCTGTTTCATCTAGTTTTTTCTTCAAACCAGAACCTTCTATAACACTTTTCAACCTTTTTTCCATAGCAGGTTGCATGTATGGGATATTCTTACCTCTTTTTGTTTTAGCAAGATTGATAAAGATAAAGTTATCTCTGTCGGGAATAATGCCTAGTTTCTTATAATGTGCCTTTATTCGTTCAAACTGGTAGGCAACAGCAGCAACACATTGCCTTGATTTACCAGTTTTAGAGTTTTCTGCAGGAATATGCATTGCTCTATTAACTCTCTGTAGTTCTTTGCTTTCTGTCTTGATTGTTGATACATCTTTCCACCGAAGACCAAGAATTTCCTTATTTCTAAACCCTGCATAATATTGAATTGTTAGATAAAGTCCATATACTCTGCGTTTAATTCGTTCTAGTTCATCAATATCTTTTTCTCTGCACCATTTGTTCTCCATCCATTTGCGGAGTTCTGTAAATTCCTCTTTTTCTAGAATATCCCGTTTGGGAGCATTATCCTTTGGAACTTTTAGGTATTTGAATATGGGGAATTCCTGCATGGTTATATATTTTTCTTCAATTGCGATATCCCTATACATTTTCTTTACTGCAGCAATGTAGTGATTGATTGTTTCGTTGCTTCTTTCTCCGTATTTTTCGTTCTTGTAATAACTCTTGGGCAGTTCCTTGACCCAAATCCCAAAACCTTTTGCTATTTCTGGTGGGATATCTTCAAGTTTCGTTTTCTTATGCCCTTTGTATTCAATATAATTCTCCCAGTATTTCAGGTTTGAAATCAAGGTATCGTATGAACTCTGCGTAATGCCGGTATGTGGTTTTTTGGATATAAGTTTTGCCCTATCTTTTAAATAGATTCCAATTAGTTCTTTTGTTGTTATGGAGGTAAGTTTTACCCCCTTCTTCATTCTGTGCTTGTTTTCAAAATAAATCTTCTGGGCACTTGCAAGTGCCTCAATTCTGTTGGTTGTTCTTAAACTTTGAGAGAAAACCCTCTTGGTTCTTTCATCGTAAATCCTTACATAATATCTTCCACTCTTTGTTTTGCCGTGTTTGTATATAAAGCAGTCTTGCTGTGTCGGAATAACGAACTCTTTATCATGAAATATCTTTAAACCTTGCTCCTCTTCTTTTGCCTCCTCTTTTTCTTGCTTTTCTACCTCTCTTTTCTTGATATTTGATAGTGCATTGATTACATCTATAAAATCAGAGGCATCTAACCCCTTCGCATTGAGCAAAGAGGCAAGAGCATTGATATTTCCCTGTTCCTCGTGGTCGGGCAATTTTCAACTTTCCTTGAACTGGGTCGGAGTGTTCCGAACCTCCAACCCATTCCGGCATCCCGATTATACCGAAACCTCAACTCATCTTCAACTCTGATTTTGCCGTTGGGTCTTTTGGTCAGATTGACTGCGGCAGAAGGGAGGTCAAGGATTTGACTCCGAAGGTTTCAATCAGTAGTGGATTCCAACTTTTGCCTGCACCACTGCGGTTTGCAGGGGGTTCAACTGGTTTTTAACTCTCACCAAGACCTTTGAACTCACCCTTTTGACCAGCACAGGACTCCATTATCGGTGCATCGGAAGGGGGTTGAACAGGTTCCTTTGCATGGGTCTTGGGAATGGGTGAAGCAAGACATGGACTCACTGGGGGCATGACCGGTAAGGGTGCAGAGCACTGGTCATGCAAATAGAATTGACGATTTTTTATAAAAAGGTTTTAGACCCAAAAAAATCTGGAAAAAATTTTTTATATGAGTGATAGAGAACTATCAAAAGCAG
>Ga0208162_1001918_pt1 | contig 10455 bp, 6 predicted proteins | sample CB_VirMetaG_4_FD_184539 | JGI IMG/M metagenome (GOLD analysis project Ga0208162, IMG submission 184539) | Freshwater to marine saline gradient viral communities from Chesapeake Bay - CB_1508_1M Viral MetaG (SPAdes) (version 4) | ecosystem: Environmental > Aquatic > Marine > Coastal | place: USA... | reverse complement strand
AACATCTTTGTCTCTTGGAGACATGGTGCAAGAAGAGTTGAACGAAAATTTAAAATCGTTTGATAACTTTCTAGACTTAGATCAAAGGCAACAAGCTGAAACATTGAGACAAGTAGATGAGTTTAATGCTAAGAACAAAATCATAGATAAAACTATGAAGGAAATAGGTTCTTACGAAATAGATATAATGGATCTTGACAAGCCATCTATGAAGATAGTAAACGCTTGGATGAAAGGTGATATGGACGCTGTTAAGTCCATAGCGTATACTGATGGTAGAATAGGTGCTGACTATGAGTATACTGATCCTGATACTGGTAAAAAAACAATTGTTACTCAAAGAGATATTATAGCTGAACTCTCTACTTTAAAAGATATAACACCAGAACTTAGCTCTTTCGACAAAGCTATTAATGACAATGCTAAGCTACAGCAAGACATAGTTAACTCAGATGCAGATAGATACTCTAAAAGAGATATAATATCTGAGCAGGCTCCAAAGTTTGTCAATGCAATGGAATTCGAAACTAAGTCTTTAATATATCAAAACAGGGTAAATAAAGGTGTAGACTACCATCCTCAAGCTTTAGAAAATCGTGAGTTTGAAAGTGATGAAGAAATGAAGTCTTATTGGGCTGAGCAAGATAGAGAGTTGCTTGGTTATATAACAAGCCAGTTTGAAGAAAAAATAATGCAACCAAAACCAGCCATATACGAACCAAAATCAACAAGTACAGGTGGTAGAGGTGGTAGTGGCAGCACTGGTGGATACGAACGTAGAGCAGCACCTAAAATTGTTTTAGATCAAAACTTAATGAAAGGTGGTAAGTTTAATGAAGATAAAGCAGAAGCCGCTACAGCATCTATAAGATCGAAGTTATTAGACATAATATCTTCTGGTAAGAAAGGTCAATTAGATCAAGTCGATGTAGATAAGGCAACAGTTGCAGCAGAAGACTATGTTCAATCACTTAGAGAAGGTAAAGGTGGAGGTAATACAGCTAGGATACTACAAGGTACTACCACTATGATTAACAATAGATATATACCTATACAAGATCCGTTCTTTATTGTAAATCCAAAAGGCGAAATAGAATTGCATTATAGTTTAGAGCAACCAAGACTTGGCGGCTCTAGCGCTAACTCTAATTCATCTGCAGGATTACTTGATAATATTTAAATAAAAAAATGGAAAAACTTTATAATAAGTTATACGAGCAAGGTCTTTATACTAAATCATTTGAAGACTTTAAAGTTCAATTTAATAATGAAGAATCTGTAGGTAAGCTGTACAGTAGCCTTCACTCTTCAGGTTTATATACTAAAAGTCAAAATGAATTTGTTGATCAATTTGGTTTTCAAGTGGGAAAGACAGAAGGTGCCCAAGATGCGGCTGTAACTGTGGCACCAGAGCAAGAACAAGCCGATACCACGAAATATACAGATCAATTAGAAAACGCATTCAAAGGATCATCGGAAGAAGATCCAATGGAAGCAACAAGAAAAGCTAGAGAGTACGAGCTTAATAACCAAACCTGGGTTGAAAGAACTTTTGGTAGAAATCCATTAACAGAATTTGCTGGCGACATGTACAGAGCCGCGGCTGGCGGTTTTACTGCTGGAGATGTTTCTGATGAAGCGCTAGACTTATTATCTGGATTCACAAACGAAGAAGATATAGAAGAATGGATAGAAGCTCACCAAGCATCTTTTCAGTATCAACAGTCAGATGAAATGGCTGAGTTTAACAGAATAGCAGATGAAGAAGGTATTTGGTCTTTTGTCACAAAGGCTATAACTGAAAAGCAAAGTTTGTTGAAAATAGCACCAGAGATAATGATACAAAGCGTTGCTCAAATGCTAGGTAGTGAATCTGCTTTAGCAACCGGTGGCGCAGTTGTTGGAACAGGTGCCGCTATAGGAGCAGTTGGAGGAGCTGGTGTTTTATCAGCGGCAACAGCTGGAGCAGGTGCTGTTGCTTCTATACCAACCGCATACGCAGCAGCTGGAGCCACTATAGAGGCGGGTATGTCTTTTTCTGGGTACATAGATGAAGAACTACAAAAGAGAGGCTTAGAACTGAATAAATATAATGTCAAAACTTTATTAGAAGATGACGACTTTGTTACAGCTGCTAGAGCAAAAGCCGCAGCTAGAGGAGTTGTTATAGGAGCCGTTGATAGAATGACAGCCGGTCTTGGCGCTAAAGTTGGGGCTAAACTTGGAGCAAAAACTCTTAAAAACGTTGGAGCACAAGTTGTCCTAGAAGGCACTGGCGGTGCTGGTGGCGAAGCCATAGCTCAATTAGTAACAGAAGGTGAAATAGAAACTAAAGAGGTGTTTTTAGAAGGACTCGGTGAAACACCTGGAGCCGCTGTTAATGTAACTAAATCTGTGCTACAATCAGCTTTACCTGGTGAATACAAAATAGAAGGTCAAAAAGTAGGTAAAGAAGAGATAAATAGTGCTATAGACAATTTTGAAGACTCTGATTTTGCTAAGACTAATTTTGATATTAAAAACAATCCAGCGTTAAAACAAAAAGTTGAAAAAAGAAAAACTGAATTAAGAGAAAAAGCAGAAGCTTTTGAATCTAAACAAGTAGAAATAAAAGAGCAAGTTGATGTAGATAATAGTTCCGATGAAGCTAAAATAAAAGAACTAAGAGGTAAATTAAAAGAAAATCCAAATCAACAAAAAGAGATTTTAGATGAAATAAAGTCTTTAAGAGAAGGTATAGAAAATAGAAATGCCAGTATACAAGAATCAGCAGCTTTATTAGAGTCTGTAAAAAAAGGCTATGTTAACGAAAAACTTGGTAAAAACATTGACTTTGCTAAGCGATATGCTAAGTTTTTTAATTTAGAAGTTATAGACAACTTAACTCAAGAAGAGTTAATAGATAAGTATGGTTTAGATAAAAAGCGAGTTAAAACTGTTGTTGGGTTTATTGATGATGGAAAAATAATAATAAACAGAGCCGCTGCTTTAAACCAAATAGATGTCAACGTTGGATCGCACGAATTGTTGCATGGTATAATGACATCTGTGTTTAAAAACATAAACAAGGCTACAGGTATAAATTCTAAAAACGATCTTGTTGATAGTTTTTTAGAAAAGTTAAGCGAAGCTGATCGACAAAAACTACAAAGTGCCGTTGAAGCTACAAACGAAGACAACGAAAGAATTTATAGTGAAGAATATTTACAAGAAAATCCTGATGAATATTTAACACAGTTTAGTGACTTAGTAAATAATGGTGAAATAAAGTTTGACGAAAATACATTCGAGCAATTAGGTGATTACTTTACACCTATGTTTAGAATGTTTGGTATGAAGAAAATGAAGTTTAGAGATGGTCAAGATGTCTATGACTTCATGAAAGAATATCAAAAAAGTATCAAGTCAGGAAAGCTACACAAGTCATTTATAGCCGCGGCAGGTGGTGACGTAAGTGGTGTAGGTATACAGGTAGATGAGATAATACCAACAGGAAGTGTTGCAGCTGTAACTAAAGAAGAAGAACCAGTTGAAGCTGAAGTTGTACAAGAGACAAAGCCAAAAACAAAGCCAAGTCCAAAAGCAAAACCAAAGCCAGAAGCGAAGCGTAAACCATCTGCTAAGAAAGAAAAAGATACTATAGTTCCTCCACGTAGACCAGCGGCCACTGGTATGGGTAGTGTTAGTGATTTAACTAAAGAGGAGTTTGCTAAAATGTTTAAAAACAAATACAAAACTCCTGAAGAAGTTGATGCTAAGTATAAAATGTATATTGATCAAAAATCTAAAAGTAGATCAGCAGACCTTGAAGCCGCAGCCGCTCAAGCTGCTTTTGAAGCAGAAAGAGAAATTAAAACAAGGAGATCAGAAAAAATAAGAAGGTCAGAAAAACGTAGTACCATAGGAGAGCAAATAAAGGCAATAGTTCCAGATGGAACTACAAAATCTGAATACGATGACTTTATAGTGGTAGAAGCTTACCAAAGACTAGTAGCTGGTAACATGTTACACAACATGATTGAAAAGCAGCTTAGAAATAAAGGTGGTATAATGGAAGACCAAGTTGTTGATGGTTTTCTAGAAGACGTTAAGTCAAACCTAATGGAGAGATCTTTAATGAGGTTTAATCCTGAAAAAAACGATGACTTTGGTGGTTTTGTTATTAAAGAATTAACTAGTTATAGTATTCCAAATATTATTAAGGAATACAAGAAACAGGGTAAAATTGTTAGTGAAGATGTTGCTGTTCCAGCTAGAAGCTTAGATGAGTCTAGAGAAGGTTCTCAACCAATGCAAGTAGCTAGCGATGAAGTAACTCAAGAAGAGCAGCTTGATATTACAATGCAAGAAGAAGCTAAAGCTCAAGAAAAAACATTTAGAGAAAAGTTAGGTATAATTGAAGAAGATAGCCCAGATTATAATAGCATATTTTATACCGTAACAAGAGCGTTTGGAACAGCTTTAGATCAAGTAAAACCAGATGAAATAAAATACAGAGTAGCTAATAGAACTAACTTTAGAAGGCAACTAGTTGAACAATACCGCGATAATATTACGCCTATAATACGTAGGATACTCGGCGGTGATAGTATGAAAAGTAAATCTTACGTGGACTTTTTAAATAACAACATGGATGTTATATTAGAAAAAATTCCACTAAGAGATTTTGTTCAAATGGAAAGACAAGAAGAAGAAAAAATATTTGCAAAAATAGTTAAGAAAAACGCAAATCCAACTGAGATAAGAAAAGCATTGGCAGAAGGTAATTATGTACAAGAATCAGTATCTCTTACAGCTGGAAATTCTATATACGAACCGCTAAAGCCTACACAAGAGCAGTTTAATAAATTCTTTTTGTATAGTCTTAATAGAAAAAAATCTCTTTCAAAAAGAATTGCTACTGAATTAGCTTTCGATGCTACTATTGTTGCTTTACAAGATTACGAAATAATAGACAGATACAATGAAATACTAGAGCTACAAGGTAAAACAGTTGTTGATAACACATTAGCCGAGGTTGCTAAAGTATTAGATCGAGATCCAAGAAGTGTTAGATGGAGCGTGTATGCTAGTCCTAATGATAAAAAGTTATTTGAAACCAAGCTAGCAGAACTAACCGATGAGCTTAACAGTGAAGATAGTAAGAAAGAGATAAGAAAAGCGTTTAACAAGGTTTTTCCAAACCACAATTGGGACAACAATTACGATGATCTGTTAGTTAACTACATAGATAAAAGATTAAAAGAAGAAGTAAAAGCAAGAAAAAAATCCAAAGATCGCTTTGTAGAAAAAACAAAACAAGAGAACAAGATTAGATATAGTATTGTTTATAGTAATGCTAATTTAAAAGATCAAGTTAAGCAAGATCGTGGAAAAGCTGTTTTATTGTCAACAAATGGTGTAGACCCTTTATCTATAAAACAACAAACAGGCTGGGAAAAAACCGCTGATGGTAAGTGGGGCTACGAAGTAGACCCAGAAATAGACACTATAGTAAGTGCTATTGAAAAAGTTTCTAATGAAATAGTAGAAACCAAAGCTAAAGAAAAGGATGTTTTATTGAGTGAGCTTTTGCCAGAAAAATACTTTGATTTTTACCCTGATTTAAAAGACGCTAGAGTTGTTTTTACTGATAGCATACCACTTGACCAGGCTAAAATATCTTACATTGAAAAATCAATTAAAATAAGTATTGGAACTGAAGGATTACAAAGCGCTAAGTCAAAAGATATTAAACAGGGATACGAAGGCTTATTGTTCGAAATTAATAAACCAGATGCAACCTTTGCAATGGCTGGGTCTCTACTACACGAGGTTCAGCACGCAATACAGTTTTTATCGTTTGCTGAATACGGTGCTTCAGGATTAGAATTTTTAAGTCAAAAAGGAAAAGACTTTAAACAAGAAGTTGATAGGCTAAAAGCTATATCAGAGTTAACACCAAGAGAAAAAGAAAATCTTGAATCTAATATAAAAGGATATAAAGAAGAGGCTAAAAAAGCTTTTGTTCTATACCAGCAAACAATAGGAGAGACTCAAGCTAGGTCTATTGAAAAAAGAATGTTCTTAACAAAAGAAGAAAGAAGAGATATATTAATGCTTGATGATGAGATATACGCATCAAAAAAATTAAAAAGACAAGACAAATTAACGCGAGAAGAAAGAAACGCTTTAACAGATGGAAATAATTGGGAAGAATACCAAATAACTAGAGCACAAGCGCAAACTATTGTAGACAAACAAGACGCTGAATACGAGGCTGAAATTTTAGAAAGCGCTGGAGTTAAACAAATAAGAAGATCAGAAAAAGGTAGTTCACCTAAAAAACCATTTACACAACCACAGGAAAGTAAAAGTTTAAAACAATTTTTAAATCAGTTAGGTGTAGAAGAAAACGAATTTGTTAAAGAAGACGATAAAAAAGCAGATCCAATTAATTCACAGGTTTTTAATAAAATATTAGAAATAACAAGAGGTGTAGATAGATTTAAAGAGTTTACTAAAACCCAAGCCGCTGTTGCATCACAAAAGAAAAAACGTAGAACATTTTTTATAGCACCATCAGCAGAAGATTTTGTCGGTCTTTTGTATGCTTTTTTAGCTCCTGGTAAAATTGGTGATGAGCAGTTCCAGTTCTTTAAAAATACTCTTATAGATCCTTTTAATGTTGCAATGAACAACTTAGCCGCTGCTAGGCAGAAACTAGGTAAGAATTACAAAGCGTTAAAAAAGAAATATCCTAATGTAAGAAAGAATTTATACAACACAATTGAGGGTATGGATTTTACTTACGACCAAGCTATAAGAGTTTACTTATATGATCTTGCTGGATATAATCCAAAAGGTTTAGAAGAAAGAGAACTTAAATCAATTATAAAGTTTGTTTCTAGTAATCCAGAAGTAAAAGCTTTTGCAGATGGAGTTAGGAGCATAACAGCTGTAGAAGGAGGTTTTAAAAAACCTGATGAGTTTTGGATTAACGATACATTAGCTAGTGAGCTTTATGAAATATCTCAAAAAGTAAATAGAGCTCAGTTTTTAGAAAATACTAATTGGAAGAAAAACAGAGACGAGATATTTTCTGAGAAAAACTTAAACAAGATAGAGTCTGAATATGGACCTGGTTTTAGAAGTGCTTTGGAAGACATGCTTTATCGCATGGAAACTGGTAGCAATAGGAATTTTGGAAAAAACAAATTGTTAAATCAATTTAACGATTGGATAAATGGTTCTGTTGGTGCTATAATGTTCTTGAATACAAGATCAGCTGTACTGCAAACTATATCTGCTATAAACTATATAAATTGGTCTGATAACAATATGTTAGCAGCTGCCAAAGCTTTTGCTGATCAAAAACAATTTTGGTCAGATTTTACGTTTTTATTTAACTCTGATTATTTAAAAGAACGTAGATCAGGTTTACAGTCAGATATAAACTTAGCTGAACTACAAAGCGCTGTAGCTGGTAAAAAAAATAAAGCAAAAGCCGCGATAAATTGGTTACTTCAAAAAGGTTTTACTCCGACTCAAATGGCGGACAGTTTTGCTATTGCTATTGGTGGTTCAAGTTTTTATAGAAATAGATTAAAAAAGTATGAAAACGAGGGATTATCTACCAAAGAAGCTCAATCTAAAGCTTTTACTGATTTTCAAGCTTTAACTGAAACAGCGCAGCAGTCTTCAAGACCTGATAAAATATCACAACAACAAGCTGGACCGCTTGGTAGATTGATATTAGCTTTCCAAAATACTCCGGCTCAATATGCTAGAGAAATGAAAAAAGCCTCTTTAGATTTAATAAATAATAGAGGTGATTTTAAAACAAACATTTCTAAGATAATTTATTACGGAGCTGTGCAAAACTTAATATTCAACACGCTACAAACAGCTTTGTTTGCTGCTTTGTTTGATGATGATGAAGATGGAGAAGAAGAAAAGCTTGATATTAAAAAAGAAAGAGTTATAAACGGAATGATTGATTCTATATTAAGAGGATCTGGTATAGGTGGTGCCATAGTTGCAACTACAAAAAACTTAATATTAGAATTTATGGAACAAAACAAAAAAGACTACAACTTTGATTCTGGATCAGTCGTTGTAGAGGCTTTAAACTTGTCTCCACCAATTGGATCAAAAGCTCGTAAACTTAAAAACGCCTTAGATACTTACAAGTACAATAGAGAATACATGAAGGAGTATGGTTTTGATGTAAACAATCCAGCTTTAAGTGCTACTTCAAACCTTGTTTCCGCTGCTACAAATGTACCTATTGATAGAGCTGTTAGAAAAGTACAAAATGTTCAAGGTGCTTTAAACAGCGAGAATAAAACTTGGGAAAGAATAGCTTTAATGTTAGGTTGGAGTAAGTGGGATGTTGGTATTAAAGATGAAAAAATTGAACAAGTAAAAGCTCAAGTTAAAGCAGATAAAAAAGCTGAAAGAAAAATTGATAGAAAAATTAACGAAGACGAGGTAAGTGAAAGAAAAATAACCACAAGAAAAATAACTAAAAGATAATCATGAGTTTCTGGGATATATTTAGAACAAGGAATAGGTACAACGAAAAGAACATCGTTGGGTTTCTATCATTTGCAGTTATGACAATATTTGCCACGGTTGATATTGCAACTGGTATATATGGTAAAGAGTTAGTACACAGTGATGCAATATTTAATTCGTTTGTTATAGTAACACTTGGTGCTTTTGGTATTGCTGAAGCTGGTCAGATTTTCGGTAAGAAAGAAAAAGAAGAAGAGTAATGCCATTAATTAAGCTGATGTATAGCGAAATCAAAATCGTGTTGATTAATTTAACAACATTAGGAATATCTTTTAGCAACATAGAGATGTCTTTGAAGATACTATTACTCCTTGTTACTATAGGGTATACCGTCCATAAATGGGTAACTATCAAAAAAAATAAATGAAAATAACGGAACACGTTTCTTATAAAGAAGCCACGAAAAGTAACACAGCTATAAGAAAAGGCATAGAGAACATCCCTAGCGGTGAGCAAATGGAAAACATTAAGTTACTATGTGAAAAAGTATTTGAACCTCTTAGAGAGCATGTAGGAGGTCCTATAGCCATAAATAGCCTATTCAGAAGCCCAGAACTTAACAGAGCTATCGGTGGTTCATCAACATCTCAGCATTGCGCTATTAATGGCGCGGCTATGGACATTGATGACACATTTGGGCATATGTCTAATGCAGACATGTTTAACTTCATAAAAGACAATTTAGATTTCGATCAAATGATATGGGAGTATGGGGATGAAGATAATCCAGATTGGGTACATGTTTCTTATAAAAAAAGAGAGAATAGAAATCAAATATTAAAATGCAGAAAAGTAAAAGGAAAAACAGTTTATTCTATTTATTCTTAATAGCAATAATACTTAACTCTTGTTCTTTAGAAAAAAGACTAGAAAGTAAGCTCAGAAGAGCAGAGAGAAAAATAGAGAAACTTACAATTAAGCATCCTGAACTTTTAAAGCGGGATACTGTTCAAGATACTTTTAGTATCACCATTCCGTTAATAAAACATGATACAGCATTTATTGATACGACTTCGGATACAACTTATATTTATAAGGATAAACTTAGAATTAAGTATATTAGAGTTGGTGATACGACATATATTGAGGGCGAATGTAAAGGTGACACGATTGTACGCACAGTTGAAATACCTGTTGAAAGAATAGTAGTAAGAAAGCAAAGTATAGTAGAGCAGTTAGGTAAAAACGTAAAAAGAATAATAGCTGGAATTACTTTTTTAATTATAGTAGCTATTGCGATAGCCGCTTTGTTTAAAATTTTAAAAAAATCAATATGGCCACTAGGGTAGATAAATCTAAAATGGCTTGCAATAAACCGAGAAGATCGACTAAAGCAGGTAAAAAAATGATGGTTAAAGGCTGTGAAGGAGGTAAAGAAAAACTAATTCACTTTGGCGCTAAAGGTTATGGACATAATTATAGTGCTGCAGCTCGCAAAAGCTTTAAAGCTAGACACAGGTGTGATACAGCTAATAGTAAGCTTACAGCGAGGTATTGGTCATGTAAAAAGCTTTGGGCTGGTAAAGGCGGATCTACTAAATCGTCACCAAAAGGAATAAGAGGAAAATATTAATTATGCCATATAAGCAAAGAATAAATCGAAGAGACAAAGATACTCCTGGTACATTCAGAGAAGATCCTAAACTTGAAGAGATATATACAAAAGTTGAAAAAATACCTGGTGGTAATGTATACAAATTTGTTTCTACAACTGGTAAAGAAAGATATGCTGTAAAGCAAAATGGTATATACAGAACACTTTACAAAGACAAAGGTAAAAAACAAGTATATAAACCATAAGCTATGCCTAAAAAAAGACCTGAGTGGAAAGATAGTAAATATGCCGATGCTAAAGGTAAATTCAAAGAGCTGTCATGCGGTGATTTAGCAAGTTGG
>Ga0208162_1001915_pt1 | contig 10457 bp, 13 predicted proteins | sample CB_VirMetaG_4_FD_184539 | JGI IMG/M metagenome (GOLD analysis project Ga0208162, IMG submission 184539) | Freshwater to marine saline gradient viral communities from Chesapeake Bay - CB_1508_1M Viral MetaG (SPAdes) (version 4) | ecosystem: Environmental > Aquatic > Marine > Coastal | place: USA... | reverse complement strand
TTGTATATTAATATCAATAAGAGAACCTTCATAATTGTCAAGTTGAACTGACTGGGTGTTGTTATCTACGTAGACATCTCCTAAGGCATCTACATTAATTTCAATATCTACTAGGCCATAACCTACTTCAAAATTGGGTATGGTTATAGTTTCACTTTCACCAAATCCTAAATTACCTGTCCAAATCATAAATAACTCTTCACCATTAATTGTATAATTGATAGTAGTTTCAGTTAGAGTATCACCATAACTAGTTAATATAAAAGTTATATCTTGTATAGGATCACAACCAAGATTTGGCATAGTAACACCACTTATACCAGCATCTATTCCATCAATAGCACCACAAGCTAATGTATTACTTACTACTCCGGGTCTAAAGATGTCTAACCTACTAAGCATTCTTAGGGTTTGTCCTTGAGTAAAACTATCCATACAATTATCACTAGTATAATCCATAAAATTTTCTACTAAGTCATTACCACAGGCCCCACCATTTGAGGGACATCCAAAATTACCTGTAGTAGGCGGAGTATCACACACACCATCGCCCTGGCTAGCACAGTCACCAGTAGGATTACATGTGGAAGTGTTATGAAAAGTATGAAATAGCCCACAATAATGACCTAGCTCATGTACTAATGTTTTATTTAATCCATAGTTTCCATTATTAGTAATACCAAACCAAGGAGTACCAACAAATACACCATAATTTGTAGGTGGTATCCAGGCAAATCCTAAAGGACTAGTAAAAGGAGCAACAAAAATATTACAATAATTGTCACGATCATACCCAATTAAATTAGAAACATCTGGGGCATCATAAGTAAAAGGAGACGAACCCCAACTACCTAAACCTAAATCATCCCAATTATGATATCTAATACCTTCAATAGAAGTACCATTAGTTGAAGCGTTAGCAATACAAAAATTTATTTGAGTATTTGCTGTAAGGTTATCACTAAATTCACCAGCAAAGTTTTGGTTAGCATTATCAATAGTTTCTTGAACATATTCAATAGGTAAATGGTTATCCACTCCATAAGGTTCACCAAAGTGAATAACATGGACAATAACCGGTATAGTTATAGGAAGATCAGGCATAAAAGAAGTCCTTTTAGCCTCTTCTACTTCCTTAGCTATTTCTTCAAGTTTAAAATAGCTTCGTTTAAATTTAGGATCTTGTAGCTGTTGCTCAAAAAGAGCATCTGTGCCACATCTTTCTTGCCCATAAAGGGGCAATGTCATAAGTAGTAAAAATAGGAAAATCAGTTTTTTCATAGCAATTTTCGTTGATAAATACAAAAAAGAGCGCAATAAAGCGCCCTTTTTTCGCATAAATTTGTAAGTCGTTAAACCCCGCGTTCTGTATTATAAGCTATAATATGGTCTCGACCAGTCATATTATACCCATGCTCAGCGACCATTTCAAATACTTTAGGATACATTTCAATTAATGTTTCTCGAGTATCTCCTGCGGGCATTACATAAGTTTTCGCTTTAGGAATTTTCATTTTAACCCTAAATTCTTCAATTTCGGCTAAATTTTCTTCAGTGCCATCCCATACTGGTTTGTAATGGTAATCGCTATGAAAATTCATCATTTTCTTAATGTTCTCATAATGGAGTCTAAACTTGTTATGCTGCGAGACAAATTTTTCATCAACCACTTTACCACCGGGAGTAGTAATACCCACATCAGGGACAGAGTTAGAAAACTTAGGGCTAAGAGAAACGAGACCAAGTGGATAATCAGTTTCGACAAAGTGAGATCCTTCAGTTTCGATCGTAATGAGTATATCTCTTTCAGCAGCAAAGTGAGTAAGTTCATTTACAAGAGCAGGATGCATTGTTGGTGAACCCCCTGTTAACATCATCTCTTTTACTTGAGGATTCTCATCATAAATATTGATAATATCATTAAATGTGAATATACCTTTTTCGGGATGAATTGAAGTATACCAACTGTCACACCATCCTCCTTCACCAAACCAACAACGGTGAGTACATCCTGTGGTTCTAACAGCAATAGTAGGGCGTCCAAAACGAGAACCCTCACTTTGGACACACCTGTATACTTCTACAATAGGAAGTGTCTTATTATAATCTTCAATTCTTTTCAACATAGATAGCACTATTTTTTCCGTGTTCCATAAACTCTACTTTTACAACCTTAACCCTACCTTCGGTTTCTTCTTGAACAAAAGTGTTAAGTTTTTGGTAAACATATTGAGCAAATCGCTCTGCTCCTGTAGCAGGTACTACTCGTACTTGAGCTACTCCCGCATCATCCATTCTTTGGAATGATTCGAGGAATGGATCGTCTTCAGCTACAATAAAAGTATGATCAAACATATAATCCATCCAAGCTTTAGGATTCATACCATCAATAGTACCTTTTGCTCGTTTCATACCTCCAAAGTCCCAAACCCAATTGCGTTCATCAAGTTCACCTTTAAACCATACTTTAAAACTTACTCCATAACCGTGAAGGAATCGGCAGTGCGTTCCGTCAGCTTTCCACTGACGAAACACACAACTAAATCCATCAAATACTTTTGTTGAAATAAAACTCATTGTGCTGTTGTTAAGACTTGTTCGACATGATTTCGTACAGTTTCCCAATTGACACGTCCTGTCTCATCAGCATACTCAACTGGATCTGGGCGATTAAGTTTAATAAAGGCTTCGACACGTTCAACCGAAGAAGCCGATTTATAATCACTGTACCAAGTACCGTTAATATTAATGGGCTTGTAGCTAGTATTTGTATTTCTGTAAACTTCGTCAAATGATAGTCCCAATCGCTCGCAGCACCCCAAGCCATCAAGCAATATATCATACTTATCCCCATTAAGATAAGGGGTAATATAGCTAACACGCTCAGCATTCCAATTACCTTCGGCAAAGGCTGTATAATCAGCATCCCGGAATTCTTGTCTACAATCAGGGTATATCGCGTGATCACCTGCGTGAATACCCATAGCAACATGTACTTCAGTGTTTTTTTCATTTGCGATTGATAGTGCTACCGCTTGAATTATTGATGAAAAAATTTTATTTCTATTAGGAACAACTGTTTCCTTCATGTTTTCCTGTTCATAGTGTCCTTCAGGCACCTCATCTCCACCTTCTACAAGGGCACTATTAAGCATAGGAGCTAAACCATCAAGTTTAATTACTCCATACTTTACTTTGGAGTATCTTTCCTCAAAACCACCTGGAGCATGATCGTGATGGAATATCCTGTTAGGATTAGCATTAATGTAATCTACTAATGCTTGAGCACGTTCAAGTTCTACTCTGTGTTTCTGCCCGTAGTTAAAAGACAGTGCTGTCACTTCATAGCCATTGGCGAGTAGATGAAGCAACAATGTGGAGCTGTCCATACCTCCACTTAGTGACAATACTGCTTGTTTTTTCATTTTTATATTAAGTTATTTAGTAATTTAAAATATGTTGCGTTGTATTCTATTTTTTCAAGTATATCAGAATCAAAAGGAAGATTCATTACTTCATCTATTTTTGTTTTTGGTTTAGAATCTAAACCATTATTAGGGTGATATGTATTCCCATCAAAAGCAGCCATTACAGGATTTGAAGTATCAATACTTTCAATTTGTTTTATATCCTTGTAATATAAGAACTCTTGTGGAAGAGAACAACCTAAAAGGTGAATTCTGTCAGTGTGTCCTATAAGTCCCATATCAATCATATCACAAATAACTGCCAAACGTCCTATAGCTTTACCCCAATCTTTATTAGGGTGTTTACAAATATCGTTGTAATAGCTAGCCCCATAACTAAATGCTATCTTCGTGTAGCCGAGCCATTTATACGTTTGATAACACTTTACTACCTCACTAAACGATTTACCTTGTACAACAGCTACCTTTTCTACACCTTCTGGAAGTTCAATAAAACTCCATTCTTTTGCTTGGCGCATAGAAGTAGTAGCATCTTCCCAAGCATCAGGTACAATAAATTCATCAGGTTTGACCTCCTCAATAATAGAGATCATACGTCCTTTTGAGTAGGGTACTCCAAGTTCATGGAGTGAGTTATCCATTACAATATATCTCCGGTGTTTTCTGTTTTCTCTCTGAAAGAATTCTTTATACTCAGCATACTCATCATATAAATGAGGAAGGAGGTAATCGTAATCGTTAAATTTAAGGCTTTGCTCTAAATAAGCAAAGGGTATTTCATGTGATACTCTCATTAAAATGGGGAATTGGGTTCATCAACTTTAATTTTAGGTGGTCTGCCTCTACGGGGGGCAGTAGTTGGTCGATTAAATGTACCGTAACGCATCTCACAATAATTATAAAATTCTTCTAGCGTACCTCCAACCTCAATTACATCTCTTCTGTAATCGTCTTTGGTCATACGAAATGTATTAAGAAAATCTTTTTCAAGTTGCTTAAGATTTTCTGCTTCATATTTGTCATGATCTTCACGCAAGCGACGTCTGCGTTGGCGATCAAGACGTGTTTCATATGACCATTCCCCAGGTTCAGGAAATTGTTTACGTTTTTGTTCAATTTCCCAATCACAGTAATAGACCTGCCAACGATAAGGGCTGTCATCGTAGTCACCATTTTTGATTTTATCAATTAAAGGGCAATACTTGTGAAGTGGTTTACCTTTACGAGTCCATCTACGCCACCAAAAAAACTGATTATAATTCAATTTTTGAAGTTGTGACAACTTTTTTTCAATAAGTTCAATAGGAGGGGTACTCATCATACCCTAAAAATACGAACAAAAATTTAAAATTCCAAATTTATCTTGCTCCTCCGTAATATTCTTTTGCGTGTCCCTCAACAATAAGTTGTTGATTAACGTTTATAAGAGTTATAGAAGACTCATCTGAGGTTGGTGATAAAGTTGTTACATGAACCGTAGCTAGTGCTCTACCAAATTTACCTAAACCTGATACTTTTAATATACATTCGTTATTGTTTAGTTTTAGGATTTCTTCTAGTCTAACTTTAGCAGCTAATCCACGTTCTTTTTCTTCTAAGTCTCGAGTTCTAGATTCTGGGGTGTTTATACCTTCCATTCTAACTCTTATTTTTTTCCAAGTATGGAATCCTAAATCTATTGTACAATCAATAGTATCACCATCAACTACTCTATCTACTATTGCGTTGTATTCGTACATTAATCCTCTTTTATAGCATTTATTTCTTGTTGAATTTCTTCTAAAGAAATTTTTAGCTTTAAACTAATACCTGCTTGATATTTTTTAACTATTTCTCCATCTTTTAAAATAAAAACTACTGGAACTGATAGTAATTCATCTTGAATAGCTTTAGATTGATGTTTTAACCAACCAAATTGGTAAGTACATCCTGTTAGTTGGTCTAAATCTAAACGAGTATTAGTGTTATTCCATTCGGCATTAACTTGAATTACTGTTATGTCTTGAGCAAATAATGCTGTACTAAACAATAGAGACAAAATTACTAAAATATTTTTCATTGGTTTTTACTTATTTCATATAATCTTTCTTCAATTACATCTAATTTCTCACCATTCTCTTCAACTTTCTCTTGAGTATTCATAATGGTTTCTCTGATAAGTTTATCTTTTAAGTCATATTCAGTTCTGCTAACTTCAGGTTCTGGGAGTTTTTTTGCTTCTTCAATATCTGCTTGAAGTGCAAACCACATGCTCATAACAGTAGCAGCTCCTACTAAAATTAAACCAATAGTTTTTAAATCTAAGGTTATTTTTGTTTCTTCATTAATTTCTTTTGCCATCTCTTATGCCTTTATGGTTATCAATTTTATCCAGGATTTGATTTAACAAATCCATTTTAATAAAACCAGCCATAGAAGCATTTTTAAGAGCACTTATGAGTTGAAATATTAAGAACGGTATTATAATTGTTTCTGATAACCACCCTGAGCCTATAAATCCTTTTTCTACTGAGAGGATAGCCCCTAGTATAATCCACCAAATTGCTAAAGTTCTGAGTACTGAAAGGGCTTTAAATGTTTTAAATCCTTCTCGTTTAGTTCCTGCTATAATACCAAAAAATCCATCTAGTAAAACTACACAAGCAACTCCTAGGAATTGCTCAGCGTTACCGAGGGTAAGCTCCATAAAGTATGAAAATAAAAAGCTCATAGTAGTTGTAGCAGCTAATACTAAAAAGGTTGATTTGGTCATTTTTTAGAAAATTTTTCTAAGCCAGCTATTCCAAAGCTACCTAAAGTTATAAAAATAAATGAATTGTAAATAGTTTCGTTTATTACTAAATCTTTGCCAATCCATCCTGTAGTAATATCCGCTACCGCAAAAATTGCCATTATAGCGAATGAGGCAAAACCCACAATAGATTTTTCGTTATAATCATTATTGTCTTTAAATATTTCTTTCCAACTCATTTTTTATAAAAATTAATAGGGGCCTAACCAGTATTATATAACTGATTAGACCCCTAAGTTAAGAGATTTAATTCTAATTAAGCTTCAGCTTTAGCTTCTGCTTTTTTCTTGTCAATTACAGACCAAACACCACCAATTAAAGTCATGGCAGCACCAAATAGTTCTGTAAAAGCCGCGTCATCAAGGACACCTTGGGTTACTAATACACCACCTGCAAAAGTTAAGGCGTGTCTAATGATTCCTAAAATTTGATCTTTGTTCATAATATATTATTTTATGGTTTACGATAAATATGTCATCCATCACAAGAAACGCATTCTGCGGTACGAGAGCCTAAATCGCCTTTTATAACGCTGTCTGTGCGGAGATAATAGAGTGTTTTAATTCCCAACCTATGAGCTTCCATATGAACTTGATTAATCCATCTTGGTGAATCAGTTGGATCAAATGATAAGTTCAATGATTGGGTTTGGTCTATATATTTTTGTCTAATTGCTGCTTGTTTTACAAGCTCTAATTGGTTTACCTCACTAAATGTAAGGAATACCTCTTTTTCATCTTCAGTAAGAACCTCGTGGGATAAGTTTTGTACTGAACCATTGTCGGCAAGGATTTGATCCCATACTTTATCTGTGTTGTGTCCTTTACCTTCCAACAAACATTCTAATTCTTTATTTTTTACAATAAATGTTCCTTTAGCACCATTAAAAGTGTAAATGTTAGCTGGGATTGGTTCGATGCCAGCAGAGCAATTATTAAGTCTAGAGTTAGATACTGTAGGTGCAATAGCAAGTAAGTGAGTATTTCTCATACCAGTACCTTTACACCAAGTAGGTTCACCATATTCTTGAGCTAATGCTCTTGAGGTTGCTTCAGCTTTTTGTCTAATATCACTAAAAATAGTGTGTGTCCAAGCAGTTGAAGCAATAGAATTAAATGGTAATCCTTTTTGTTGAAGAAATGAGTGCCAACCCATTACACCTAAACCAAGTGCTCTACCTTTTTTAGCGTGTCTATGAGTTCTAATAAGTGAATCTTTACCATTACTCTTATCAATAAACTCTTGCATCACACCATCCAAAAAACGAATTGACATTTCTACAACATCAGTATCTTTCCACTCATCGTATTTTGCAAGGTTCAAAGAGCTCAAACAGCAAATAAAGCTATGTTCTTCATCTGTGTGAAGTGTGATTTCAGTGCAAATATTAGTCATACTGACATCAAGGTTATTCATAGCATATGCTAAAGGATTGTTTTTGTTAACATTATCCTTAAACATAATATATGGTTCGCCTGTTTCTACACGTGTTTTAAGAATTTCAAGCCAAAGCTTCATAGCATCACCATCTCTATCTTGTAGTTTTCTCATAAATGAATCATCTACAACTACACATTGGTGGAGATTAAGACATTGTCTGTTAGGGTCACCTTTTGGTCTACGAATTTGCATAAATTCGTCAATGTCAAGATGGTTAATATCCAAATTTACGGATGCGGCACCCCTACGAACCGAACCTTGGTTTGTAGCAATAATTGCTGAATCATAGATTTTACACCAAGGTACTACACCCTCACTTTTACCATTACCCGTAATTGTTGTACCTCTGGGGCGAATCCTGCTTACTGAAATACCTACACCACCCCCTAGTGCTGTAAGTTTCATAAGCTCAGCATTAGTTAATCCAATTCCCCTAATGCTATCAGGTGTATCAATACCAAAGCAACTGATAGGCAACCCCCTATCGGTCCCAGTGTTAGAGAGCACGGGAGAAGCAAGGCCAATCCAACCGTTCCAAATGTATCTGAAGAACTTATTTTCCAGATCCGATCTATTAATGCGTTCTGCGACCGCCTTCGCGACTCGCTTGTATGCTTTTCTTGGTGTTTCATCGGGTAATAAATATCCTTTAGAAATGGTTGCTACACCTACCTCATCCATCCATTCTGGGTAGTCTTTACCTTTTACCCAAGTTGTTGTGTCTGCTATAATGTTTCCGTCCATAATTTTAAAATATTGATTCGTCCCAAGTTAAATGTCCTTTAGAATAATTGGTTACTCTGTTTGCAAAAAAGTCTGTATGTTGTTTTCCAGCTGATAAAGAATCAAACCATTTCATTCTTTTGAGAGCATTTGGATCAATTCCATTAACTACTCCTTCATAACCCAAATCACCCATTTTTGTATTAACTCTATGTTTGATAAATGAAATTAAATCATCCTTTGAACAACCTTCAAGGTCTCCAAGTTCATAAACTTTTTCAATAAAATCAAGTTCAAGTTGTAATGAAAGAAGGGCTGCTTCTGTTATCGCGGTTTTGAGCTCTGGAGTCTTGAGCTCAGGGTTTTCCTCGATAAGTGTTCTAAATAACCAACATCCGGCATCGGAGTGCATACTTTCGTCTCTAATACTCCATTCAACAATTTGACCCACTCCCTTAAGCTTATTTCGCATTTTAAAAGAGAGTAATACGGCGAAGGACGAAAATAAATTAACTCCTTCTGTAAAGGCTGAGAAGATGGCAAGAGATTTTGCGATTTCGTGCCAATCCTTTTCGCTATTAAAACTATCCCTAATTGACATAAGATTCTCAATTTTAGCCATCGTAGTCTCATCTTCGAGAAATTCGCTAAAGTCGTCAAGTCCAAGTTCTTCATTTAGTAGTGAGTAAGCCTCCGCGTGTATTGTTTCAAAGGCGCCAAACGTGGTCGCCATCATAATTATTTCAGGCTTTCGGAACCATTTAGTTACTAAACCACTCCAGTAATCATTTACTACTGTTTCAGTTTGAGCAAAACCTTTAAGAATCGAGCCAACAATATTTTTTTCAGTTTCAGTCAAATTTTGTTTCCAATCGTTTACATCACTCATCATAGGCACTTCAGTGTGTAACCAATGAGCTTGTTGTTGTTTAAGCCAATAGTCATGGGCTTTAGGGTATTCAAAGGGTTTATAGACTACCCTTTCCTGCAATAATTTACTTGCCATTGTTTATTTGTTTTTTAAGAATTTAACTGGAAAAATTGTTGGGCTAATAAATCTCGATCTAGAGTATTCATGTTAGTCCCATCAATTTGTTGAATGGGACCAGGACTATCACTATCATCAAAATGGTGATCCGTAACTTCAAAATGGCCAGTAGATGTGTCTGCTACTACTGAGAATGTCATTCCATCCATTCCGTATCTGTTTTTCATAATGTGGAATCTACCTGTGCCATTTACTTTATCCTCTTTTTTACGTGAAAGAGATATAGCTATATCGGTAATCATGATTTTGTCATAACTGCCAGCAGCTTTATCACCTTCAATTACGTCATCTTTTGCCCCCGCTCTGTTTACTTGGGAAACAGACCAAATAGGCAATTGTAACTCTTTAGCGAGACCTTTAGTACTTACATAAATATCATCTATTTCTCCCTTCCTATCTTGAACTCGTTTCTTTGATGAAAGAAGATCTACATAATCAATAATAACCAAATCAGGTTTAAATTCTAGATCTTCACATTTTTGGAGGTGAGCTCGAAGTGTGTTTACTGTTGCTTGGCCTGGAGCATATTCTTTAATAATAAGTTGTCCGGGGAGGTCATTGACTATTTCTTCAACTCGTTCTCTGTGTTTGAATAGTGTATCTACTGGTTTACCCGTAAAAAAGGCATCATAACGTCGACCAACATAATCTTCACCAAGTTCTAAAGTATAGTGTACTACATTATAACCCATTTTAACTGCATAACCACCTAGCGCCACCAAAGTCCACGACTTACCTCCTCCAGGATTACCAAAAATAAGACCAAAGTCTCCGTTGCCCAAACCTCCCTGCATAAGTTCATTAAATTTACTCCAAGGGGTTGGTACAATAATTCTTGCTTCTTCTCTGTAGCGAGCTTCAGTATCCTTAATATATTCATGTCCAATATTTTTTTCTGCACCTGCTTTTAAAGCGTTATCAATGAGACCCCTAATAGACTCAAAATCACCAGAATTAAGTAAATCAACTGAATTAAGAAGTGCTTTTTTAAGTTGTTGGTTTTTACAAAACGATGAAAATTCTTTTT
>Ga0208162_1001913_pt1 | contig 10461 bp, 8 predicted proteins | sample CB_VirMetaG_4_FD_184539 | JGI IMG/M metagenome (GOLD analysis project Ga0208162, IMG submission 184539) | Freshwater to marine saline gradient viral communities from Chesapeake Bay - CB_1508_1M Viral MetaG (SPAdes) (version 4) | ecosystem: Environmental > Aquatic > Marine > Coastal | place: USA... | reverse complement strand
CAGAGATTGAACGCTTGCAATACACGGACGAGGATTATTGGCGCATCTATGGACTTGGTGAACGAGGAGCAACGAGAGCAGCTGTATTCCAATTTGATGTTGCTGAAGAGCCAAAAGGAAAGCTACTATGCTACGGACTTGACTTTGGATACACCAACGACCCGACCGCATTGGTGGCAATCTATAAGGATGGCGATAACCTATACATCGACGAGTTGCTCTACCATACCCATTTGACAAATCCAGACATTTCTGATAAGCTACACGACTTAGGCTTAAGCAGACGCGACGAGATATACGCAGACTCAGCCGAGCCGAAATCTATCGAGGAGTTGTATCGCCTAGGATGGAATGTCAAGCCAGCAAGCAAAGGTGCTGACTCTGTGCGCTCAGGTATTGATGCTCTCAAGCGACATAAGCTATATCTAACCAAGCGAAGCACCAACGCCATCACCGAGTTTCAGAATTACAGATGGAAGGAGGACAAGAATGGTAACTTACTGCGCGACCCAATCGACCAATATAATCACGCCATCGACGCTACACGCTACGCAACACAAGCGAAAATCACCCGACCGAATTATGGTGTCTACGCTTTGCGCTAAATTCGTTTGGTACAGAATCAATCATAAAACGTATATAAGATATGAAAGTCAAAATCACGCTACCTACTGACCTGCGAGATGTGCCTCTCAAGGACTACCAAGAGTTCGACCGCATCAACAAGCAATACAAGGACAAGGATGCTGAAGAGTACATTGCTCTCAACATGGTATCAATCTTCGGCAACGTAGGAATATCGGAACTCAAGAAGATGGAGTTGAGCAACTATGACATAGCCGTCAACCACATCAATCAGCTATTTGAGCAGAAGCCAACTTTTAGGCATACCATCTCAATCGCTGGTCAGAAGTTCGGGTTCATTCCGAACATGGAGGAAATGAGTATCGGGGAGTACATCGACATCGAGAACTACCTGAAAGACGTTCAGGATTGGCATAAGTTCATGGCTGTGTGCTACCGACCTATCACGGTGAATGTTAAGGACACCTACGAAATCGAAGAGTACGATGGGAGCGAGAAGTATGCCGACCTTATGAAACACGCCAGCTTCGGTGATACTTATGCCGTCGTGCTTTTTTTTTGGACTTTAGCAAAAGACTTGTTGGACGTTACGATGAACTATTTGGAGTTGGAATCGAAGACAACGACAGGGGAGAGCGTTCAGGATTCGGACGCAAGTGGGGATGGTATCAAAGCATCAACCATCTTGCAGGCGAGGACTTACTTAGATTTGATGCTATCACAAAACTTCCAATTCACACCGTTCTCACAAAACTAAGTTACGACAAAGAAAAGGCAGACATCGAATCTCGTGAAATGAAAAGACGAATGAAGAAATGAGGCAATTCTACGAAACAACACAAACCCTGAAGGACGCATTGATTGCCGATGAGTTTGTCAATACCGTAACGCTTGGCGATACCAACGATGTAGACCTAGCAAAGCAGAGCATCTATCCATTGGCTCACATTATTCCATCTGACGTGACTATCGAGAACGCAACCATGGTCATGTCATTTCAAATTGTACTGATGGACATCGTGAGTGATTCGCCTACTGACCTCAGAGATGTTGAGGACACCTTCCACGGACAAGATGACCTTCAAGACGTATGGAATACCCAGCTTCAAGTTGCCAACCGATTGGTTAGCAGACTTCGCAGAGGCGACCTATTCAGCGACTTAGTGCAAACTGACGTTGGCTCATGCGCTCCGTTCAAGGACGAGTATGAAAACGCACTAGCTGGATGGGTGTTGACCTTTGACATCACCGTACCGAATAAGGATATGTGCATTACCACGAACCCTGTTAGCCTTCCTGCGCCTAGTGGATTGACTGCAACGGTAATCGGTTCGGATATTGCCCTCACATGGGTAGACAACAGCACAACGGAGGACGGCTTCTATGTGTACCGAAGCACCAACCCATTAACGGGATACTCACTTATCGACACGGTAGTAGCAGACACGACGACTGCAACGGATACAAGCGCAACCACAGACACCTTTTACTTCTACCGCGTCAAGGCATACAACAGCGAAAGGACGAGCGAGTTTAGCAATATAGCTACGCAGTACATCAGTAGCGGGGCGTGTGACGATGCAACTGCGACCTTTGGCGGTTCGGAGTTGGCACAGATAGCAAGTGGGGGTACGCAAGCTATAACCGTGTTAGACCAGAACGGTAACGACCTAGCTGACTACACAAGCGTAAGCGCAGCGAATACACTAACGGTAAACGTCTACAATACAGCAAACCCTATTAAGACGGGACAGACGACAAGCTACGCAACGGGTGACGATGGAGACTTAGAAGAGGGTAGACTAACCAACTTCACAACACTAGACTTTAACAACCCATTCGGAAACACCAACCGGTTTACGGATGAGTTAGGCACACTTGTTTTCGCTAACGGCATTGTGATAGATTGGAGTTCTTGGAATCAGAATACAGGCGAAGTATTAGGTTACACAAAAGCGTTGGTTGGTTCGACTCAAAATTGGGCAAATGCTTTAACGGCAGCGGTCGCACATTCGGCGGGGTCTTTTTCAAGCGGTTGGAGATTAGGAAACGTGAATGAATGGCTGCCTGTAATGAATTATGGAGTCGGCTCTAATTGCTTCAATTACGAAGTCGGAGGGTCTCAATTATTCAGCCCAGCGAATACTTTTTGGACTTCGACGACATACCCCGGTAGTACATCGAACGCGATGTATGTAAGGACAATATCTTGGAGAATCGATTCAATTAGTAAAGGAAGCGTTGCTTCGGTTCGCGCGGTTAGAACATTCACATTAACAGAACTAGGATTATGACATTCACAATAGAGACACACACAGACCGAACATTCACCAACCCATCTATTCAGGTGGTCGAAACGGTAGACCATCCACTAGCGGAGACGTTTACCCCTAGAGTCATTATAAGCGATTCTACGGGGGAATATTCTCATACCCTGCCACCACAGCCATACGTCAACGGAACGTGGACAGACGAGGACGTAGAGGCTTCTGTGACTAACTACTTCAATAGCCTATAATGGGAAGCAGGGTTAAAGGCGCAGCGGATAAGATAATGGAGAACTTTGGCGAGAGAGTTCTTAAATTGTCGCGCATTAACCTAGGGCGTACCTATCAAGGCACACGACCAAACGGCAAGCGATACCGCAAGCGCATAGACAACAGCGGAACGCTGAAACGCAGCCTAGACTACGATTTGAAGATGAGAGGCGAGGACGGCAGATTCGTCGCTGGTACAATCGTTTTCAAGATGGCTGACTATGGTCGGTTTGTAGACCAAGGACAAAAAGGTACAAAGTCAACCTATCGAAAAAGCAAAAAGAGTCCGTACAGGCGCAAGAAGCAGCCACCATCAAGTTTTTTAGAGAAATGGGTGGATAAGAAAATTAAGAGAATCCAAGACCTTGAGTCAGGAGGGTTTGTCAAGAAAACACCAGCCAAAGTCAAAAGCCTAGCGTATCTGATAGGACGAAGCATCAAGCATCACGGAATTGAGGCGACACATTTCTTTAGCCAACCACTAGCAGATGAAACAGGTTTAGCAATGGATGGGACACGCCCTAGCGGTGGCACACCGACATTAGCACAAGTATTATCTGAAGCCGTGGGAACAGATTACGCAAACGCAGTCGCACAAGAATTTGAAATACTAGAGTAATGACAGCTATTAAAGGACAAAACAGGATACATAGCCGCAGTCCATTTTTTATAAACTGCGTGCCGTCAGGCGGTCAGACCATATCAAGCGCAACGCTTACCCTGAAAGTTCAAACAGGAAATCGAAGCGCAGCAGTTACTTCCATGACTGATTTGGCTACATACAATTTGAGTTCTACCAACCCGATTGACAACATCATTGTCTTTGATATTGCATCAATCATTGCCGACTACTTTACCCACGACAATGACCAATACAATCTCACTAGCGTGACCTACGCAAATCAGAAGCAAGTTGCTTTTGTGTATTGGGATAAAAGGGTAATTGATACAGGCGGCTCGACAGACACGAGTGGGTACTATGTTGTGACAGACGGATACGGCACATTCAAAGAGGGAGTGAATTGGCAGCCTGTAACAGATGCAACTGGCAACTATGGAAACCCAGCTTGGTCACCTACGGTAGCTAAAGGAACTGACAGGACGATTATGGCTACTCAATGCTATCGTCAAATAAGCGAGGACAGCTATGCGTTCTTGCCGATTTACATGGGTGAATTTGATGAGAATAATACATCAGCAGCTACACTAGCAACGGTGATGTTTGGCGAGGGTGAGGCATGGAAAACGTGGACAAATGGCAACACATCTCAGAAGCACACATACGGGATAGACGCAAGCGATGATAGACTCACAGATGTTCGACAAGGAGTGGTGTACATTCCTGTCGGCAAAAAGAACATGGGCGCAAACTGGAAGAGTGGGTACGACTATTTGAGAGTCGGTCATTTGATTGATAGAAGTCAAACAGCCGCAGGTAAAGAGAAAGTCACCGTATATCCTGAACCAGCCGATTGTACGAGTGTAAGTGGTGGAGCAACGGTTGAAATTGCAATGGGTGGACTTACAGCTGCATCGCTAGACCCTGACGCTGGAGATGTGTATGTATGGTCGATTGATGCTTTCACCGATTGTGCAGTTAGCTATCCAGCAACCGACGTAAGCGCAAGCTATGTAAGCTATGATGGTGAGATTCTTTCTTTGTCAATACCTATAGCCAATCAATCAATGGTTGATTGCTTTTGCAATACGTTAGTAGAGGTAGGTAGTACGTTGGCAGACCTGCCCATTCAAGAACAATCGAACAACATCGCATTGGTCAATGATAACCCTGTCATTCGCTATGAGATAATCTGCGAGCCAAAGTACAACGTGGTCGATGCGTTCTTCATAAACAAGTGGGGTGCGTGGGATTGTTTCACATTCTTAAAAGCCAGCACAGAGCGTCTAAGCGTATCTCAGCAGTCTTACAAGAAGAACATTGCGTATGTAGATAGCAACGCTTACACATACGACTCAAGTCAAAATACAAGACAGAGATATAATGTGAATGGCAAGAGGTCAATCACGCTGAACACAGGATATGTGGGCGAATCATTCAATTTGCTACTTGAGGAAATGTTGCTATCTGAAAAGATGTATTTGATTGTGACCGACATCAATGGAGATGAGCAAGTAGTTCCTGTCAACCCATCGACAACTCAAGTTGAAATGAGAAGGCACGTCAATGAGAGCTTAATCAATTACACGCTCGACTTTGAGTATGCTAACGACCAGATTCAAAACATCGTGTAATGAAGATTACCCCTCAGGTATATATCGGAAACAATAGGCTCGACCTATACGAAGATGAGCGTATTGAGTTGGTGCGAAGCGTGAAGAACTACCGCGACATTAGCAAGGTATTAAGCGACTTTACGCAGTCGTTTACCGTACCTGCTTCAAGGACTAATAACAAGGCGTTAAGTCATTGGTATAACATCGACCTAGCTAACAACATCAACCCAGCGGTTAAGCAGTCTGGGCGCATCGACATAAACGGTATTCCATTCAAGACGGGGGTCTTTGCTTTGGAGAAAGTAGAGATGGAGGACGGCAAGCCGAAGGATTACACTATAACCTTCTACAGCGACCTTACAGGGCTTACAGACCTCTTCGGGGATGATACCCTTGCCGACCTAGAGTTAAGCGCGTATAAGGTAGATTACGACGATTTTCCCGACTATATCGACGGTACTATCCCAGCTAATATTGCCGTGCCTCTAATCAATAGCGTAACCACCAGCATAACCACCGACCTAGAGGGGATATATGAGTACGACCTAAAGCCTGCCTTATCGCTTGCTAGAATAGTTGAGGCTATCGAGAGCAAGTATTCTATTACGCTTGGCGGGTTCTTCGACGGGTCATACTTTAGCAACCTGTTCATGTGGGGGCATAGCAACGCTGGTCAAAGCGAGAACTTCGACAATGAATACGAATATCCTTCTTTAACTTATTCTGGCGGTGATGTCTCAGGGTCTACTACCGCGATATGGTACGACTTAACAAACGACTACATAGTATATCCTGCTAATGCAGACTCTCAACTATTTGTATCTACTAAGGTTTCAAACGTAGAAACTTATGATTGGATAGTTTACGACCTTAGCACAAGCGGTGACCAGATAATTTACGAGCAGACGGACATAGTGGGGGATGCTTCCGCGTCTTTTGTATCTGACCCGACACTAAGCTACGACCAACACCTACGGTCTTATTATAGATTTAAGAAGCCTGTAGCTGCGTCAATAGACTTATTGAATTACAGGAGCTTCAATGCTGGTGCTACTCAATTTGATATTACCGTCACGCCAGACACCTTTACCAATGACATAGGGGAGTTCCATTGGAATACAACAACCAAGACAGAGACATTAACAGGGAGGGAGTACGTTATCCCAGCAGGGATACCTGCATTAAAGGTAAGGGAGTTTATAAGCGGATTGGTTAATATGTTCAACCTAGTCATCTTACCTAGCTCGTCAACGTCCTTTGATTTTCAAGCATGGGACGATTGGCAAACGTCAGGCACAACGCTAGATATTACCAACTATGTAAAGTCGGACAGATACACGGTTTCACCTGTCGAGATAAACGGGCATATTCTATACAAGTACAAAGACCCTAAATACGGAGCGAACATCAATTTCAAGAAGCAGAACGGGGTAGGGTATGGTGACCTAGAACTAGACATTGTAGACACGAACGGAGACAGAATTAACGACAGAGAGTTAAAGGTAGAACTACCCTTCGAGAATATGTTGTTTAGGAAGGACGCACCTACAGGCGTTATATTGGGTGAGGCATTAGACGAGTCGGGTAGCCCCGTAGTTGGAGAACCTATTATCTTGTATATAGAGTACGGGGTAGGCGTTCCTTCGGGAGTGTTCTTTACAAACAAGCGTTACGAGGGGAGTACTACATACGACTCCATCTATGTCGATTACAATAGGGCTTATCAATTCGATACATCTAACGACAGCTTCACGCAGTCGCTAAACTTCGGAACAGAGATACAACCTGCAACTGGCAACGATGGTAGCGCGAGTGACCCGACTTTATATAAGACATATTGGGAAGACTACGTTACAGACCTGTACGACCTGCAAGCTAGGCGATTCCAATTTAAGGGCGTGTTACCCGTTAGCCTATTGCTTCAACTAGAGCTTAACGATAAGCTAAGGATAGGCAATAAGGTGTTTAGGATTAACACCATTAGAACCGACCTCACAACGGGAGAGACGATGTTAGACCTATTAAACGAAATAGACTGATGCTCAGAGATATGATAGAACTGCTCAAGACCATTCCGTATGAGGAGTGCGAACCGAGTATGAAAATAGCCAAAGGCAAACACCAATTACCGACCAACTGGAAAGCGATTAAAAGACACTTAAAAGACAAAGCAAATGGCTGACGTTAAGAAGGTAGTTGAAATTGAAATAGATGTAGAAACTGGCGATATTAGGCAACTAAACAAAGACCTAAACAAGACAGCTAAAAATGTCAACGATGTAGGCAAAGCCTCGAAGCAGTCCACCAAGGGTATTCGCGGAATGGCTAAATCGTTCAAGGCGGTAGGCGTCGCTTTGAAAGCTGCGGGTATTGGTCTTATTATTGCCGTTTTAGCTAAGTTGGCAGACCTGTTCAGCCAGAATCAAAAGGTAATGGACGCCTTTAGCTCTACGATAAACGGTGTCAGCGTTGTATTTAATGAGCTATTCAAAGCACTTGAAAGGGTTTATAATACCGTATCTTTTAGCTCAGAGAATTTTGATGCTTTAGGCAAGGTTTTAAGCGGGGTGTTAGACCTTGCTATCAAGCCGTTCCAGTTTGCTTGGTATGCCATTGAGCGCGGTATTATATTAGCTCAGAAGGCATGGGAAGAAAGCGTATTTGGTGACGGTGACACCGAAACGATTGAGCGACTAAATAAGGAGTTAGATGACAATGCCGCTAAAATGTCAGAGTTGGCAGCAGAGGCGGAGAAAAGTGCAATCGATATTTACAACAACTTTAGCGAGGCAATAGACGAGGTGGGCGGTATAGCCACAGCTGTAGCCGAAGAGGTTAGCAAGATAGACTTTAAGTCTGCGTTCGACGCAGGCGACGAGATTACGCGCTCACGCAAGCAGCTACAACTATTAGAGATAGAAACTAGACGCTTGCAGCTAGAGAACCAGAAGCAGGCAGAGATTCAGCGACAGATAAGGGACGATGAGACCAAGAGCTTCGAGGAGCGTATTGCAGCTAACGAGCGATTGGGTGAGATATTGGAAGAGTCTATACGCATCGAGCAGGATGCGGTTAATCAGCGTATTGCTATACTAGAAAGGGAGCAGCAGTTACTAGGTGCAACCTTTGAGCGTGAGTTAGAGATTAAGAACTTGCGGGTAGAGTTGCTAGACATCGAGGAGCGTATTACGGGCGTTCAGTCTGAGCAGCTAGTAAACCGCAACAGCCTACTTCGTGAGCAAGCCGATTTAGAGAAGCAACGCAGGGATGAACTAGCTGAGATATTCGCAGAGCAGGAAGCCATGCGGGATAAGGAGGTAGAAGCAGCAGAGGCTAGGGCTAAGAAGTTAGAGGAGATTGAGCGCAACCACCAAGAGGCTAAGAAGGACTTAACGCAAGACGGACTTCAAGCGGTAGCCGACTTAACCAACGCCTTCGCAGGTCAGAGTGAGAAAGCGCAGAAGAAAGCCTTTTTAGTGAACAAAGCGTTACAGATAGCGCAAGCCACGATAGAGACGTATAGAAGCGCAACAGCGGCGTATGCTAGTCAGTTGAGTATCCCAACTCCCGACGCTCCTATTAGGGCAGCCGCAGCTGCGGCTATTGCTACTGCGTTCGGTATCGCACAAGTAGCTCAGATTGCTAGGACTAAGTTTGAAGGTAGGGGTAGCTCTACGCCTAGTGTGAGTAGTCCAAGCAGTATAGGAGCAGGAGCAGGTCAAGCACCACAATTCAACACGGTCGGAGCAAGCGGAACGAACCAACTAGCAGAGAGTATTGCTAATCAAAACCAAACCCCGTCGAGGGCTTATGTAGTAGCGTCTGACATTAGCACGGCGCAAGCACTAGACCGCAATAAGATAGACACGGCTAGCTTCGGTTAAACAGAGTTGCGCATTTACCATAAACAGAATCAGGCATAATTCGTATATATTACATGAACATTCACCAAGACAACGATGGGCTGGAAGCTTTAATCAAAGCAGCTGAACAACAAGACAAAGACAAAAACGTGAAACCTCAAACTTGCAACCTTGATGATGAGGAGTGCTTAACCTGCGGAAGCTGATGGAAATAATTGAACTCATACTCGACGAAGAAGAAGCAGCCGCTGGCGTTTTTGCTATTAGCGTGGTTGAACACCCTGCCATTGAAAGTGACTTCATCGCATTAAGCGAACAGCAAGAGGTGAAGTTTGCCGAGGTCAATCAAGAGAAGAAAATCTTGATGGGTGCTGCCTTGATTCCGAACAAGATGATTTATCGTCGTGATGGAGAGCGTGAGTACAATGTATATTTCAGCAAGGAAACCATCGAGAAGACTAGCCAGCTGTTCTTTAAGAATGGTAATCAAGGTGAGTCAACCTTAGAGCATGAGATGGGCATTAAGGGGCTAACGGTGGTCGAGTCATGGATAGTAGCCGACGAACAAAAAGACAAGAGCAGAGCGTACAATATGAATGTGCCTGTTGGTACTTGGATGGTGTCTGTGAAGGTCGATAACGACGAGATTTGGAATGACTACGTTAAGACTGGTAAGGTCAAAGGATTTAGCATCGAAGGCTACTTCGCCGACAAGACTCGACTAGCAAAACAAAAGGAAGAGGACTTGGCATCTCAGGTCAAGGCGATTGTCAAGTCAGACAAGCGCAGGAAGTCAGGCAAGCGAATTGAAATGGAATCGTATAGCGACTATCCGAACGGCGTAAAGAACAACGCAAAGCGAGGTATTGAACTCAACGAGAAGGTCAACAATAAGTGCGCAACACAGGTAGGTAAAGTCAGAGCGCAGCAACTAGCCAATGGCGAACCTATCAGCGTTGAAACAATCAAGAGGATGTACTCATATCTCAGCCGAGCCGAAGAGTACTACGATGAGGGAGATACCAAAGCGTGTGGCACTATTAGCTACCTTCTATGGGGTGGTAAAGCAGGCAGACGATGGTCAGAATCGAAGCTGAAAGAACTAGGCTTGTTTGAGGCATCTAGCCAAACCAAAGACCTCATTGATATGATTAACCGATTCACTTATTAATGGCTCGCGCTCGACGATACGACAAAAATTACTTCCCTAGCTACACAAGCAGGAAAGGAGGGCGAAAGGG
>Ga0208162_1001911_pt1 | contig 10467 bp, 2 predicted proteins | sample CB_VirMetaG_4_FD_184539 | JGI IMG/M metagenome (GOLD analysis project Ga0208162, IMG submission 184539) | Freshwater to marine saline gradient viral communities from Chesapeake Bay - CB_1508_1M Viral MetaG (SPAdes) (version 4) | ecosystem: Environmental > Aquatic > Marine > Coastal | place: USA... | reverse complement strand
AGGAGCTTCTGGTGCAGGCTCAGCGGGTCCTCCAGCTTCTTCGCCTTCAGCGGGTGCAGCACCAGCTTCGTCGCCTTCAGGAACACCCAAAGATTCTGGACTATAGTCAGGATCAACATCAGCCTCGCCCTCAGCTTCACCTTCTACAGGCGGTCCGGCATCTCCAGTATCTGCATCAGGAGCAGGAGGAGCTTCAGGCGTAGTTGGGACACCAGCACCCTCTGCACCTCTGCCTGCTTCTTCTATTGCGGCAAGAATAGCATCTGGTAAATTTAATTCACCAAGGTCTACAGTTCCGTCAGTAAGAAGACCCAAAAGCTCAGTATCTACTAATCCGTCTGTTCCTGTTAAGGCATCAACAAGATCTAAACCAATAGACCTTGCTCCTTCATCAATAGACACAATAGAGGTTAATCCAAACTTATTTCTAAGTTCAGTAGCTACCTCTCCCAATGCTTGGATTTTACTTTCTATAAGCTTGGGATCCTTGCCTAAATTAGCAAGAACTTCTAATTGTTTTTTTCTATATCCATCAGGGTCTGCATGTGGGCTGATGCCTGATTCTCTCATTTCACCATCAACCAAAAGACCAACAACAAATCCTCTAACAGTTCGTTGTGATTCTTCTGGATCAATTCTTAATCCCTGTTGCTCAAGGTTATCTAAAGCAGAAGCAACCAACAGAATAGATGCTTCTTCTTGTGAAAGAGTGGTAAATGTACCATCTTCATTTTTTGGTCTAGCCGCAACCACAGCTTCCATAAGAGCCGTTACATCAAGATTAACACCAGCTTCCATAGCAATTGCTTGGATGTTAGCAAGCATTTGACTTGTTGTTCCCGGCATAGGAGAGCTTTCATCTCCAGTTAAGATACTAAATCCAGTGTGTTGTTGTGCCATAAGAATTGCAACCAATTGTCTTCTTTGGATTTCTTCTCGAGTTAATGGAGTACCTTCTTTATCTCCTCGAAGAATTGCAGCTGAAACTTGTGCGTCCATTTCAATTTGTGTAAGAATATCTGGAGGAAGAGATTCTTTCAAAGAACCCCAGATTCCACCAACGCCATCAGATAAACCAGTGTAGTCACTAAAACCTTGGACACCCTTGCCACCCATTCTAAACATCTTGCCAAATACAATTTGACCGCCAGCTTCGTGCAAAGTTTCCCACATAACACGATCCCATTTAATTAAACCAGAACCATCATGTAGTTGGTTTTGTAAACCATAAAGAAATCCTTCAACAGTTCCCTGACCTGCATCAGCTAAAGCATACTTTCCAAATCTTTGCAAAGCATTACCACTAAATTTAGCACCAGTTGTTGCTCGAATAATACCATGACCCCAGTTAGAAGGAACCATAATCATTTGTATTTTTTCTAATCTTTTTTTATTTTTAATCCCGCTTGCAACACTGTCTGCCATAAGCCCTGCTACTCTAGCTTTGTCAGCAGCGGTTTCAGCAGCCTTCATCATTCGCCCAAACTTTCTAGCTTTGTGGATAGTGCGCCCAGCTGTGACTGCACTAGATCCACCAAGGGTTAGGACAGTTAATCCAAGTTCTACTGGCATGTCCGCAGATCTAAAAGATTGTTTTAAGAAGTTAGCACCAAATACACCAAGGTCTTGTAACATATTATTATCTTTATCTGCTGCATTAAGAATATCAACTAAAGATGCCATTTGTACAGTATTATTAATTTGATATCTGAACTCCCAATGATTAGGTGTTTCAAATAACTTTTCTTTATCTAATCCAACGGTATCTAAGTATGCAGCAAATCCGGGATGGTATTGTTGTAAGAGTTCGTAGCCTTTCTTAGCATCCCACCCCTCTTGTTTCTTACCACCCAAGAATCCTGTAGGAAGAGTATCACCTTCAAACCATTCTCTAAAGTTTTCTCCAAAGGTAAGATACTCTGTCTGATCTCCTTCAAATCCTGCATTTTGACGAACACCAAACTGTCGACCCCAAGATCCTGACCATCTTCTACCAAGATTAATTTTTAATTGCTCTTCATCAGTAATTCCAAAGAGATCAGGTGCATCTTCTGTAAGTTGCTCAAAGATATCTGTATTACCTGAATACATACCAAGAACATTGTAAATAGAAGCTTGTTCAACACTACTAAGTGCCATCATATTTTCTCTACCATACGCAAGATAATCTCTTGCATCCCAAGCTGAGAACTCACTTGTAGTAAGCTCAAGAGTATCAGGATCAATATATGGTTTAATACTCATGCCATATCTGTCTCGCATGTCACGTTGCTCTTGAGTAAGAGGACCAGACTCTTTAACAATATCACCAACAAAATCATCTCGTAAAGTTACAAACTCATCAATTTCTTTTTGTGCTTCTTGCTCAAAACTAGATTTATAAAATTCAAAAGGAGATCTTGCTTGATCGTATATTCCTCTAAATACATTTAAATCTTGAAGGAACTGATTACTCCTTTGGATATCTTCTTCAGTTTGTTCAGCAACTCTACCGGCAAGAACATTATACGTTTGCATATTTAATGCCCGTTGTTGCTGCTCTTTGTTGTATTCTCCGGGATTATCAGTATAGTATTTAAGAATATTAACCATTAGTTATCTCCTTTGTTATATCCTATAACCCCTTTGTTAAAGTTGTTATCATAAGCAGCTGCTCTTGAAGCTCTGTAGTATCTGGTCAAGAATTTATTTCTAGCTTCTCCACCTGCGATAACGTCTTTTGCAGTAACCCCTGCATCTCGAAGTTTAATCTCAATAACTTTAGCCCACATTTGGTTATACATATTGAAGTTATCTTCGGTTGCCATCCCTGCATCTCCTCCATAATCATAGCGAGGATCGTAGGTCTTACGTTTATCCTTTGGAACGTTATTTATGTCACCCTTTGCGTTATAACCATGTTGGATCATTAATTTAGTAGCAGGAATGAATGTACCTTCAATCCATCTTTTTAACTCTGGGCTAGGATTTCCTCGTTGAAGAACATCTCTAGCGGTTGAGCCCGTGATTTGTCCCGGTCCATAAGCAGTGCTACCCTTCTTAGGCTTTGATTTGGTACGAATGAAAGCTCTAGGATTAAACTCAGTAGCACTTACGCCTCTGCCTCTGTGCTCTGCCGCTACAATACCCACAGCTAATTGTTCAATAGAGTTAGAACCAAAGCCAAGAGTCATTGCTCTGCTCTTTATTTCTGGGAGTTTTAGTTTAGAACCAATTTGCAGTGATTCTGGTTTAATACCGGGGTTAGCATCCATCAGTTCTTGAACACTAAAGTCATTATTCTTAGCAATACCATAGAAGGTATCGCCTTTCTTAACAGTATAATCTTCAGCTACTGCTGCTGGTCCAGCACCGAGGGCAGCAATAGCCATAAGTCTAGTAATCAATGGTGTACTTCCTTGTGGTAAGTTTGAAGGACCGCTATCGGACACTTCAAATCTATCTAATAATTCAGGTGGCACGCCATACTCTCTCATAAGATCAAGCATCATTTCTTTTCCTGTGCCACTATAATTTTGTTGCATGTATTCAATATACTGCGCTTCTAATTCATTTGTATAATCTTCCGTTCTATAGGGTCTAAATTCAAGCTTACCCTCATCATTGAAAAAGGCATCTAAATCTGCAACAGTTTGAACTGGTGGTGGACTTACAAGATCTAAAACTGATCTTTCTTTTTCTGGTTGTTCGTTTTGTGGTTGATCTTGCATTTCACCCTGATGATACATCATAATCTCATTTAACACCTTTGAAATTTCTTCCATAGAATCAGTAGCTGGTGGTTGTGGCGATTGTGGTTCATTTTGTGGTTGATCCGCCATTTCGCCTTGGACATATTGAGATGGTATTTCAACTTTACTTTCACCATAGAAGTCTTCTTCTAAAGGTCTAATCCTTTGGATTTCTGTTGTAGAAGGAACAACTCTTTGTCTAGCAAAAGTCTTAACACCAACCGGGAAACTTTCTGGACGAAGCCCCGGTTTGTCTAACTCTCTTGCCATACCTTCAATAGATCTAATATATTGTCCGCCCTTAGCAGGGTCAAGATATTGTAAAACATTTGGATCTAAAGGAATCTTTGAACCTCCTGCTTGAATAGACAACATACCGTTTACACCTTGATTAACATCAAAGTTTGTTCTAATTGGTGTAGTGTTTTGGTTTCCATCAGGATTGTTTTTTGTTGCTCTATTGGTATATGTATATGTCATAGAATCAGCATCGCCTCTAACGTAAGGGAAGTCTGCTGCACCATCCATAACAAAACCTAGTTCTGCCGCCTTAGCTAAATACACATGCATATCCCAACTCTGGTGAGCAATTGTTTTTAGTTGTGCAATCTTATCAGCGTCACGCGGTCCATTATAATTTCCAAGAACCATTTCATATCTAGCCATTGCATATGCTTGTGGATCGCTTACGGTTTCAGGATTTGATAATAAAAAGTATGCTGCACTTTCTTGTGCCTCATCAACAAACAAAGAGGATGTATCATCATTATTTAATCTTTTGTGGTCTGGTCCTATTCTACTTCCAACCTGATCTCCTCTTCTAAGATCAATAACATCATCTACCATTACATTAGAACCGAATGGGAACAAAGTCATTCCTTGGTATGATTCAGGCAATACCATGGCTTGTCCCGGTCTATTCCCACCCACGTTATCATATCTTGGAATAAAGTTTAATGTTCTTCCTCTGTTTAATTCAAACGCATCAAAAATACCCAATGAACCAAACATTGCGTTTACAGACTCTTGATAAGTTGCTGGTTTGTTTCCTGCTGGTCTTGGGATATATCCCTGACCTTGAGCAATAGACCAAGCACCAATAAGCTGCGTACCTCTACTTGGCATTCCAAGAGTTGTGCCTGCTTGTTGTGTATCTAAAACATCTGTAAACTGTCTCCATAATTGTCTATGAATAACATTCAATTTAGGATCAGCTTCATCCATTTGTTGCAACATTGAGATAACACTTGGTCCACCTTCTCTAAGAGGTCGCAAAGGAATAACAGTTCCCGGTTCTAACTTACCATACTTTACACCCTCTGGAATAGCAAATGTTGGATTCATGCCAATTTCTGGGTTTCCTAAGTAGTTACCAATTCCAATAGCCCATGCGGTATCTCTTTCATGCTCAGTAAAATTACCAAGAGGAGATTGCACATTAGGATCTGCCCATAAAAGAAGAACATTATCTCTACCATTTCTAAAGAATTCCATATCTTTGGGTTGTGCCTCTCTACCTAATCCAGACAAAGCTCTAGTTCTACTCCAAGTAGCATTAACACCCATTAAAGGAACATCTTCGTTTCCTGTGTTGTTTTTAGAAACGGGTTTTAAATGCGCTCTAAAGTTTGAATGATAGTTTTGTGAAGATCTATCTGCCCCTTCAGTTAACAACGCCATCATAACAGTGTGATATGTTTGTCCATTGTTAATGATAAGCTGTCGAATCTCTTCAGCATTTGAACCATCTGGTGATAAGAAGGTAGCTGCTTTCTTAGCTAACTCCATAGTAAGGCGTGTAGTTGGCTCTCCCGGTTTAACAAAGATTTCTTGGAACAAGTCTCTGCCGTATGCATCAGGAAGCCAATCTTGTTGGATCATTTCGCCTGTTTCTTCATTATAGAAAATATCTCTATATCTAATAGCAGGAGAAGTTTCATCAAAGTGATCCTCAGCTAAGCCACCCTGTGATACACCCTCTAACATTCTAATATAATGACCAACCATAAGCATTGCACCGACTCGTTCTTCATCAGAATCAGCGGTAGTGTAGAGTCTTAAAGCTTCTCTAAGATCTCTCTTTGGTCTTTCTCTAAGATCATCAGTAATTGAATCCGGTCTAGCCTGTGCTGCCATATATAAAGAATATTCAATAGCTCCTGCTTTTGTTAATCGTCCGTCAGTATAGTAAGTAGGATTTGTAAGAATGTCTGCTAAGCTTTTGATTTTTGTATCTTTGCCAATTCTTTCAAAATCAATCTCATCTAATGCAACAGGAACTCCTGTAGTTAAAGCAGATCCATTTACAAACTGCAATGCACTTTGAGCAAAAGACTGATCAATAAATCTTTCGTATAAAGCTCTTTGCATGTTAGAATAGATCAATGATTTTTCTGTTGAGTCTACGCCTTCAAAAACACCGTCAAACCATTTATTGAAAAGCATTGGATCAAACTCTCCAGTTTCACCTACGCTTCGGCTATAAGCAAAATCAAGCATAGCCTTCATTCGTCTTGATTGGTCGTTATCAGCAACTCCAAGTTTTAATCTAGCCGTAGCATCTGTTCCATTAAAGTCTTCAATACCCTTGGGCAATTGGTCATTTTTTCTTTCAAATGCTTGGAACTCTCTTAGTTTATCATCTCTATACTTAAGAACACTGGTTTGTAAAGCGTTAAAGTTTTCATCTCCAAGAGCTTGAATCAATGCAGCTTGCGGAGTACCGTCAGTTAAACCAAAGGTATCAGTTACCTGTTGATCAGTAAACTCTGGTCCAATATATTTTCTAATAAATCCACCAACAGATTCACCAAGAGCTGTTCCATAGTCAGCCATGTTTCTATAATTAGAAGGATGTACAGATCTTTCAACTTGTTCTAATGCGGTTGTTAAAGTTCTTCCATAGGTAGGACTAGAGAACACCTCTTGTCGAATTTCTTTAATCTTCTTATCTCTATATCTTTTACCAGCATCTGAGATAACAAGGGTATTTCCCCTTCTTTCATACAGTAAACTGTCAACCAGACCTTGTTCTCCAGTTACACCAAAGAGCCTAGCCAGAGTTGCTGATTGGTTCACATCAATTGCGCGATCATCTCTACCATAAAGAACCATTCCAGCTTCTGTAGATCTAGTTTGAATCCATTGTAATCCTTTAGTTGGATCATTCAAAGACCACTGTTGTGTCAATCCCTCTACAATGTAACCTGAAGCATTGTTTCTATAATATTCTTGTAAGCTTTTACCTCGTGATCCAGCAGGTGGCTGAGGTAGGAACTGAGCTTGAGCTGAATCAAACGATAATCCCCTGATAGTATTGTTTTCTACAGGATTTGAAATGTCGGATTCTCTTGCTACTTCCGCACCAAGTTGTTGCTGCCTTAGCTCACGAGCATCTCTAGCTACTGTAATCTTGTTTGAAATGTCAGCAATCTTATTTAATACCTGTGGTTTAGAAATCATTGATACTGCTTGATTCTGTGCGCTTACTGGGTCTAAACTTGGATTATGCTTTTGAAGTTGATATCTGACATACTGAACATACATTGCTTTAAGAGAATCTCTGTCGCCTCTTTGCATAAACGTATCATAGACACCACCCGAAACAGAATGGTATCGACCATCAGGCGTTTGAACAACACCAATATTTTTTAAATAGTCTTCATCAAAACCTTCTGGGAACATTTGCGTTAACAAATCTTCTCCATTGGTGGGATCTTCTCCAATCATTTGAGCAACGATTGGTCCTTGCAAAGCCGGGTCTTCTAATACTTCAACCAGCCCAGCAACCGATCCAATAACTTGATCACCTACTAATTCTCTTTGATGATCAACTGCTGCTTGAGTTGTACCGAGGTGAGCTTTGCGAACTTGAAACAACGCTTCTTCTCGTATTTGAGTAGAGGCATTATCGCCAACAAGTTGCATCCTTTTTTCAATACCCCTGAGTTTTTCATCAGTTTCAATCTTATGTGAAATTTGTGTAGCGTCCATAAATGGGTTGCTTTCTTGGATTTCAAGCACCCTTTCTTTGTGTGCAGCTAATAAACTCTGTACTGAATCATCATAAGATTGATCTCTTGTTTTATAAATATCTAAAACCACTTCGTTTCTTTTAGCATTACCTAAATCTGTAACCATCCCGTCCAACATGTCGGCTGCAACTTCTTCTCTAATTTCTGAAAGGGTTTTAGGATCTGACAAATTATCATAAGTCTTACCACCATACTCAAACGTGCCAAATTCTTTTTGAGATGCTGCCATAAGTAATGCATCTTGTTCCCTAAAAGAATCTAATAATGCCTGATCTTTTTTTCTATTATCTTCATCCTGTTGGATTTGTAATTGACGCTGCTTCTGTCTAATTTGTTCAGGAGCTTCACCAAACTTTAATGCAGTATCTGCTGCTTGAGACAATGCTTCAAACATTTGTTGTTCAGAAGTTTTACTTGGTCTTCTACCGGCAACATCACCTAATTGAATATTACCTCCACGCACTTGTCCCTGTCCATAGTACTGGGGAGTGGGAGTAACAATATCAGTTGTTGGGGCTACCCGATCTGGGTTAATCATTTTAGGGTCAATCACGAGAAGATTCCTCCTGTAAATCTATCAAATTGTGCTTGCGTTCCTCCTAAGTTTACGAAGGAACCAAGACCAGCCGAGAGTCCGCCAAGAGCACCACCAATAGCAGCCATGGTAGGATCTTGCAACACAGGCTTAGCACTAGCAAGCTGAAGGTTAGGTAGAATAAGGTCATTACGTTGTTGGTTAAGCATGTTTTGAGTTTGTCTATCAATATTCTTTTTGGTTTGTTCAAAGTTATTATCTGTTTGAGCAGCTTGGTTTAAGAAGTTAAGAGACTGAGAAAGCTTGAGTGCCTTTGCAGTTCCTCCACGGATACCAGCTGTTCCAGAATTTAAAAGATTTGCAGCCAAACTACCTTTCATGGCTTTGTAGTTTCTGCTGATTTGTGATTGAACAAAAACTTGTTGTTCTTTAGCTGCTGCTAATGAATCATCTTGGTAAAGAAATGCAGCCCGTTGGATTGCTGCGTTGCGTTCTGTTTGTTGTTGCTGTGCATAGGAAGAATTAAACAACTCTTTGCCATTGTTGATGCCCTTTTGCATCTCTCCCTGCACCCAATTATTAATTGCTTGCTGATTTGCGTTAGCCGCTCCAGCCGCTCCAGCCAATCCTTGGAAAACTCCTCCAAGTCCACCGACAACAAGCCCAAGTCCGGGTAACATAGCAAACTCCTTCCTTTACCATCCCCACTGATTGCGGGGTTTTTTAGGTTTCTTATTCATTTCAATAATAGCCCCACTGTGGGGAATCCAATCACCTGCACGGAAATCACTAGCCCAGCTTTGAACTCGTTCTTCCCATGCTTTCTGTTTGTTTTCTTCAACCGCTTTGTCTACATTCTGTGCCATAAGATCTTTGTAATAATCTACTGCACTAGCCAATGCATCAACACGGTCATCATGTTTAAGACCACCACGACTGTCAGTCAATCGCGTTAGTTGCATCTGGTTCTTTTCATCTTTCGCCACTCGTCTGTCCCATACAAGACGGTGCTGAGCAATGACTGGCTCTAAGACATCAAGCATTCTAGTTTCTTTCCGACCAGATACCTTGAACTCTTCAACGCCAATCCTGCCGCATGCTTCTAGTAGAACTGGTGTAATAACTTTACTAAACAATCCATCGCCAAAGTTAGATTCAATACGAACCAGATTGACATCATATTCAAGACATAACTTAGCAATTTTATTTAACACAACATCACTATATCCACCGTCCCAGCCGGTTAACTCATGAACATAGATCATAGCACCAGCAGTTGAAGCAATACAAATAGCAGTCTCATCTGCACCACGACCAGACGGGTCGATAACCATGTGCCTGTGTTGATATGGAATATATTGGTTTGCAATATACATAGGCTCCATGATTACATCACCACCCATACCCCAGCTTGGCATCTTCTTGTTAGCGTTCTGACCCTGCCACACAACCTTTTCAGGAGCTTGCTCAGAGTCCACATCAAACACAATAAGATCTTGTAGCTTAAGAGGATACTTGTCAATGTCAGCAAGGCTAGTGTCAAGCATGTACTGAAGGGCAAATGCCTTTGGTCCAATCTTAGCCTTACGTTCTAATAGCATTTCTGTATCAAACCGCTCTGGCTGTGTAGACTCGCCGGGACGTTTACCTGTATCCCACACCCACTGTGCTACGTCCTCAGCCTCACCGGGGAGACTAGGATCAGGCATCATAGCTGGATATTTAACCAGCGGATAAGACTGCTTAAGCACACCGTAGATAGACTCTGACGAGTGTGGAGTACCCAAGAACAAAACCCTAGATCCTTTGTTACGGACAGACTCTAGCTCTGTAAGCTTGTGCAACAGGTTCTCTCTTGCCTCAGCGGTTTGCGTATTGGTAGAGATTTCAATATCATCACAAATAATAAGATCAGAGTGAAGACCCGTGATCTGGGATGTAGATCCTCTAGCAGTACAAGAAAGATCCTGAGTAAATGTAGTTCGGACATTGTGGTTAAAGCCTAGAGCAGAATCCTTAGTGTGCTCATCTGGAACCATGTGGTTACAGTAGGGAACAACACTAAGAATTCGCCTAGTCTGTGAGATAAACTCAATGGCTTTTTGTTGAGTAGCTGACAGAACCAGTACGGTTTTATCATAATTGTTCAACATATACCACGAAGCAA
>Ga0208162_1001910_pt1 | contig 10467 bp, 6 predicted proteins | sample CB_VirMetaG_4_FD_184539 | JGI IMG/M metagenome (GOLD analysis project Ga0208162, IMG submission 184539) | Freshwater to marine saline gradient viral communities from Chesapeake Bay - CB_1508_1M Viral MetaG (SPAdes) (version 4) | ecosystem: Environmental > Aquatic > Marine > Coastal | place: USA... | reverse complement strand
GTAGACCCAGATGGTAATCCTTTAAATGTAAACATTGAAGGAACTGCAGTTGGGGATGCTCTAACAAAAGATTATTCTAAGTTGATGAAAACTATCAACGCTAAAAAAGGTAAATGATAAATGGCTGAAAGAAAAGAATACTTTTATAATCCAATTGATTTAGAAAAGGATATTGCAGTTGGAATTACTTTGCCTTTTGGTAAGAATAAAGGATTGTTTTCTTTAAGTTATACAACTGAAGAACAAGCAATATCTAATTTAAAAAATCTTTTATTAACCAGAAAGGGTGAAAGATTATTTCAACCTGAATTTGGTTCATCTGTATATTCTCTTCTATTTGAACAAATGAATGAAAGTTTATCAACTCAAATGGATGAACAACTGAGAGAAGATATTGGATTTTGGCTACCATATATAGTAATTGATGATTTGATAATTCAACCTAATTATGATAGAAATTATGTTGGTATTGAATTAAAATTTAGAGTTACTGAACAAGGTTCAAATCAACAAATAATTATGTTTGTAGATTCAGCAGGTTCTGCTACAATACAATAAGGAAATTAAATGGCAAAGGCAAACAGAACAGATTTAGTACAAAAAGATGTATCTTTAGTTGGAAAAGATTTTGGTGAATTAAGAAAAAACTTAATTGATTTCGCTAAAAACTATTTTCCAAATACATACAATGATTTTAACGAATCATCACCTGGTATGATGTTTATTGAGATGGCATCTTATGTTGGGGATGTTCTTTCATTTTATACTGATACTCAATTAAGAGAATCCTTATTAACTAATGCAGAAGAAAAGGTAAACTTATTTAACCTTGCGGCAGCATATGGATACAAACCAAAGAATGTTGTTCCTGCATCTGTAACATTAGATGTGTTCCAATTAGTTCCTGCTAAGGGTAGTGGTGATGATGTAGTACCTGATTTTGATTACGCTCTTAAAATACAAAGAGGAATGCAAGTTGGTTCTGATGAATTTAGTAATGTACAATTCAATACAACTACAGATGTTGACTTTGAATTCTCATCATCATTTAATCCAACAGAAGTTTCAGTTTATCAAATTGATGAAAACACAAATCAACCAATTTATTACTTACTAAAGAAACAAGTAAAAGCAACATCGGGTACAATTAAAACTAGAACATTTACATTTGGTTCACCTAAGATATATGATAAGATTAGAATCCAAGATGATAGCATCATTAAAATAAAATCAATTACAGATGAAGATGGTGATACTTGGACTGAAGTTCCATTCTTAGCACAAGATACTGTATTTGAACAAATAGAAAACAATGAAGATAATGGTGATGATTTATCACAATATAGTGGAGAAGCTCCATACCTATTAGAATTAAATAGAGTTCCAAAAAGATTTATTACAAGATTTGAAAATGAAGGTAATTTAGTAATTCAGTTTGGGGCAGGTATATCATCAAATGCTGATGAAGAAATTATTCCAAACCCAGATAATGTAGGTTCAGCATTATATACAGCAAACGCATCATTAGACCAAGGTTTAGACCCATCAAACTTCTTATATACAAAAACATATGGAGTTGCTCCATCAAATACAACTCTAACAGTTGAATATACAGTTGGTAATGGTATTCAAGATAATGTACCTGCTAAAGATTTAATTAAAATTATTGGTAGAACATTTGAAAATGATAATACAATTAATCTAAATCAAGATACATTAAGGTTTGTTCAAAATTCATTAGCGGTTACAAATCCAAACCCAGCGGTTGGTGGTAGAAGTAAAGAATCGGATGATGAAATTCGTAACAATGCAATGGCATACTTTGCAGCTCAAAATAGAACTGTAAGTAGAGAAGATTACATTATGAGATGTTATGCATTACCACCACAATTTGGTTCGGTAGCAAAAGCATACATAGTTCAAGATTATCAAATTGAAACAAAAAATAAAAATAACGAAACTATTTCATCTGAAATTCCAAATCCATTAGCATTAAATCTATATACATTGGGGTATGATAATCAGAAGAAATTAACTCAACTGAATCCTGCAACAAAAAACAATCTTAGAAATTACATTTCATATTATAGATTATTAACAGATGCGGTAAACATTAAAGATGCGTTTATAGTGAACATAGCTATCAATTTTGATATTGTTGTTTTACCAGATTACAATTCAAATGAAGTTCTTTTAAGATGTATTAATGAATTGAAAAATTACTTTAACATTGATAATTGGAGAATTAACGAACCAATTAATCTATCACAGATTTATGTTTTATTGGATGGTGTAAAGGGAGTTCAGACCGTACCAAGACCAGATTCAGAAGGTAATGGTGGGTTACAAATCTACAATAAATTTAATGGTAATTATTCACCAAATAAATACGATACTAAACTTGCAACAAAACAAGGTGTAATTTATCCACCTAAAGACCCATCTATATTTGAAGTAAAATATCCAAATATTGATATTAAAGGTAAAGTGGTTACTCAATCATTCTAATTGGAGATAGAAGATGATATATAGAATATACGGACAAAAAGATTCTACAATATATGAACAAGATGCACGAAAAGCACAAAATACAGGTGCTGATGAAATCTTAGAAGTAACCAAATTTTATGATGAAGATACAAATGAAGTTCTTATTGGTAACAGCAGAATCTTAACTCAATTTGATATAACATCTATTTCTGAATCAATTTCAAATGGTGATATATCTTCAAATTGTAAATTTTACTTAAATCTAACATCTACAGAACAAAACGAAGTTCAATCAGAATATCAATTAGATGTGTATCCTGTATCTCAAAGTTGGAGTGAAGGTATTGGGCAGTATTATTACTCACCAGTTGTAACAGATGGTGTTAGTTGGCAATACAGAAATGATTCATTATGGGCAACAGGTTCATTCCAAAGTGGAACAACAGGTTCTTACATATTCAATGCAGGTGGTGGTACATGGTACACATCATCAGTAAACAATACATCATACTCACAAACATTCAACAAATACACAAATGATTTAAAAGTTGAAGTTACCCAATATGTAAAAGATTGGATGAGTGGTAGTAGAGATAATAATGGGTTTATTATCAAAAGACCTCAATCGCAAGAAAGTGGTTCAGTAAGATATGGTTCATCTAAATTCTTTTCAAATGAAACTCATACAATATATGTTCCAACTTTAGAAGTTAAATGGGATGATTCATCCTATCAAACAGGCTCATTATTAGAGTTAACAGATGATAATATTATAATTTACGATAAAAATTTATTAGCAGAATATAAAGAATTATCAAAAACAAGAATCAGAATAGTGGGTAGAGCTAGGTATCCACAAAGAACTTATGCAACTTCTTCTGCATATAATGAGATTAAATATCTTCCACAAAATACTTATTATCAAGTAAGAGATGTTGAAACCAACTTAGTTATAGTTCCATTTGATACAACATACACAAAAGTAAGTTGTGATTCTACAGGAAACTATTTTGATTTTTGGTTCAATACACTTCAACCTGAAAGATTTTATCAATTTGAATTTAGAGTTGATAGAACTAATGGAAGAAGAGAATACTTTGATGGTTATGTATTTAAAGTGGTTAGATAATGGCAGAGAATCCTACAAACATAAAAGATAAAAAAGAAAGAAGAGATGTAAGAAGAAATACATCTAATCAAATTGTGTCTTATACTCTACCAACTAATTCAGTACAGCAATATGGTTTGGTGAAATTACCTGCAATAAAAGAAGAACTTAATAGAGCTCAATTTGAACGACAAATTAACACAAATGTTACAGAATTTCAATTTAATATACCAGATACTAATTTAGAATTAATTTCACTTAACGATATATTCTTCCCACAAAAAGCGATTACAGATACACCATCTTTATTAGAACCATTAAGAGAAAAATATAATTCAAAATATACTCCTGATTTTAACTCTAACAATGGGTTGTATGAAATACCACCTGGATATACAAGAGCTTATTACCCAACAAAATTACCATTTGATAAGGTGATTACAGGACAATCACAAGATGTTGAATCAGGCACATTCTTAATAACACAAGAATTAAAAGATTCAGGATATGATTTATTATTAACATATAGAGTAGCTGCTGAATATAGAGGAGCTGGTGTTGCTGGTAGTAATTTTATAACAATGTTTGATTTTGATAATGCGGATGGAATTGAATCACCTAAACTAGCCAATGGAAAATATGTAGATATAGGATATGCTTTTCAAAACATACCAACACGAATTGTTAATGACCCTGACAATCTGAATAACGTAACATATAACCGTAGAGTTAATGAAAGGGTTTATAGAGTTACTAATTCTGAAATGAGAGTACTTGATAGATGGCAAGTAAAGTGTACAGTTGGTTCATCAAATACACAACTTATCGCAGATGGTTCATATTTTGAGATTGAGGTGGTTGAACCACTATAATAGGATATTGAATGGCAATAGATAGATTTAATAATAAAAACATACTGACATCAGTAAAATCACCAACTGATGGAATACAGATATATTCTGATAATGATTTGGAAAAAATATCTGTAAACAATAGATTATTATCTAAAAATGAATTAGAACCATTTCAAAATAGAATACCTGAAATTGAATTTCATATTTATTCTGGTGAAAATTTATTATTATCAAATAGAAAAGTTATTCAATTTGAAGATAATGTGGGAACTGATGATGAAGATTATAATATCTTATTAACTCCTGAAGGAGATGTAAGGTTATCAAATATATCAAGAGGAAATTATTCAATCGTATATAACTTTTTAGAAAAAATAACAAATGAAGTTAAGATTGATAATGTATCATCTGATTTAACAGAATTAGAATTATCAGTATATTCATCAAATGATTCAACTGGTTTAAAATACATTTTAGATGAAATTAATTCTAATCCAAATTTTAAAGAAGATTTTGTTTTAAACTTTGGTGATAATAACATTGCTCAAATTGTTGGTTTTGATTTTTCACCAAATGAAAGAGTTGGTGATGTATTTGTAAACGTACCATTTCCAACATCAACTTTCGGTGGTAAAAATACTACATTTTATCCAGAAAAAAATTCTGATTTTTGGATTGAAGTTTATTCACAAAATACATTTAAACAAACAGTTACACAAAAAATAAGAAGTGTACCAGTTGATACTCCACCAACAGATGAAAGTCCAGTATTAGGTGAAAGTTCAGTATTAGGTGAAAGTTTAGTATTAGGTGAAAGTTTAGTATTAGGTGAAAGTGCAACCACCGATACTTCAGCTGACGTATTTGTTGAAAATATAGTAATATCTACAGATATATCATACACCACAACAGGTAGAGTTGCTAAGTTTAATATAGATAATCCAAATGGTGGATTTGAATGGGTTCAAGAAAGAGATAATACTGGAACATTAGTTTATTATATATATGGTTCACCAATACCAGGTAGAGATATAAATATAAAAAATGGTTTAGATTATTCAAATGAGTTAAGAGGTAAACCTACCTTTTCAACAGTTAAATATTTCGATGCATCTTTCCAAAATCCAAATGGGTTAACTAAACTTTATGTAAAACTTTATAGACCACTTAGAGGTGATTTACAAATTAAAAATCCTAAGATTGAAAGAGTTTACAGAGGAAGTTATATCGAAAAGTTATTGGTATTCCCAAGAAACGAACAACCAATCGTAGATAACTTTTCAGAACCAAACTTTAAAATTGATTTGGGTAATTACGGTAAATCACAAGGAACTGATTTAAAAAGTTGGAATGATTTATTAGATGCAAACCTAACAACATCACAACAAATCGTTGATAAATATATTAGCTCATCATTTGGTGATTCAAATATAAACTTAGATTATTCTGATTTTGCTAACTTTGTTCATTACTCATCAGCAGTAGAAAGAGTTAACAACTTTAGATACAAATTACAATTAGTAGAATCTTACAACAGTCGAATAACTACATTACAATCAGTTAGTGGTTCTGAGGCAATCACAAACATATCACAATCTATAAATCGTAGAGATAGTGTTGTAAGTGGTATGGATGGTTGGGAAAAATGGATGTATTATGAATCTACAGGTTCGTTATATACTCACTACAGTTCATCTGCATTTACATTTGAACCTTGGCCTAAAACATCTGAATCACCATTAACATTAGTATCAACTACATCAAATGGTGGTATTAATTATTACAATGCGTTGATTGAATCTGCAAGTTACTTTGATTCAATTAATGATGCAAGATTAACAAAATCAATTCCTGCATCAATTGTAGAAGACCCACTTAATAAAGATTATCTTCTATTCATTGATATGGTTGGACATCACTTTGATATTACATGGGCATATATCAAAAAGTTAACTTCTATTAATGAAAGAGAAGAACATCCATTCGATGGTATGCCAAACAATCTATTATATGATGTTGCTAAATCAATGGGATGGAAACTTACACATGGTAAAGACCGTTCAGATTTATGGAAATACGCATTAGGAACTGATGCAACAGGTAGTAGATTACAAACTGGTTTATTAAAATCAAAACCAGATGAACAAATTACAAATGAGGTTTGGAGAAGAATTGTAAACAATATACCATACCTACTAAAAACAAAAGGTTCTGCGAGAGCAGTTAAAGCACTTATCGCAACTTATGGTATTCCACAAGCATTCTTATCAATTAGAGAATATGGTGGTCCAATGGTTGAAGATGTAAGACCGATTTGGGAGCATGATAGATTTGTATATCACCTAAGATTTGATACTGATAATTACCTTACAGTTCCTTGGGATAAAATTACAGATATTGATTCTGCTACATATGAAGTAAATGACCCAAACCCAATTGATACAATTGAATTATTTGTTCAACAAAACTTTAAAAGAACTACTGCAGTTCTAAACAAAGGAGTAGATTTTGGTGTTGTATTTGAACCAACAGGTTCTTCTACTAAAGGTAACATTCACTTATATTTGAGTGGTAGTGGTGGATATAAATCTGCATCTATAAATGATGTTCCACTTTTTGATTCTACAATGGGAACACTTTTAGTTCAAAGAGAAAGTTCAGTTGATGATATTACTCAAAACAATACTTATAAGATTCAATATCGTAGAAACAGAAAAGATAGAATTGTATTAAATAAATCAGCAAGTATATCAATCGATGGTTCAACTGAATCATCATACAATGCCGCTTGGACTGGAAGTGGTACATTAACAGTAGGTAAAGATTTACCAACAGTTAGTGGATTAACACTTTGGAATAACGCGGAATATTTAAGTGGTTCGATACAAGAATTAAGATATTGGGCAAATCCACTTAAAGATATTGTAGTTGATGAACATACACTTTCAAGAGAAACTTATCATGGTAACTCTGCGACTTCATCTTATTTTGATTTGAAGTTTAGATTCATACCAGATTCAAGAATAAGAAATATCGCAACTACATCTTCATTCTATTCTCAACACCCAAACCAGCAGATATTAGAAACTGAATTGGGGTATCAATTATCTGCATCTTTATCTAATTTTGAAGCAGATGATTTAAGAGGTGTAACTGAAGAGTATTATACAAAAGTTCCATCGGCAGGTGCTAATAACATTATGAATAATAAGGTTAGATTAGAATCAAGTATTTTAAGAGCACCATTAGATGTTGATGAAAGAAGAGAAAAATCAAAGTATGATACCGCACCTGTAGATTCAAACCAAGTTGGTGTATATCTTTCTGCTACTAAAATGTACAACGAAGATATCTACAACCATACAGGTTATTTTGAGATTGATGATTACATTGGTAATCCTGATAATAGAGAAGGATACACAGAACAAAATGAAGAATTGGATTATGTAAGAAGACAAGTATTTAAAAAATACAGTAATAAAAACTTAATCAACAATACAATCGATATTTTAGCAAGATATGATTTTTCAGTATTTGAACAAATCAGACAAACAATGCCTGCTAGAGCGGATTATAATTCTGGTATCTTAATTGAACCACATATTTTAGAAAGACCTAAAATCAAATCTAAAACAAAGGTATCATATACTCAACCACAATATGATGTTGTAATAACTAATGAGGTACCTGTAATATCTGAGTATGTTACTTATGAAACAACTATAGATAATAGTAGGCAAACACTAACTGCAGACTATACATTCTACGAAACAACTATATTAGAACCTGTTAGAATACCTGATGTAACTTACATTAATTATGAAACTACAATTACATTCCCATTTACATCATCTATATTTGCATATAAAAATGATATAGAAGACTTAGGTAATTTATCAGCAAGAGAAGACCAGTATAGAGCTTCTACATACCTATACACATTACTAATACCAACTGCATCTAATATAGATACAGGTTATGGTGCTGGATGGGTTGCAGTAACAAACTCTGAAGAAGAATATTCACCAATTGGTAGAACTATAACAAATCAAAGAACTTCTAAATATGCCAAAAAAGAAGTTTACTTTTATTCAACAGCATTATCAGCATCTTTAGGATTATACAATTCATCATCATTAGTTCCTGCTGAAGTATCTACAGATGAATTACCATTAGCGGTTCAAAATTTAAGATACTTAGGATGTAAGATGACATCTGATTCGTTAACAACAAATTCACCTGATACGCCAGATGGAAAACCTGTTATTGAAGTATTCCAAGCAGACCCTAAAGTTTTAATTTATACTTCAGAAACTGCGGATGAAGGTAACTTAGATGTAGATGTTGAAACTAACCTACCTATACTTAAATTGGAAGATTTAAAAGTAAATGAAGATGTTAAGTATAAGAGAAAGTTAGAATATGATGCTGAAGTAAAGGCATTCCGTAGAGAAATTCAAAGACTTATTGAAATAGAAAACAGTAGAAGAGTTGAGTTTGATGCTAAATATGAAAACTTCAAAGTATCAAAAAGACGAGAAGAAAAACGTAGAGATGAATTTGATATAGTAACTGGATTTGATATCCAAAATAAAAGATTTATTAATCCAGAAAAACCTCAATCAAATAATTATTAAAAATGGCAAAACGACGAGTATATAAAGAAGAGTTTAGAGTAAACAGAGATGATGGTAGTACGCGTAAGGAGATACCAACACCAACTCCACCTATTAAAAATTCTGAAAATTTTATAGAAGATACACCAATACAATCACCTATGGAAATGGGCGATGATATTGTATTGGATATAAACCAAGAAGTTTTAAGAAGAATCGAATTGGAATCCAAAAAAGAATTACAACCAAATCCAATTGATGAAATAAAAACAATTGATGAAAGTATTGAAGAAATAATAAAACCAATTCAAAAAGTTGTAGATACTCCATTAATTTTAGATGGTAACAAAGAAATATCACCAGTTGATAGAGTACCATCTGATATATTGAGTAGGGTGGTTAGTAGACCAAAACCGAATATAATTGAAAAGCCTCAAGTAATAGATGTTACAGTATTATCTGAAATAGAAAAAAGAAGATTAGCATCTGAAGAACAAAAAAGAAGAATGATGGGTGATGAGCGTAGTGCTGATATTCAACAATCATTTGAAGAAGAACAGGAGCGTAGACAATTATTTGATGAAGAAATTGAAGTGATGAAATTTGAATTTGAACAATATTTAAAAGATAAATATCCTGAGTTTGATAAGGATAATATTGAAAATAGAGACGTTGTTACAAATCCACCATCACCTGAAGAATTACAAGCAAAAGAAGAAGAAAAACAAAGATTGAGAGAAGAACGTAGACGTAATAAACAACAACAAAAAGCTAAGAAACGAAACTTACAGAAGCAAAAACTTCAAAGATTGGAAAGAGAGAAAGAACGTAAAGCTCAAGAAAATGAATTTGAAATAAACAAATTAAGACGGGATGAAATCAACACATTCTTAGAAGAGGATATAATCATAGAGCAAAAAGAGAAACTTGCAAGAAATCCTGAAATTGAAGGTTTAAACGAAGTTCAAATTAAACTTAAAGAAATCGAACAATTTGAGAAAAGATTGGGTAGACCGATTATACCACATAGAGATATAGTGGAAAGTGAAGAATCAGATTTAGACCCAAAAGCTTATACAAATTCAAACGATGATTTAATAATCATACCTGATAACATTGATGTTGTAGGTGATTTGGATAAGTTAAATAAATTAAGAGAGTTGAGACTAGAATTAGAGTCTGAAACAGATGATGATAAAGATTATGTTTCTAATAGAGGTAGATAATTCAAAAATATTAATATTTATATAAAAATGAAAAATTTGTAAATTGGTTTAAAAATATTTATTTACATATTTATTACTATAATAGGAAAATCAAAAGGTAAAATATATGGGATACTTAGATAACTCATCGATAACAGTAGATGCAATTCTTACCAAAAAGGGTAGAGAATTAT
>Ga0208162_1001909_pt1 | contig 10467 bp, 4 predicted proteins | sample CB_VirMetaG_4_FD_184539 | JGI IMG/M metagenome (GOLD analysis project Ga0208162, IMG submission 184539) | Freshwater to marine saline gradient viral communities from Chesapeake Bay - CB_1508_1M Viral MetaG (SPAdes) (version 4) | ecosystem: Environmental > Aquatic > Marine > Coastal | place: USA... | reverse complement strand
CAATCAACGGGCGACGGCGCAGCTGTTGAAGTTGCCATGACTGGTATGTATCTGTCTAGTATTTCTTACAACCTGTCTACTGACAGTAGCTTCACAGAGTCAGTAACCTTGGTTGGTAACAACAAGCAGTGGATTTCTGACAATGGCGGTCTAATCAAAGATACTTCAGCCATTGATTTTGACGGAAACGACTCTCCGTTCTTTGGTGCTGCTTTTAAACCTTCTGGTGGTATTCAGCGTCGTGAAGACTTCATTCTTGAAGGATGTATCTTGCCTGAACAAATTCAAGGCGTTGTAGGTTCTGGCTACGGCAATGGCAACACCGGCAATGTTCACCTTCAATCTGTTTCTGTTAGTACCGACTTCTCTCGTGATGAAGTTCTAGAACTTGGCGCTAAGACTCCTTACTACCGTCCTGCGAACTTCCCGATTGAAGTTACTTGTGATATCGAGGCTATTACGATTTCTGGTGACTTTATTGGTGCTTACGAGTTTGGCGACCCAATCTTTGATAGCGCAGCAAACTCTGGTGACAACCTGCAAAACAACAACATCTTCTTTGTAACTAGAAATGGCTATGCCTTGGATCTAGGCTCTAAGAATAAGATTTCTAGCGTAAGTTATGGTGGAGGTGATGCTGGTGGAGGAAACGCAACAGTAACCTACAGCTTTACGAACTTCAATGACCTAGATGTTCAGGATATCAATCAAAACGGTGGCTATGTTGGCTTTGCGGTTCTCAAAGGTGAGCCTAAAATCACTGACACCGGTCTGTACGATTGGGCTTGGATACAATAACTTTTAAATGGATGCGTGTTCCAATTTGCGATAGCATTTTAGGATAGCGAGTGAAACCGGAACACAGGAAGGATTATTATGAAATTTCAAACTCCCGTCCCCAGAGGTCTCCATTATGGAACTTTATGAACGGGAGTATTTCATATCAAGGATTAGGTGTGGATATTACAACGTCAAAAGGAACGGCGTAACAATACAAGTAATGCCGCCAAAGCTGGAAGATCTGTTCTTGTCACAAGAGCATTACACAAATGTATACAGCGAGGCTAGGTCTAGAGGTATTATGACTGAGGACGAAAATCTTCAGTGGATGATGCAACAAGGACTGTGGTCTAAAGAGCAAGACGAAAAAATAAAAGGGTTAGAAAAAGATATTGAAAATATACAAGTCGGAATATACGAAAATAGAGCAAAAAACTCAGTTGTGCGAGAAGGTAAAATATATTTAAAAAGAGCCGAAAGCGCACTCAAAGATTTAAATAGAGAAAAAGGTGTGTTTGTATCAAATACCTGCGAGGGTATAGCGGCGCAAGAGAAGCAGGTTTTTGTATTTGAAAACAGCTGCTACAACAATGGAAATAAATTTATTTTTGAAAACCATGACGCACAGACTTGGTTTTATTTGTGGGCAGCCCAAATTTTGCCAGAAGAAACCATTAGAGAATTAGCAAGAAAAGACCCTTGGCGATCTAGTTGGTCAATGAAAGAATACAACGATCTTTTTATTAAACACGACAACAGAGACCTTAATATAGATCAAAAAAATATACTTACTTGGTCTAAGGTTTATGATAGCATACAAGAGTCTATGGATTGTCCGCCAGACGCAGTAATAGATGATGACGCTATGTTAAATGGATGGCTGATATTACAAAGAAGAGAAACAGAAGAGTCAAAGAAAAAGAAAACAATAGATCAGACATTAAATCCAAAGATAGCAAATTCTCAGGAAATTATGTTAATGGCTAGATCCTCTGAAGATATTTCAGATATTGAAGACCTAAATAGTCATCAAGCACAGATGGTTAAAAAACAAAGAATGCATACTGTTAAATCCAGAGGAACTGCGACTGACATGGATTTTCAAGACAGAAAAATGGAAATGCAAGTTCAGTCGAACAACATGTTTAAGAATAAATTCAGGTAGGAGAGAAGATGGAAAACTTCAACGAATTAATTAGAAAACAGAGCGAGTATAAAGTCGCTAGAGAAGATAAATATAAATCAGACTCTAAAGATAGATTATCTAAAATATTAAAGAAAAAAGTAGAGACCACAATGATCGGGGCGCTAAGCTCTATCGAGGAGCATTTTTCTTTTTTATGGACTGGATCAGAAACGCCTGAACAAAAGATCATGTACGATCTATTTCAAAAGGTCAGGTCTGAAATTTTAGACAAAGGAAACACGCAGGCTAGGAATGTCGATGCTGAACTTTCACAATATGAAATCAAGTGGCAAAGATATACCTTAGAAATGCCGGTGGTTAAAGGCAACGAAACTCAAGGAGACGACAAGAATGAAAAGTAAGATGGAAACGACCGTAAAGGTCGGGGATACGCAAGTTGAAATTTATGTTTCTAAACCCACAAACGAAGTGAATAGAGAAGCAGAAATTATTAGGACTAAAACTTGGACCAAATGTGCCACAGAGGGCATCCCGACTAAAAAACAATTAGAAAAGATTTTAATTGACAATGGTAGCTGGGATAATAACAAAAAGCTAGAAGAGATTAAACTGGGGCAAGAAATTCTTGAACTAGAAAGAAAACTATATCACGGCGATGGAAACCGCAAGCCCAAACTTTCTGAGGGTAGAAATATTGCGATTCAGATTCGCCAAAAAAGATTTCAATTGAGACAATTAATTGCAGAGAAGATTCAGCTTGAAGAAATGTCTGCCGAGAATTTAGCGGACAATGCCAAGTTTGACTTCTTGGTGGCGAACTGTACTTTTTACAAAGATGGAAAGAAAGTATACTCCAGTTTTGAAGATTACAATAATAAAAGCGCAGACGAGATCGCCTTTGCAGCCGCATCATTATTAGCTCGTATGATGTACAACATGGATAATGACTTTGAAAAACAATTACCAGAGAATAAATTTTTATTACAATATAAATTAGTAAATGATGAACTGAGTTTGATTGATCCAGAAGAGGGTTTTACTGTTGACCTTGAAGGTAACAGGATTGACGCAGACGGTTATTATATTAATGAAAAAGGTGAGCGCATTGACTCAGAAGGTAATTTACTAAAAGAAGACGGTCTTTACGAACTCGTAGAATACGAAAACGATTTAGTAAAACCAAAACCAAAAAGAAGAACCACCAAAAAAACACCAACGAAAGAAAAAACGGAAAGCTAAAACGGATAGTGTAGTCATAGTTTTTACAGAGGATAAATATGTCTAAATTTGTACTGACTGCACAACTGCAACTACAAGCCCCTAGAAATGCTAATCAAGTTTTAAATCAGGTTAGAAGCCAGCTAAAAGGTATCGAAGTTCCTTTAGAGGTAAAAGGTGCGGCCAAGCTGAACCAATCTCTAAAAGAAACTCAAAAGAACGTTAAGGCTGCCGAAAATAACTTTGATAAATTTGCAAAAACCATCAAGCGTGCTACCGTCAGGACTGCCGCGTTTGTTGCTGCCGGTAAGGCGTTGAGCCTTGTTACCAACACGCTTGGTGGCGCTGTAGAAGAAGCTATCCAATTTGAACGAGAACTGATCAAGATTAGTCAGGTTACTGGCGTTGCCATCAAGAACCTAGACGGTCTTACAAAAACCATTTCTAGGCTTTCTACATCCTTTGGTGTATCCTCTGCTGAAATTTTAGGTATTGGTCGTATTCTTTCGCAGGCCGGTATTGCTGCCGGAGACCTTGAAGTTGCTTTGACAGCTCTTGCAAAAACTCAGCTTGCTCCAACCTTTACAGATATCAACAAAACCGCAGAAGGCTCGATTGCTATTCTTAGGCAGTTTGGAGCCGGGGTTAGAAATCTAGAACGCGACTTGGGCGCTGTTAATGCTGTTGCCGGTCAGTTTGCTGTAGAATCTGATGACTTGATTGATGCCGTTCGTCGTGTTGGTGGTGTCTTCAAAAACGCTGGTGGCGATCTTAATGAGCTTATTGGTTTATTCACCAGTGTTCGTGCGACGACTCGTGAAAGCGCAGAGTCTATTGCTACTGGTCTTCGTACCATCTTTACTAGAATTCAAAGACCGAAAACAATTGAATTTCTAGAACAGTACGGCGTCAAGCTGACTGATCTTGAAGGTAAATTTGTTGGTCCATTTGAGGCAGTTAGAAGATTAAGCGATGCACTAAAGGGACTAGAAGAGGGTGATTTAAAATTCATTAAAATTGCCGAAGAGCTTGGTGGGTTTAGGCAAATTGGTAAAGTTATTCCTCTTATCCGAGAGTTTGAAACTGCTGAAAAAGCAAGACAGGCAGCCGTTGCTGGTGGTGGCTCTTTAGATAAAGACGCGGCTGCGGCTCAGCTTTCACTTGCTATCCAAATCCAAAAAACAAAAGAAGAGTTTCTAGCATTTGTTCGTGATGTCACCGCCACAGATACTTTTCAATTTCTTGCACGCGGCGCACTAGAAGTTGCCAGCGCCTTTATCAAAGTTGCAGATGCTGTAAAACCTTTGATACCACTTGTTACCGCACTGGCGGCTGTTAAGTTAGGTTCTGGACTTATCAGCGGTGTTAAAGGTATCGCGTCTGCTACTAGAGGTCTACAAAGCTTTGATCCACAAAGAAGAAATCTCGGTGGGCCTATACTCGGTTTTAATTCTGGAGGTTTAGTTCCCGGAACTGGAAACCGAGATACTGTTCCCGCAATGCTTACTCCGGGTGAGTTTGTAATCCGCAGAAGTAGTGTTCAAAAACTTGGTGCTGCTAATTTGGCTAGAGCTAATAATTATGCTGCTGGAGGTACAGTAAGAATTACTGACTCTGTGGGGTTTGTCACGGCAAAGCAAGGCGAATCACCCAATGATTCACTCAATGCCAACGATACTGTTAGCCTTGAAGATCTCAGAAAAAAAGGTATCAAGCCTCGCGGATCTGGTGATTTACCTCCTACAACTCAGGTAGATTTAGAAATCCCCTACAGAAAATTAGCGATTACCAGTCCTAATGAAGAAGGTTTTGCTGGAGAAAAGGCAACGGATGCTGCCTTACAAGCTGTAGATGATTTCTTAAACAGTGGAGTTAAACAGAGTGGTTTTCCTAAATCTCCAAAATCTAATATATCTGCTGATGCAGCGGCTAGATCATCTTTGAATGGCTATGTTTTTGAGCAGATAATAAACAAATATGGAAAAACGGCAGCTGAGGGTGGAAATGCACCTTTTGATTTTATTGGTGTTCAAAGTCTTGGGAGATCTTTAGAAAACGATCCAGTTCCAAAATTTTTAGATGCCGCAAGAAAAAACAAGTCTCCATCAGATATCAGAAGAAAAACATTAAATGCAATTAAAGATCCAAAAATTGATCTTGGCTTTACCACCAGCGGTTTCATAAAAACTGCGAAAGAAAAAAGAGCCAAGAAGTTTTTTGGCGGTATGATCCAATACTTTAACGATGGCGGTATTGTTGACGAGTCTAAAATCGGTGGAGCAATGCTAGAAGCCGGCTCTAAAAGTGACAAAGTAACGATTGGTATTAAAGATGTTGAAAGTGAATTTGCAAATTTTAAAGGTTTGGCTGCCGGCGCGAGTCCAGTCGGTAGATATTTTAATGGTAAAAACTTTACTCTAAACAGACAAGGTTTAGATGCAGATACCGAAGCTGGTTTTAGGGCCGCTTTATTCGATGGTTTTGCCACGGGTATTGATTCTGCTACATCTAATTTGGCTGCTGATCTCGGTCTCGGTTCAGCTAGTCTTGATCAAGCAAGCAAGCAAAACTTTCTATCTGGTGTCAGGCCGGCAGCGATTGGTGATTTATTTGAAGGCGCCTTGCGAGTATTAAACAATCAAGGTATTTTTGATTCGGCTGAAGATCCAAATAGAGCCTTTGACTTTAGTTCTGGCTTACGGGGCGCAGTCGCAGACAATTATGATAAATTATCTGGTATTAGATTTATTGACGCAAAATCTAGCTTTAATGCTGGAACTATTGCTAACTTCAAAGGCAAAGCAAAAACACAGATCGCTAACGAATTAAGAGCTGCCGGTATCGAGAATCAGCCGATTGGTAAAAAAGCTGCTTTAGAAAGAAAAGGCTTCCAAGTACCCGACCTTCCCGGATTCCCAAAAAGAAAAGGTTTTGCAACTGGCGGTTCTGCCGGTGGCGATACTGTGCCAGCAATGCTGACTCCGGGCGAGTTTGTTATCAACGCTAAGTCCGCACAAAGGATTGGTTATGGCGCTCTAAATAGAATGAATACTCGCGGCGTCATGGGCTTCAATGCCGGTGGTAGAATTCCGGGTGTTAATTACTTACAAAATGGGGGCTTTGGAGAAGGTCTAGAGTTTGGATCAGATTTAGGATTATCTGATAAAAACTTCCAAAGTTTGTTTGCTGCCTTAGACTATATTGAGGGCGTTTTTAGAAGACTTGGGGTTGAAGGCGAAGAACTAAGTACAGCCCTTGATGAAGCAAATAAAGCGTTACTTAGCGGGGCTAGTCCAGCAGCTGCTTTTGATGCTGCCAATGAAAGAAGAGGCGCTGAGGGTGGCGGCGTTAATGAAAGAAGAGAGCTAAAAGAAGCTAATAAAGATGTTGTAGACTCTACAAAAAAGGTATCTGAAGAAAATAAAAAAGCTGCTGATCAGGCTAAGAAGGATACGAAAAATAAAAGTAAAACAACTCAAGAAGCAACAAAAGTTTCAAAACAACAAGCCGAGGCTTCTAAGGAGGGAATTGGTGCGCTTACTAAAATAGCAGTAGGGGCCGCTGGTGCGACATTTGCGCTAGAGTCTTTTAGGTTTGAAGCTGACGGGGGCAGTAAAGATCTATCATTTTTTCAAAAATCCGTTAATAATTCTGTAGACGCAAGCCAAGTATTAGTCAACGGTTTTACCGGTATGGCAACTACAATTGGTATAGTAAATACTGCTCTTGCTGGATTTGGCGCGAACTTAAATGCTCAAAGTCTTGCTAGTTTTGCTGGTTTTGGCGGTAAGGCAAGTCGATTAAGATCAATTGCTTCAGCAAAAAGAGGCATCCAAAGAGGAGGTTCAGCTCTTCAAAGTGCTGGCGCGTCCCTAGCGGCACGTACCGCCGGCGGAAAGCTTGCCCCAATTGGTGCAGCAGGAGGTGCTGCTTTATCTAAAGGCGGAGGAGCTTTATCTGCTGGCGCGAGAGGGATTTCTACCATTGGCAGTAAAGTCGTTGGCGGTGCAGGCGCTGGTATTGGCGTAGCTATATTTGGCCAAGCTTTAGATACGCTTACGGGAAGACTTAACGAAGCGTCTGAAGCAATTGCCGCAGGAAATATTAAAGAAGCTGGTGAAGCTGCTGCTGACAAGCTCACAGCATCTAGAGAAAATCTCGCCGCTGGTGCAGTGGCTGCGGCAGTTAGTCTAACGCCTCTTGGCCCAATTGGTGGCGCGGTTGCTGGCGGGTTAACTAAAGTAGCTTTTCAGATTCCGTTGTTTGGTGACGCGCTCCAATATGGTGTCAATTGGATTTTTAATCTTTTTGACGGCGGAAAGGCTCAAGAATTAGCCCGAATAAGAGCTGAAGACGCAGCAGCTGTACAGCGACACTCCAAAACAATCAAAGAAATTGACGAAGAAAACCAAAGAATTAGGGATAAAAATAAAAGAGAAGGTAAAGAAACTGATGAATTTTCTTTAGCCATAAAAAACGCTGAACGTCAAGCTACTGAGTTTAAAGAAAACAGAAAAAGAGCTTCAGACGATATACGTACTGATCTTGGGCTGTCAAGATTTAGCGGTGATTCTGGCATAGGCTCTATAAGAAAAGCCACTAAGTCTCAGAATGAAGCTTTTCAGTCTGCCAGAAGTTCTCTAGATATTACTACATTTAAACCTCTGCAATCAATATTCGAAAAAGGCGCGGCTAGGCTAGGAAAAGAAGTTGTCTCACTCACAAAAGATGAGCAGGACCAAATATTAAATGAAGCCCAAATTAGATCTAATACAGGGCAAATCCAAACCGCTGAAGATTTTAGAACTCGTGCGACATTAGCTGCTCTTGGCGGCCAAAATGTATTTACCGAAGGCTCTAACGCTAATACAGTACAAGAAAGTGCGCTTAAAGCCAGTAGTGAAGCTTATTCAAAATCTGCTGAATCTATTCAAGAACCTTTAGACAAGGCTGTCTCAGAAGCTTTTAGCAAGGCTAGAGCAGACGCTACAGCAGCTGCTTTTTCTGGTGAGGGCGAAGGATTTGATGCGAGTTTTGCAAGCAGCATTAAAGAGGTAGAAGAAAAATTTGGAGCCTTGAGTCCAGCAGTAGCGGAGCAGATTAAACAAGCAAAAGAAAGAGCCAAATCTGAATCTGCTTTAAGTAAAGCCCAAATAGAAAGAGCAAAAAGATTAAATATTGGATTAAAAGATGTGAGTAGCTCCGCAGCAGCCGCTTCTGTAAGAATAGACAATTTTGCATTATCTCAAGAAGCTGGCTTTAGTAGACTAGAGCAGTCTGCAAATATATTAAAGCTAGCGACCACAGATGCCGCTAACGCAATAACTGATAATGAATTAAATATCGCTTTGTCAGATCTAGAAGGTAGTCTGAAAAACTTTGGCGCTGATGACGCAAAAGTTCAAAAAGTGGTTGAACAATTTGAAGATTTAACCAACGTTCAACGGGGTTACGAAGATGCCGTAAATGCGTCAAAGAAAGAAGTAGCTGACGCAAGAGCAGCAGACGAGGCAGTTTCACTACAAGAAATATTAGTTAAAAATATTCTAAAGGGTGTTCAAGATGCAGAAGTTAGAGCTAGTCTAGAAGATGCACTAAAAGAAGACCTTAAAGACTTTAGGGTTGAAGACTTAGAGGGCGGCGATGTTACAAAAATTCTTGGTGCAGTTACAGAATCTGTCGCCGGTGCTGATATCAGTAGAGCTTTAGATGAAGTAAATGCTACTAGTATAAAGTTAGAAAAACAGCTCTTGTCCTTAACTCAGCAAAGAATACAAGCTGAAAAAGAATATATAGATGCCCAAAAAAGCGCAATTGATGTTATTATTGAGTCTAAAAAAACACAAGCTGAGTTTGGCGGAGCCGCATTCACTGCCGCCGACCAGCTAAAGCTAGAGATAGATAGATTTAACTTAGATGCTCAGCGCGCTGGTGTCAGAGGTGTGGGCGCTGGAGAAGCTGAAGATATTGAAAATGTTAGAGCCTCGATTGCCTCCAGCTTTAATGCTTTAGAGCAAAAAAGGCAAACAGGGGGTCGTGCTGCCTTTGAGGGTCTTAGCGGAGCAGAAGAGGGGCAAAGACGAGATGACCTGAAAACCGCCAACGAAAGTTTATTAGCGTTTACAAAAACTAGAATTAGTTTGTTAAAAGAAGAGCTAGAAATCGTTAGGAAAAAGAATGAAGCAGAAAAACAATCAATTGAAAAATTATTTAGTGGCGACATTGAAGGTTTCTTGCGGGAGCAAGAGGCTGTTGCTGCCGCAGCTGTCTTGCAGACCGGCGACACAGGCGCTGCATCTGCGTTTAGTCCAGACGCTTTAGGCAGAGGATTTTTGAACCTACAAAAAGCTGGAACCGCAACTACGGAGGCGGCAGAAGCAACACTAAGAGCATTCGGTATTAACAATAAAGGTTTAGCACAAACTATATCTGGAGACGATCCTTCAACAAGAGGTATTAAAAAAGATATCAGAGATTTAGCACAAGCAACAGAAGGTATAGCTTTGGATCGTGCTGATTTTGAAAAACTAGAAATTCAAACGGCTATTTTGGATATTGATACGCTTAGGCTAGAAGGTTCACGCGCTGCCGGTATTACAAGAGATAATGCAGGCAGGGATTTCCAATTCCAAGCAAACACAGATGAATTAAACCGCACATTGCAAGAACGAGAGCGGGCATCGCAGAGCGGAGGCATCAACAGCAATGGCAATACCATTTCTGATCCGGCCTCTCTTGTGAATGCTGCTAAACAGGCGTTAAAACAACAGATTGGTCAGCTGCCACAAGGTGTTGGTAATACTAGCGGAGCAGGAATGCTGATACAAACCGCTGCGGCTGAGCTGTCTGGCAACTTAGACTCGTTTAATAATGGTGTTTCTACAATTGTTGCGGCCATGCAAGACAACTTTAGATTATTTTCTGATGCAGTAGACAGATTAAATAACACTAAATTTGATATCAACCTAGCAGATACGGTTATTAAAATTGATTTGGTTGGGGCTGGTTTCTTGAATAGTTTAGCGGACGGGTTGAAAAAGGAACTGTTCAGGGAAGTATCTAGGCAGTTACTAAACTTTGAAATAAAACCAAACGGTGACATTGGACCTAAAAATTAACAGGAGGATTAAGTGTCGGACATTTACCTACAAAGCCTAGAGTGCTTTTGTGTAAAAGGCGTTAGTACAACCTGCCCAGCGGGCGGTACACTTGACGCTACATTAAACGTAGACGGTGTGGTATTAGCCACACTAGAGGCTGTTGGTAATCTAGATGCTGAGAGTACTCGCGCTAGGTGCGGCGAAGCCTTGCTAGAGGCGGTC
>Ga0208162_1001907_pt1 | contig 10468 bp, 5 predicted proteins | sample CB_VirMetaG_4_FD_184539 | JGI IMG/M metagenome (GOLD analysis project Ga0208162, IMG submission 184539) | Freshwater to marine saline gradient viral communities from Chesapeake Bay - CB_1508_1M Viral MetaG (SPAdes) (version 4) | ecosystem: Environmental > Aquatic > Marine > Coastal | place: USA... | reverse complement strand
CTTCAATCTTGTAAGTGAGGTAGATTATGGCGTCAAGTACACAATCAGACTCTCCTAGTTTAAATACGATTAATAATCTTTTTGGAACGTCTTTAGAGTTTCCAAAATGTTTTCGTAAACCTGGAACAGCAAGTAACTTTGAACTTAAGACTGGATCGGGTCATACCGGATCTGATGGAGGAGCGGCAACTTTTAATCTTAATCCAACGTCTCCAATTTCTACCATTACAAATGGTATCGCGCAAGTCAATGGATATCAAAATATTACTGGTGGATTGACTGTCTTTGGTAAAACATTATTTCTTGGTGGATTTTTTGGTAAAACTTCTTTTTGGAAACTGAGTACTGGTGCCTGGGCAATTAGTGCTGGAGGATCAGCGGCAATAACTGGTCAGTCTATTAAGTTAACTGCGACGACAAATGTTGCATTAAATGGATCTAATGTTTTAGTAACGGCACCTACGATGAGAGGTGTTAATACTGTAATGAGTGGTTTTAATATTAGTGCATGTACTGGTAAGAAAGATTTTGATATACCACACCCAACAAAAGATGGATGGAGATTAAGACACGTTTGTATTGAAGGACCAACCGCAGATGTCTTCGTCAAAGGTGTGTTAAATAGTTCAAATATCATTGAACTTCCTGATTATTGGCGTGGTTTGGTTGATTACGATTCAATCACTGTGAATCTGACTCCTATTAAAGTTTATCAAGAACTTTTTGTTGAAAAAATTGAAAATAACAGAGTTATCGTAAAAAATAATTCTGGGGGAATGATCAAATGTAGTTATTTGATCTGTGCAGAAAGAAAGGATGTTGAAAAAAATATTCCAGAGTATGAGGGACAATATAAGGATTATCCTGGTGATAATAGTCAATACTTGGGTTCTCTATTAAAGAAGTAAAATGCCCACAATCTCTACAGAATCTGTATTAGTTCATCCACCCGCTAAGATCTATCAATATTTTAACGATAGTCCTCCGATTGAAGTTCAAGTTCAGAGAATTCTGACTGTTGGGAGAAGAAATGATCCCGCAGCAGAGATTAATTTGACTGGATCTGGACTAAATGTTCTTCTTCGTGATGGAACTACCGCTACACTCAACAACTAAATACTCTTAATGGGTAATCAAGAATGAATACATATTATCCTATTATCTACAACCCAAACGCTAATCAGCTTCAGGAACTACCACAGTATTCTGAGTTAAATCTTGCTGAAAATAGTGTAGCTATTGGAACATTCTTTGATTCAAATCGTGATACTGGTTTAATAGGTCAATATCTTTCAGTTGATGTTGGTGGTGTAGTATGGACATCAGTTCCGCCAACGGCATCATCTGATGGTATAAGCATTTTTAAAGATGGTAGTATAGTTGGTGCAGCATTTTCATTCAACCAACTAAACTTTATTGGGGAAAATGTAGGAATTGAGAGTAGCTCAAGTCCTCTTAATACTGCTAATATTCGAATTAAAAATTATTGGTCTAAGAATTCTTTAGGACTAAGTACAACTAGTAATGTTGGTATTGGTAGTACCCAACCAACAGTCGAACTTGATATCATTGGTAATACTCAAATCTCAGGAATCTTAACCGCTTCTGAGTTTTTTGGAACGTTCACTGGAATTGCGAACACTTCAACAGATATTACAATATCTGCAATCAATTCCTCTGATACAACAACATCATTAGTTTTAGTCGCTAATCAGGCAACTGGTGGGCAATCTCCATTTATTGATGGTGGATTAACTTATAACGCAAATACAAATACTTTATCAGCATCTATTTTTAGTGGTGATCTGAGTGCTACAAACACAAATACTACTAGACTTAGAGCAACTGGTATTTCAACGTTTGAAGGAATTGCCGACTTTAATTCTGATATAGATGTTGATGGACACACTGAATTAGATGACTTAAATGTATCGGGAGTATCTACATTCTCTAGTAATATTGACGCTAATGGTAGTCTAGATGTAGATGGAACAACAGATCTAGATGTTTTAAATGTTTCTGATACCGCAACATTTAGTAGCAACATTGATGCTAACGGAGATATAGATGTTGATGGACACACTGAATTAGATAATTTAAATGTAACAGGTGTTGCTACATTTACAAACCTAATTCAACCATCATTTGGAAATCAAACAGATAAAGGTATTGAATGGTCTAACAATCCTGGTGGAGGAGGTGGAGATAGGGCATTCATTAAATATTATGTTGATGGGACTGGAGAAGATACTAGATTATTAATAGGAATAGAGAATGATTCTAATGATGATCTGAGACTTCAGGCATCGAGCAGTTCTTTCAGTGGTAGTTTAACGATTGATAGTACAACGCAATCGACCAGTAAAGATACTGGTGCTTTAATCGTTGAGGGTGGTCTTGGTCTTGAGAAAAATGCTTTCATCGGAGGAAACTTAGACGTTGATGGTATTGCCGATCTTGATGGTGTTAATGTATCGGGAGTAGCAACTTTTAGTAGTAGTGCCTCATTTAGTAGTAGTGTCTCATTCACAAACACAACAGATAACACACTAGGCAATCCTAATACTGGTGCTGTTCAAATTGATGGTGGTCTTGGTGTTAATAAGAATGTGAGCATCGACGGCAATTTGGATGTTGATGGGGTAGCAGATCTTGATGGCGCTAATGTATCAGGAGTAGCGACAATAACATCTCTGTCTGCTACTAATACAAATATTACTGGTGTAACAACTGTTGAATTCATTACAGCATCAAATTTAAGTGTTTCTGGAGTAGTTACCTCATCTTCCTCTGTAGTTGGATCTGCTGTTACGATTGATTCTCAGGGAATCAATGCAACAGGTGTAGTCACAGCAACTTCTTTTGTCGGTAGTGGCGTAAATCTTACAGGTATTGTCACTCAAATTGCTGCTGGAATTGGAATTAATCTTACATCCAGTCAGACAGATGGAAAAGGTGTTGTAACTTTAGATTCATACTTCCCAAGAGGAAAGACAATATTTGTTTCTCAGAATGGGAGTGATACCAATACTGGTCTTACTGAAGATGACGCAAAGAAAACTATAAAAGCTGCTGCTGCAATAGCATTTCCAGGAGACACAATTAAAGTTTATCCTGGCGTGTATATTGAAAATAATCCTATTGTTCTTTCAAGAACCGTATCCGTCGAAGGTACAGAACTTCGTAACTGTGTTGTAACTCCAAGATATCTGAATAGAGATTTATTCCACGTTAATAATGGATGTCATATTACAGATCTAAGTTTTATTGGTGATGCAATGACTGATGGTGCTGCTATCGTAGCACTTCAACCACTATTAGGAGTATCGACAGACAGATTCTTCGATGCTGCTAGAATGATTCGTTTGAATCTTGATTATATCGCACAAGAAGCAGTTGGATTCCTTACAAGCGGGTTTAGTGGTTATGCTGGTAGCCATAGAGATCAGGATGCTGCTAGACTTATTGATTTGAATAGAGACTTTATTGCAGCAGAAGCGATTGGATTCTTAACATCAACAGACTACAAGAATCCAGCATTTACTGTTGTAAACGCTTCTGGTATTGGTACAGATCCAGTAAATTGTGAGGACGACATTAAATCAATTCTTGATGCTATTTCTTATGACTTAAAGGCAGGTAGCAATAAGAAATCAATTGGTGCAGGTCTGTCTTATTATGATGACGGCGGAACACTTCTTCACATCACTGGAATCAGTAGTGGTACTGATGGACTTCAAAGTTATAGTGTAAAAGAAGCAACTATTGATGCAATTAACTACGCTGTTGGTATTGCTACAAACGTAATTAACAATGTCGATTACGGAGCACTTGCTGGAGTTACAACTTATAGTTCACTTACACAAGACTTTAGTTATTCTCCAATTCTAGTGAGTGGTGGATGCACAGATGTTGTTGCTAGAATTGAAAATCGTTCGGGAATTATTACGAATATTCTCGGGGACTTTAATTATACCGCAGGAATAACTACGATTTATGGAGTAACTCTAGAAAGTCAAGATTGTGCTGATGATGTTAAAGATATCTGGCAATGTGTAATTCATGACGTTACTAGAGGTGGTAATTCGCGTTGCGTCGCTGCTGGTAAGTCATATTTTGATGCTGATTGGAATCTAATCCCGCAAATTCTTAAGAATCCTGGTGAAGTTGATCAAACAATTGCTACATTAGACTACTCATTTAATGTTGCTCGTTCAATTATTAATAACTCTACATGGGGTGGGTATCCTGTAGGAGTTGGTATAACAGTTGTAAATGCGGAGTATGATGGTGTAAGTGGAATAGTCACAATAACATCAACTGATCATGGTTTATCGATTAATGATGCAGTCAAGATCGTTGGACTAGCATTCACATGCCCATCTCCAAGTGGAGTCACTACAAGTATTTTCCCAGATGGAACATATGGAACTATCTTTAATGTAAAATCTGTGGTTGGTGTGAACACTTTTGAAGTTGTTGTCGGAACATCAACAATTACACATACTTATGATTCTGGTGGAACCGTTCAAAAGTATACAAACTTCTCTCATGAATTTACACAAGTAAAAGACTTATCGATGCAAGCGGATCCAGATACTGGATTCAATAATGCTATCAATGGATGTGCAAATGTTGTTTCCGCACTTCGTTCTTGTATTGGTGTTGTTACTTCTATTGTAGGTTTTGGATCAACTTCAGGAATCACGACATCATATCCTGGTAATCGTGGATATGGATTCTCAAGTAATAGATCGATCACAACTGCATCATATAATAACGCAACTGGAATCACAACACTATCACTCTCATCTGGATACTCACTCAAGACCGGTGATATTGTGGAGTTAAGAGATTTAGTATTCTCTTGCGACTCTGGCGCTGGTGTTGGAACAACCACACAGAAATTCCCATCAGGTAAGTATGGATATGAATTTTATGTAAGTCGTGTAAATGATGATGGAACAGTAAGTATTAATGTGGGAGTATCAACTCTTGAGCACACCTATGTTTCTGGTGGTTTCTTAGTTGATCGTTCAATTGGAGTCACGACAGCAGCATATGATGGCGTAACTGGAATCACTACAGTCAAAGCACCTGGAACAATTCTTCGCGTTGGTGATGTTGTAACTCTAAGAGATCTGGAATTTACTTGTTCTAGTGGTGCTGCTACAACCACAATCTATCCTACAGGAAATAATGGATATGATTTCAAGGTATTGAGTGTTGTAGGAAATACATTCCATACAGCGACGGATGCAGATTATGATCCTGTAAGTGGAATAACCACAATTACAGTTCCAAGTCATGGATTCTCTGCTGGAGATAAGGTAATTGTAAAGGATCGTTCTCTTATCTTTACTTGTTCCTCTGATGGAAATACTCAAGAGTTTGCATATCCTCGTTTTAAAGATCCTATTAGTAATGAAATTCTAGCAATTTCAAACGTAACTACAAATACCTTCGAAATTAACGCGGGAGCATCGCCAGTAGGGCAACAATTTGCTCATACATTTGTGAAGGCTAGAGCAAATGGTATTGAAAATGTTATAGGTCAATTTACAGTAAACACTGGAGTATCTACAATCGCACACGATTATGTTTCTGGTGGATATGTTCTTCCAGCATACTCTAAAGGTGTTGGTCCAATTGTTCAAGGTCCATACATTAGAAACTGTACCAACTTTGTTCCTGGTAGTGTGGGAATGAAGATTGATGGATTTGCTGCAGAACCTGGTGAAAATGAAGATATTGGTGTAACTGGAACAATGTCGGTTGACTCCTATACTCAATACAATCAAGGTGGTATTGGAGTTTCTATCACCAATGGTGCATATGCTCAGTTAGTTTCTATCTTCACTATTTGTGATGATATTGCAATTTTCACTGGTGGTGGAGGACAATGTGATATTACAAACTCCAACTCTTCATTCGGAAGATTGGGTCTCGTTGCTCAAGGTGTTGGTGATGCTAATTCTAAGTCCATCTATAGATCTACTGGAATTGCAGTCACTGATGTAGCACAAGGTGATAATGTTGTTGCAGTTTCTGGTGTTGGTACTTACAGACCATATGATGGTCAGGTGTGTTACTTTGGTGACTTGTACTACTTTGTAGATACTGTTGAAGTTACAAATGGTGGATCTGGATATACCGCTGCACCTAGAGTAACGATTGCTGCCCCAGATGGTCCAAATGGAATTACTGCTCAGGCATCTAGTACAATCGATGATTTTGGTAGAGTAACTGCAGTCAATTTGGTTAACTCTGGAACTCAATATTCTTCAGCACCAACAATCACAATTGATCCTCCAACTGGTGTTGGTGTTACTGCTACTGCTTCCGTGACTGGTCTACAACCAATTTATTATAAGGTCGATTCTGCAACATTACCAGTTTCTGGAATCTCTACCATCTCCTTCTTGCAGACACTAAATAATACTGTAAGTGCTGGAACTACGGTTTACTTTACTAGAGTAAGTCTTCAGATTACATCCTCACATTCATTTGAATGGGTAGGATCTGGAAATGATATTAATACTGCAAAACCCGCTCTGGGTGGTGTAGTTATTCCTGAAAATGAAGTTGTCCAAGAAGATGGTGGTATTGTTGTATACACAAGCACAGATCAGGCAGGTAACTTTAGAATTGGAGATGGTGTAGTTATTAACCAAGCAACAGGTCAAATCAGTGGTAGAGACTTTACAAAAGCATTATTCACAACAATGACTCCATTTATTCTTGCACTTTCAGATTAAGGAGATTAATTAAAAATGGCAGTTGCAGCAGCGGCAGTAAATAATTTTAGAACAGTAACTTCTGTAGTTGGTCTCACTACAACGACCATCTATGAAGCGCCAGTTGGATTTGTTGGTGTTTTTCTTTTAGCCCAAGCATCAAATGTAGATTCAACAACTCATACAATGAGTTTCTATCATAATCGTAATGTTACTGGAGTTGGAACAGTAACAACAGAAATTGTGAAAGATTTCTATCTAGCACCAAATGATACACTCAACCTTCTTCCAGGAAAACTGGTTTTAGAGACTGGAGACTTTATCAGTATTAGTGCAGACAATGCTACTAGTGTGAAATTTTTAGCAAGTATTCTCGAAACCTCAAATAATTAATAGTGGTTGATATATGGCTAGTCCTGGATTTCTAAGTAAAAGAGAAAGAAAAAAGACACAATCTGGATTAACCACAGATCGTTATGAGTATCTGGGGTTAGAGCAGGCTGAAGCAGATCTTGGAGATCCTCTAGTTGGTGTATCTTCAATCGGGGCAAAACCAAAACCAGTTTCTGGTGACGCATTTATTCTTGCTGCATATAGCACCAGAAGCACTACAGGAATTAGTACAAATAGATTCTGGATTTCTTCCACAGACTTAACTAGTGGTCTTTCTCTGACTCCAGGTTCATTTACCGTTTTTAGTAATGATGTACAAGTTGGTCTAGCGAATAGTTTCAATAAATTTAACTTCGTTGGTTCTGGTGTAACAGTCGATCCCGTTGGTTCTGGTGTTGATGAGCAGACAGGAATCGCCACAATTAGAATTAGTGTTACTGATGCTGTAGCGAAAGGTGGATTTAGTGCAGTTCAGTATCATGGTGCTGGTGGATTAATTCAAGGTGCTAGCGATTTTTCTTTCAATCCAAATAATAATAGAGTTGGTATTGGATCAACTCTACCAGAACACAAATTAGATGTAATTGGAAACATCATAATCAGTGGTATTTCCACATTTACAAATGGACCAGTCATTGTTAATTCTCTAACTGATACTGGAACATCAGATCAGAAACTTCAAGTAACTGGTGGTGGTTATATTTCTGGTTCAACTGGAATCGGAACAACGTCTCCAACAGATAAAGTAGATGTTCGCGGTACAACTAAGACTGAAAATTTAAACGTAACTGGTGTATCTACATTTACAGGAACTCTTGATGCAAATGGTGCTTTAGATGTTGATGGTCATACTGAACTTGATGATGTAAATGTTTCTGGTGCAGCAACTGCTGGATCATTAAAAGTAACTGGTCTGACCACGCTTGGTAACTTGTTTGCGACAGGAACAGTTACACTTGCTTCTAATTCTGGTCTTACAACAACTGGTGGAAATCTTACTGTAGGTAATAATCTACTTGTTGGTGGAACTTCAGAGTTTATTGGAATCGCTACCTTCAGAGGTGGAACCATTAATCTTGGTGATTCTACTTCGGATGATATCAATGTTGGTGGAGAATTTACTTCTAATCTTGTACCCAATACTGATAATGATGTTGATTTGGGAGCAACATCACAAAGATGGAGAAATATTTACGCAAGTGGAATTGTTACAACTCAAGATTTATTTGTAGCGGGAGTCTCTACATTTACTGGAATATCTACATTTAATGATAATGTAACAGTTAAAGATGATAAGATCTTAACATTAACAAATCTTGCAGACCAAACAGGATCAACTGGATCTGCTGGTGCAACTCTTGTTAGAAATGCTACAGGTATTGTATGGTCTACAGATGCAATTTCTGTTTCTGCTGGTGGAACCGTAGGAAATATTCAATTTCATAGTTCTGCTGGATTAGTCGGTGGTGATTCTGGATTTAACTATGATGTTGCAACCCAGAGTGTCGGAATTGGAACATCAGTCCCAACACAGTCTTTGCAAGTTGGTGCTGGGGTTGATGATGTATTTGTAGTATCTGGAGTAGGATCTGTTGGAATAGGAACTACAGATCCAGGTAATTATGATCTATATGTAATTGGTGATACTAACATTGAAGGAAATCTTTCGGTAAGTGGAGTATCTACGATTAATCTTGGAATTCAAGGAAATTTAGTTTTTGGTGATACTTATACTGTTGGTGTTGGAATTACGGTTGTAACGGGAACGGCAACGACAACAATTTCTTCACTTGGTATTACTAGCTTTAGATCTATTAAGTATCAAGTTCAAATCGCACAAAATTCAGATTTCCAAGCAACAGATATCCTAGTATTGCATAACGGAACGACCTCTAATTTGATTGAGTATGGATCAATTGCAACTGGAGAATATCTGGGAACTTTTGATACTACGGTGAGTGGTGGAAATGTAAATCTAAACTACACTCCAAATGTATCTGCAGCAGCGACAGTTTCTATAGTATATCATGGAATGAGAATTCTTTGATGAAAATAAATACTCAAAAACTTGATTAATAAATCATGCCTGATATTCCAAAGTTTCCTGCGTTTGAAGTAACGTCAAACTTACAGAGACAAATAAACTTCAACAAAACTGCTGGATTTGGCGATCCTTTGGCGGGAACTGGAGCGTCTATACCATCTTCTTTGAGTATTCAGGCAGTATCGCAAAATCCAGACGGATCTTGGAATCAACAACTAACTCAACAAGTATCTCCAGTACAAGATCAGGGTGCTATAGAAAATCAAATAACTACAGATCAAAATAATGCGATTGTAAGTTATGAGGAGTTAGGTGCCGTATATGATGCGGAGATGTTGAGAATCAATAATGAAATCTCAGATAAAAAAAGTTTAATCGTTTCCCTAGTAACAGATGCGATTAGTGCTGGGTGTTCCGCCAAAATTCCTACGGGTCCTGTTGCTGCAGGATCATCAATTACATTTGTTCCTGGTACAGAAGATATTGGTGGAGTTGCTGTTGGTGTTGGGTCTACAGTTTCGAATGATAAAGTTTCTATAAAAATATATCCAAGTTTAAATAATTATTCTACAGATACTCCTTACGATCCAAATACAACGGAACAATTAAGCACTTCCAATTTAGGTAAGGGTTATGAAAATAGTGTAACCAATAATGGGGGATCTGTTGTATCTTCCACATATAGATTCATATCATCTGATACTGCGGCACACTCTCCACCTTTATTTGTTAGTTTTCCTGCACTAAGTGCTGCTGAAATCGCCGCCTGTGCTGGATATGGTGCATCAATTATTAGTATTGCTAATGAAATAGAATCTCTTCGCAGTAATCGTGATTCTGATTTGGATAGAATTAATGATTTGAAAGAGTTAAAAACCAGAGAAGAGGTACAACGTTGGGGAATTAATCAGGCAGATTCTGGTTTGAGTGGATATAATTCATTAATTGAAAACGCTATTACGTTAATTTCTGATTATACGGACAATATTATAACTGAGAATCTGATCGTTCATTATGATGCCGGTCAGACTTATGGTATTCAGGCATCGGTGGAAAGTGTTACTAATATTAATGCAATATCGCAATGGAATAATCTAGTTGGTGATGGATTATATGCTGCTCCTAGAACATCACTGTATTCAATTAATCTTGATACTGGTGATGGTCCTTCAGTAGAATTGAACAATTATCCAACACAGACAAATCAATATCTTACTGTAGCAAGTTCTTTTATCGAACCTCAAAAAATTGGTCTTGGTAATACTTCATATACACTTGAAAGTTGGTTTAAAGT
>Ga0208162_1001906_pt1 | contig 10474 bp, 15 predicted proteins | sample CB_VirMetaG_4_FD_184539 | JGI IMG/M metagenome (GOLD analysis project Ga0208162, IMG submission 184539) | Freshwater to marine saline gradient viral communities from Chesapeake Bay - CB_1508_1M Viral MetaG (SPAdes) (version 4) | ecosystem: Environmental > Aquatic > Marine > Coastal | place: USA... | reverse complement strand
CGATCATATGAAGTACCAAGCATATTTCTTTGGTACTTCCTCACAATGGTAAAAACTTTTTGCCATTGTCTTTGTTGCATTTTACTCTACTAAAGTTCCATGTGCTCTTCTTATTTCACGAAGTTCCTCAAAATCTTTTTTCTTTGTCCCCCCATCGTATGCCCAAGCATAACCAGCAGTAATCATCATTTCGTTCAACGATGTCTCTGCATCTCCAATGTAAAGCCATCCGAGGAGTCTTCCATACTTTCCAACGCCACCCACCAACTCAGTGCGAATAACAAGATCGTCATCACCGGCAATAGCTCCCTCCAATTTATCTTTGAGCCAATTGGTTGCGTCATAACCTAATGCCTTCTCTTCATCATCTTTTGTTCTCTTCTCAGGCGTATCAACTCCTGCAACTCTAACTCTTTCTTTCTTATAAAGATCAAATCCCAAATCAATTGTTACATCCAGCGTATCTCCATCAAGGACACGATTTACCTCCACTACTCTAAAATTGTAACAGGACTTTCTGCTTGGTGGTTGCATAGCACCCATAACTAATCCTCATTTTTTTTTATTTATCGCATTTCTCTTTCTCGCTTCACTAATTTTTCTTTTAGTTTCTTCACTTCTAGGTTTACCTTTATTCCAAGGAGTTCTACCTTTCATTGCTTCACTTTGTTTCTTCTTCTGTTCCTCACTTATAACTTTACCTTTTACACCACCCTTACCTTTTCTCCTCTCACTCATCAATTTCTTTTCTTCTTCCGTTCTGGGCACACCTTTATTCCAACCGCCACCAGTATATTTTCTACCCTCACCTCTATTGTATTCTGCTAGGTCAGGTCTCTTTCTACCAGTATTACCTTTCTTTGCTGCGAGAGAACACTGCTGCCTAATTATTTCTTCCTTATCAATCATACCAGCAAGACCTAACCAGGCAAGTTTGTCTTCCTCTTTACCATATTCTTCGTAGAGTTTCTTATGTGCTTCTGCGTGTTCGGTAATAGTTAGTTCTATCAGATTAGAAGGATCATCAGATCCCCCAGCATGTCTTGGTATGATGTGGTGAGTATGCTTCATAGGTCAATCATAACATCTATAATACTATTTAGTAAAATTAGATGTTACGATTGATCTCCACTACTCGGAAGTTGTAACAACTCTTCCTGTTCGGCGGCAGCATCTTCCCCATCTTCCAACTCCTGGTATGCTATCTTCATTATGTATGCAATATAATACGCCACACCAAAAAGGAGTATCACCATACACCAGATGATACTCCAAGTTACATCATTAACATCATTTAGAGGACGAAGAATCAGATTCATCAAAAGTAGAAATGCTAATAATATCTAGCCCTTCTACTTCAGATGGTGTTGATTTGATAACAGGTTTCTTCTCTTCCTCTTCCCATTGTTTTCTTATTTCTTCTGCTTGCTTATCAACATCCCTAATGACTGCTTCAATCTTTGCATCTATCCACAGTTCTTTCAACCAAGTAATAAATCCTAAAGCAAGATGATCGATGGGAAACTTTTGTTTCTTTGCCCATCTCTCTGCTTTTAAATACCAAGTATCTTCACCACCCCAATGGTGTTCAAAGTTTATTTCTACCTTTTTATCAGCAGTCATTAAATACACTACCAACTTCAGATCCAACTTCAGATCCAACTTTTTGTCCCAAAATAAGAGCCCATCCAGATGCTAACCATCCAATATAAGGAATATTAGCAACCGCAGGAATGATGGCACCAGCAGCAATACTAGTTCCCGCCATCGCACCTTGAGACCGTGCTCCAGCGTCCGCCACTATGCACTCTATGTCTTTTGCAGACTTTCCCTCAGCATTTATTTCACCCCCACCTTGCATATTACGATACCCTTCAGCAGTATATTCATCACGACGATATTCATTTCTCTGTTCACTTCCACCACCAAAGAGACCCCTTCTATCCTTATTCAAATTCATTGACCTTTCAGAGGTCAAAACCTTTGGGTCATTTGCACGATACTCAATTTTATACCCATCTTTTCCAACTTGTACATTATAAGAAGAATACTTCCCATCAGGAAGATTAATAATTGGGTATTTAATTGTGTTGCTAGCATTAATTAAATGTCCCAAAACACCAATATGAGCAACACCAATAACTCCACCAATCACCAATGCTACGATTTTAAAAGGAGACTTACTTGGCATATGCTCAGTAACTTTCTCAGTAGATTTCCACATTAGTTTTTCTTGGGTTCTACTGCAGATACAACTTCAGGTTCTTTTTTTGCAATTACCTTTGCTTGAGAACCACCATTCTTAGCAGGACTTAAACCAAATGCAGCAAGTGATCCTGAAAAGACTGATGCAATAAACGTAGGATCAAAATCTAAAATCTTCTGACCATCAGGAAGTCTAACATAACTAAAGGTAAGTAAAGAAGCAGACCATATAAGTACAACAACTTTCACCAAATTACCAAGGACTTCACTCTTATCTTCATGGTGGTCGTCTCTCTCTTCTACCTTTGCTTTGGATTTGTTTCCGAGCATGAGTGTAGAGTAAGGCAACTCTATTTAGGGTTTCAATACATCAACAGTTAAGTTTGTATGCACTATTTTATTATAATGTTTACAAAGTTCTTCACTTGATTCATGTTCCCATTTGTGGTAGACAGTCTTAAGTTGTTTTGTATAATCAGAACCATCATGGATTCTCATTTCTTCAGCAACAATAGTTTTGATTAATACATCTCGTGTTAAGTTAGTCATATTTGAGTTTTAGTATCCAACAAAGAGTTCCCAATTATAACATGAAGAGAAATTTCACAGAACTCTTCTTGGCTGGTTTCCCGTGTAGGATTTTATTATTTATCCATATAACCTTCTTTGACAAGATATTCACGGGTCAATGGTGTGGGTTCATAAACTTCCCACATCTTGCCTCTTGCACAAGCAGAGAGTGCTTTAGCAGTCATACCTTCAGTCTTACCTGCCCATGTTGCTTCCGATTCCCAAGGCACTGAATGTTCAGGATAAGTCTCTTCTACCATTGCTCTCCAAAGTTTAGGTACACTCTCTTCAGGTAAGATAATAGCAATAAAACTATTGTCAATAGTTCCTGCCATACAATCTTGTGCTACGTGCCATCCCTCGTGTCTCATCACACTCATAAGAGTAGATTGCTCATCCATATAAGAGTCGTTGAGGTAAAATTTATTGGAGACTGTATGATAAACTCCACGATGCCCTACCGGAAAATACTTTTCATCCCCTAGAAAAACCATAACTCCGATTTCATTAAGGGATACCAACATCTTGTCAAACTCCACAGCAATAGCAGAATAATCAGAGTCGGGATAGTTATCCTTAATATCTTTGATACTATTGACTTGTCGTACATTGTCGTTGCATTCTTGTAGAATCATGCAACCCATCGAATCCATAGTCTTGAATCCTTTAGTTATTTTATCTTCTTTAGCATAAGCAGAAGATGTGAGTGCTATGCACCCAATAAGAGATAATAATATTTTTTTCATGAGTAATATGCCTCACAGTATTTAACTAATCCATTAGTATTTACATTGCCCTGAGAAACCCAATTTTTTTTCATCGGTACTGTCCCATACCAGTACCGGAGTTCCAACCATTAGGACCTTCTTGGAAGTTTTCAGAACCACCTTGAGTTTCTTTTACAGTGTTCCAATTTTTTGTTGCCACCTCATACATTACCTGATGAATGTTTTCAGGTTCTTGAGTCTTCTTTTTTCTTTGCTCTTCTTTAATTTTAGATTCTGCGGCAACTTTTTCTTCATACTGAATTGCTTTTTGTGATTTTGGTGCAGACCCGAACCAAGGATCATAAGGAATACTTGCAGGAGCTGGATATCCAACCCAATTAATATCTTTGAATGTTTCACAATTAACTTTTTGATTGTCAACTACACATTCAAGTTTTTTCTTTTTAGTAGCAACTTTTTTAATTGTTGATACCGTAGATTTAATTGCAGATTTAATTCTTTTAATCATGCTAATACCATTTTTTTAGTGTAGTCATACGCATAGTGCTCACGATATCCTTTGATGCCCCATCCTAACCAATAGTATGCAGGAACCATATACTGAGAAACAGTTTTTCCATTGCCCTCAAACTCAGGAAGATACCTTTGGAAGACACTCTCATTAATCATGTATCGTGTCTGTCCTTCCAAACTGCTAGGATCACACCCATATCTTGTACAGAACTTACCCAGGTTAGCATAACGACCGATAGAAGTCCATTGAATCAATCCATAACCACCAGAATAACATTTGTCATAAGGCACTCTTGCACCACCTTCACAAATATTTGGATGGAAATTTGATTCTGATTTAATATTACCAAGAATAGTTGCTAGTGCATTACGATCCGTAATTCTTGTATGTTCTTGTAGTTGTGCAAGAACATATTGTTCATTAGGATTACACTCAGGACATTTCCAAGTTGCCTCATACCTATAGACAGGAATCTCTATAGGTTCTGATTTAACGGTAACATCAGTAGATTCAGGGGATGAAGGAATTGTAATTGCAGCAGCAATTATTCCCATTCCAAAAAATGCTTTAATCATCTTCTCCAAGATATTCGAGTGAGTAAATTTCATGATCCTCAATGTTAGGGTCTAACCATTCGGCAAACTCCGATTGAATCGCATGAGCATTATCAATAGATTCTAACACATCATAAGTCTTTATATCACAAAGAGTGTGCAGTCGATCAACTGCCCAGTCATGCGTCTGTTTCAGAGTTTCTTCCAAAGTTACCATAATCTTTTCGCATGTATCTGCCGAGGATATTGCTATTGTAATATGCTGGGTCTCCGTTGTCAAGAGACTCAGATAAGACATTGTTTAAGAAGAGTTGTTTGGTCTCTTCATAATTACAAAGTCCTTTGGATTTATGTAGGCTCAATATCTCTCTACTGAAGATCTCTTTACCATACTTTTTGATATCTTCTTTTAACTCAGGACAAGAACCATAATACTTTTTCCAATCTGATTCTTGTTTTACTTTTCTTTTCTTTCCTGGTGGAGTTCTAAATGACCAGAAGTATTTCCTTCCAAGATATTTACGGTTGGTGGATAAGTTGGTAATACAGTAAACAAACCCATAGTAATCCCCAATATTATTGCTATCAAATACTCGTTCCAAGTACATCCAAGGATTTTCATAGCTCATCTTATAGAACTCAATGAGCTATTATTTATCTTTAACGGGGACAAACCTAGTCTACACAAAAAAAGGGGGTTTGTCAACCCCCCCCCCTGAGTATTATGTTGGGTTTTATGTCAACGACCGAGTGATTTCTTTTCATTAGGGGTTAAAGCACCTCTCTGAGCACCTCTTGCTGCTTGCTTTGCTTTTACTGCAGGGTCATTTGACTTGTGTGCATAACCATGAAGACCAGGAGATGAAGAAGCAGTATTACGGAAGTCTTTTCTTTGTGCTCTAGCATATCTTTCTCTCTGTTTTTTCTTATTAGCATCACCATAAGTTGGTCTATTTTCTAATGAAGTTGCTCTATCTGCTGCCTTACCTCCACCAGATGCTTTACGAAGTTTGGTTTCATCGTAACCTCTCTTTGCCATTGCAGTTGCTTCATCAAGTCCATATGCTTCCAGAATGGTCGCAATGTCCTCAGAGTCAACTTCATTGACCATCATCCATTGTGCCTCTTGGAGGTCTTCTGCGATGCCGTAGTCGCACAAGAACTCGACCACTACATCATAGGTTTCGAACTCTTCACCCATTCTTGTGGCAAGTCTATCAGCACCTCTGGCAACCTTCTCAGCACCTCTTCTAATCAGTCCCTTAAGACCTCTCTTAGCACCTGATGCAGCACTCTTAACGGCACCTTTAGCACTCGATGCCGCACCTTTAACAGCACCTGCAGTTTCTTTTGCCTTTCTCTTAGCAGCACTGCCTGCCATTGCAGCATCTACAGCAGCTCCTGCTGCCTTTGCTTTTGCCTTTGATACAACTTCACCTGCCTTTGCTTTGACCTTTGCTCCCATTACTTTCTTAGCAGAATCTCTATCTGCCTTACGACCAGCAACAAAAGTATCTGCCGACTTGCGCTGCTTACCTGCCTTTGTAGGAACATCCATTGGGGACACTCCAGTTGCCTTCATAGCAGCTCTAGTAGCACCTGCTTTTGCCCTTACAGCAACGTTTCCAGCACGACGACCAACTTCACTCTTTACTTCTCTTGCCTTCTCTCCTGCTGCCTTTACAGCACCTTTGACTGCTGCTTTACGTGCTGCTGATCTCTTCTCACCAACCTTTGCTTTGGCACGAGCACGCCTCTCTTCAGGACTCTCAGTATCACTACCATAAGTGACTTTTGCTTCGATGACAATTTCTTCAATCAATTCATCATCAAAAGATTCTTCAATCTCTTCAATATCATATCCTTCATCAATCAATTCAAAAACAATCTCCTCAACAAAACTCTCAATAATATCAAGTTCTTCAGCAAGAACTTCCTCATTAAGTTCTTCTTCATACATCGAAGAATAAGCTTCATTCAATGAAGCAATGGTAGATGCCGATAACATTTTTTTATCTTTTTAATGTCTTAAATTTATTTATAAAATCAAGACATTCTTCTAGCAATACCAGTAGCACCTTTTTCGGTTGCTCTTGCGGTCTTACCAATTACCTTTTTTATTGCACTCTTCACGTTACTTTCTTTGGGAGAAGATTTTGGTTTTTTGTTATCCCCATCTTTCATCCTATTAGCAATACCAGTAGCACCTTTTTCGGTTGCTCTTGCGGTCTTACCAATTACCTTTTTTACCACACTCTTTACCTTACTTTCTTTAGGAGAAGGTTTTTCTTTTTTATTACCTTTATCTTTCATCCTATTAGCAATACCAGTAGCACCTTTTTCGGTTGCTCTTGCGGTCTTACCAATTACTTTTTTCAATCCTTTTTTAAGTGAACGTCCAGCAGAAGAAAGTCCACTTTTAACTTCACTTCTCTTGGCAGTCACTTTTTCTTTGGGTTTGCTAACACTGCTAGAAGATCCTGAAGATCCTCCACCACTAACACTATCAGAAGATCCTGAAGATCCCCCTCCACCATATCCTGGATCACCCGGTTCACCATATCCCTTCACTAACTCATGTGCCCATCCTCTGAGACCTTTCCTACGAACCGCATCACCAACCTTTTTTGCAACACCAATAGATTCACAAAAAACTTCTTCAATATCATCAACTTCCCATCCCTCTTCTAAAAGTTCATTACAAACTTCTTCCACTACTTCTTCAATCAACTCATCAGTCAATTCATCAAGTTCATCATCAGTCATTTCATCAAGAATAGTTTGAAACTTAGGAGCATAAACACTCTCATATAAACTCCTAAGTTCTCCATATTCTGATTGTGATAAAGACTTCATCTTAATACTTAATACCCTTATAAAGATATTTATAAAAAAAGAGGGTCATTTAGACCCTCAATATTAGTCGGGGATATCCCCATATACTTCATATGAGTTGTAGTCACCAAACAGATAATCATCTGCTTTTGCTGCTTCTTTATATGAGTTTAAAACATCTTCTGTTTTTAGGCAGTTACACTTACAATTACCCTTACAGAGAGAATCCTGCGAAGGTGTCTTTGGTAACGTCTTGCTTGATTCCTCCAACGATGTAGGATTCGACTTCTGTTTCCTGTGGAGCCACTTGGAGACCCTTTGACGAAATCCAATGTTCCGTCCAGGGAAGTGGGTTATTCTTTGCGGGGATGTCATAGATTGGCCTCAATCCGATTGCTTTCATTCTACGATTGGCAATCCATTCCACATACTGTTGAAGTAGTTTATCATTCAGACCAATCATAGATCCGTCTTTGAACAGATACTCTGCCCAAAGTTTTTCTTGGTTGACACAGTTTTCAAATGTATCAATCAACCATTGCTCTTCTTCTTTGAAGATTTTTTCCATCTCAGGATCATCGCCTTCTTTCCACTTCTTCAAAATATTCTGAGTAATGGCAAGATGCTGATTTTCATCTCTCGCAATTAGTGAGATGATTTTTGCACTTCCTTCCATAAGCTTAAGTTCACCAAAAGCAAAACTGCAAGCAAAGGATACGTAAAATCGAATACCTTCAAGAATATTAACGTTTGCAACTGCTCTGAAGAGTTTGCGCTTGAGTTCATATCTTGCGTCTTGTGCATAGGAGATTCCTTCTAATGCGTGTTGCCATTGATTTGAATTATCATATTGATGGGCAGCATTAATGAAATCATTATATGCCTCAGTCACCGTCATTGCACGCTCAACAATACGATCATCACTCAGAATGTGATCAAACACATCTGAAGGGTCTGAGTAAACGTTCTTGATGATATGTGTATAAGATCGACTGTGGATCATTTCCATGAATCCCCAGACTTCCATACATGCTTCTAACTCAGGTAGTGAGCAGTAAGGGATAAAAGCCATCCCAGGACCACGCCCCTGTACAGAATCCAACATGATCTGGTATTTAAGATTGCTGGTAAAAATGTGCTTTTGTTCAGGACGTAATGTCTGATAGTCACCACGATCTTTAGATAATGAAACTTCTTCTGGTCTCCAAAAATACCCAAGTTGTTGAGTAGTTAGTTTATCGAAAATTGGATACTTGTAAGAATCATATCTCTGAATTCCAAGGGGTTTTCCAAAAAACATTGGTTGTTTCTTAGTATCAACTTCTTCAGAATTAAAAACGGTCATAGAATTGACCACTGGACGTTCATTGTTATTTGTCTTAAATCTTACAAGACTCACAGTCTTCCTCCTCTGCTGCTTCTAATTGACTGATTAATGTATCAAGTGATTCGGTAGATTCCTCTTCCTCCTCATTCTTCATATCATAAGTGTTTTGATAGTAACTGGTTTTCCAACCGTACTTATATGTAGTTAAAAGATCTTGTGCCATGACAGACACAGGAATTTCATTGTCTGGGTAATGCTTTGGATTGTAACTCCAATTACCAGAAATTGCCTGATCAAAGAACTTTTGCATCACTGCAACAATGTTGATATAACCTTTATTGGAAGTCATATCCCAGAGCAATGTATAATTGTTCCTCAATGAATTATACTGCGGAACAATCTGCTTAAGAGGTCCTTGTTTTGATTTCTTAATGGACAAGAATCCTCTAGGTGGTTCGATTCCATTGGTTGCATTTGACACAACGGAACTGCTCTCTGAAGGCATTTGTGCAGACAGTGTTGAGTTCCTAACTCCATACTGCTGTACCTGTGCCCGAAGACCCTCCCAATCATAGTGAAGCTCATTTGGCACAATCTCATCTACTTCCTTCTTGTATGTATCGATTGGGAGAATTCCCTGACCATACTTGGTGCGATCACTGTATCCACAAGCACCTTTTTCTTTTGCAAGATTAACAGTTGCTTGAATCAGATAATACTGAAATGCCTCTGTAAGGTCATGAATAAGTTTCCATGCCTGAGGTTCTTCATAACCCCAACCGTGCTTGGCAAGGTAGTGTGCAAGTCCAATATAACCGATTCCAAGTGATCTCCGTGCCTTGGTTGCAATTTCTGCTGCTTTGATGGGATATTGCTGAAAGTCAATAAGTTCATCGAGAGATCTAACAGCAAGATCACAAAGAGTCCGAAGATCTTCATAATCTCTGATTTTACCAACATTGATAGCACTCAGAATGCAAAGAGCAATTTCACCATTAGGATCATCAATATGATTGAGAGGTTTGGTTGGAAGTGTAATCTCTTGGCACAAGTTGCTCATCTCAACTTTATCCATAAAGGACGAGTGAGAATTGCAGTGGTCAATGTTCATAATATAGATTCTACCAGTTTCTGCTCTCTCTTTCAAGAGGTCCATAATGAGTTCTTGAGCACCGATAGTTTTTCTTGGAATAGACTGATCTGATTCATAATCATTGTATAGTGCATCAAATCCATCAGTGCCAAAAGCATCATACAGACCAGGAACGTCGTGTGGAGAGAAGAGTGAGATTTCTCCGTTTTGGATGAAACGTTCATAGAAGAGTTTAGAAATTTGGATACTGTAGTCTAACTTACGAACACGGTTATCTTCAGTTCCTTTATTATTTTTTAGGACTAGGATGTCTTGGATTTCTTGGTGCCAGATTGGGAAGTGGACAGTTGCTGATCCACCTCTGATGCCATTTTGAGTGCAGCATCGGACAGTTGCTTCAAACTTTTTGAGGAATGGGACAACACCTGTGTGCTTAACTTCTCCACCTCTAATCTTACTGTTGATGCCACGGATTCTGCCTGCATTGATGCCGATTCCCGCCCTTTGTGCAACGTATCTGCCAATAGCCATATCAGAGCTAAAGATAGAATCGAGGGAGTCATCAACATCAACAAGAACACAGCTAGCATATTGTCGAAGTGGAGTTCGCACTCCTGCCATGATAGGTGTGGGAATGTTGATTTTGTG
>Ga0208162_1001905_pt1 | contig 10483 bp, 7 predicted proteins | sample CB_VirMetaG_4_FD_184539 | JGI IMG/M metagenome (GOLD analysis project Ga0208162, IMG submission 184539) | Freshwater to marine saline gradient viral communities from Chesapeake Bay - CB_1508_1M Viral MetaG (SPAdes) (version 4) | ecosystem: Environmental > Aquatic > Marine > Coastal | place: USA... | reverse complement strand
TGAGAAGACCATGAATTTAGGTCTTCCCATGTACGAGGGTACAACTAAGGTAACTCAATTAATAAAGTACATGAAGTCTATGGCACAAGAGGTCATGGACAAATCAGGTAGGTATGTTTGATGCAGTGGTGGGAAGCTTGGCTCGTTGTTGCCATAACTATCAACACCACTATCAATACAATTGTTTTCTTCAGAGGACGTAAGATACTAAGAAAAAGAGATAAACCTACTTCTTCTTCCTCATCATCTTGAAGTCTTCTTTATCTATCTTGTTGTTCTTATTCATGTCTAGCTTGGCTTGACCACCATACATCATGCCCATGTTCATACCTGAACTCATCATCATGTTTGATTTGGCATTAGGCTTTATGTTCTTCTCGTCCATCATGCCACCCATTTGCATTTTCTTTTTATTAGCCATGCCACCATACATCATAGGCTTTCTCATAGTAGCACCACCACCATACATCATGCCCTTACGTGGTCCATTGTAGTAAGTTTTCATTATTCGTTAGCTCCTCTATTGATAAATTGACGTTTCATTTGTTTTGTTGCTTCTTCTAATTCCTCGTGACTTTGAGGAACAAACTCTGGTGGCTTTAAGCCTGCTCTACTTAATTGCATAAATACAAAGTTTGTTAACTTAGTAGAGAAAGTACCTATGTCTCTAGGAGATGGTTTTACTCCTACTTTAAATATATCAACTAATATACGTCCCGCTTCTTTATCTTGTGCAACCAATCCTAATAAGTTAATGCCTGCCTGTTCAGCAATACGAACAGCAAATTCTGCGGCCACGTAAGTTGGGCTAACCATACCCCTTGCTAAGTTAAAAGCACGACTTATAGCTTCGTTTGTTGAGATGCCCCTAGTCAATCCTTCTAGTTTAACTTGAGAGAAATCTCCTTTTTGTATCATAGTCATGTATTCTAACATGTTCTCATAATACTCCATGTGATCTGTGTCCATGACTTCTCTGAATATAGCATTTTTATCTGCATCTCTAAAATCATCTAACATTTGAGCAGGACTCTGTACAAATTTTGTAGTTACAAAACCCCCATTGATGGCAGGCTTTGTAACACCAACTCCTGATGTTATTTTTTGAGCTATGGTTTCATCTTGTTTAAAATGTTTATATTTGTCCATAACACCTTGATCCATGTAATCGTCAATGTCAGTAAAGTTTAAATCTCTTGTATCTGATAGTCCTCCAACATTTCTAATTCCAGCATTTTCCATAGATCCTCTAGCTATGAGATTAGCTATTCCTTCATTTATATTTTTTTCAAATACTTTTTTTTCACTAGGACTTACTGCTGTCACTCCATCGGCATCTGTTGTTAATTCTTTCATTAACTTATCTTTTAACTTTTGTAATTTAGCAGGAGTTCCTCTCGTAACGTACTCGTCATAAAATCTAACTGGATCTCCTTTCATGTTGCTTACATCTTCAACTTGCTTAAATATAAATTGCTCTATTTTATCTTCAGTTTTACCTTTTCTAGTTAATATATCTTTTTGATCATCAAACTCTTTTACAAGTTGCTGGTACTTTTGTTGTAAAGGTGGATATTTATTCATCATAGTTACAATATCTTTTTGTTCAGTGAGAATATCACCTAAGTCTAGTACGTTCTTTTCTCTAACAACTATTTTACCATCTCTATCAAATTCTCTAACAGTAAATTTAAACTTATCATTTAATATATCTAAATCAGGATATACTGAAAAATCATAACCACCTGTTTCCTTTTGTAATACAGCTTTTGATCTAGGATTTAAATTAAGTCTGTCAATATCACCTACTACTTTACTAGCAAATTTAGCTCTCATAACCGTAGAAATGATCTTTGATGCTAATTCAAAATTTCTATTACCTTCAGGAGTTGTTAAATCGAATCCGGGTTTACCTGCTATTCTATCTCCAAAGTTATAGGCTAGATCTTCAAAGGCTTTCTTGACTGACCCTTGTGCTACTATATCTCCCTTTAAAGCTTTATCTAAATTATTGACAATAGGATTAAAAACAGTTAGAGGGTCTTTGTTTTCCCACGCAAATCTAAATCCAGTTTGACTTGTCAATATTCCTAGCCCCTCATCATCTAAGGTGATGTCTTCTATACCAGCATATTTTGCAACACGTTCTTCTGTAATTTTAGTTGCTGCTCTTTGAGGACCACGTTTTGCTTTTAGTAAATCTTTGAGAACTCCGACTCTTATTCTATCGAACCATTCGTTTTGATATATTTGTTTAGCTTCTCTGTATTGATTATAATATTCTCTAGCCTGATTTTTGACTAACTCATCTAACTTTTCTCCATAAGATATATACTGAGCGGCCAGACTTTCATTACCCATTTTATAAGCGTGTTCAACAAATGCAGAGTGCATTGTGTTTAGTTCTCCCGGAGTGGCTAAGAAAGGAGTAAACTTTCTTTCTTCCATAGGGACATTGTTATCTTCGTATTTTTTAGCATAGTGTAGAGCTATATCAAATGCTGTAGGTTGGTCACTTATATAATCGGGGTTTGTTATAAGTTTACCATCAGGCCCTTTTATCTGCTTTAGACTAGCCAAGCTTTCTAAGTCTGATCGTACATCGTCTGGTATGTTATCCATAGCTCTTCTAGCCATCTTAGACATAATAGCTCTGCTTCTTCTACCTAGTGAACCAGAAAAGAATAATCCTTCTGCAGAAAATAATCTATTAATGTCTGACATTTCTTTATTCATCTTTGCCATTGCATCGACGGCACTTGTCATATTAATAAACTTTTTATTTCTTTCAGCTAATTGACTTATATCCTTAAAACCTCTAGCTGCAAATTTTCTTTTGCCTATTAGTTTTGAAGTTGCAAACTCTTCAACTAAAAGACCAGCACCCTCTAAATACTTTGCACTATCTGCAGGAATTGATTTTAAATTATCTGCTCTTGTTATCAAAGATTGATTTACATCTACCGCTCTTTCAAACACAACTTCAGCTTGTTTTCCTATTTCAATAATTTCCTCTCCGACCATTTTTTGTTGTTCAGGGCTTAGAGATTCTATTATACGGTTTTCAATATCAGAAATCTCACCGTGCATATCGTCTGGTATATTGATTGTAGGATCTTCAAAGTATATTCTTTTTGCTTTTCTAATGCTATTTAACATACGTATCTGATTGTTATCAATACGTTGCATAAATTTAATTTGAGCTTGCTCCATAGCATCTAAGAAACCCATAGCACCAGAAGTCGTTTCTAAGTTAACACCACTTCTAGACATTTTATCTTTAAGCCCTTTGATAGCTAACATATTTTGTCGGACAAGTTTTCTATTCTCGTCTTCAATATCCATAATTGTATTTATGTTTTTTGAATTAGCTAATTTTCTCAAGTTAAGTTTGTTTGTTGCCAAAGCCCCAGCAGCTTCTAGTCCACTAATTCTACTTTGAGTACTGAAGCCTGTTCTGTATACTTCTGTAGCTTCATCTTGAAGTTCTGCAGGAAAAGAGTTTACAAATTTAGCTTCCATAGTAGATAGATTTGTTATTGTATCGAGAGTTCTGATTAGATGTTTATCATCCATAACACTTGCAAGTTCAAGAACATAATTTACATTTTTTCTTTCTTGTCTTGTTAGTCCATATCCTCTTTCATTTATTAAAGACGCATCATACTCTTCTAAAGTACGATTACTAAACAAACCTCGTACACCTATAGGTGGTTTTTCACTAGCACCGAAAGGACCGCCGTATGTTCTTCCTAATTTCTTATTTATTAAATTTAAGAATCCTGTTGTTACTCTGTTAGTTTCTAAAAACTTTCCAAAGCTTTGACCTTTACCTACTGCACCATCTATAGGTCTGCTAAGAACAAATCTAGCTCCTGCCCCCAGCTTTGAACCAGCACCTTTAACAACGTAGCTACCACCCATAATATAGGTTAATGCACCTAAAGCTTCGCCACCAAATTGATCAACTTCTGAATCTACAAAAGGTATACCTGTTGCTTGAAAAGCCATACCCCCATAATACTGAGCAATGGCTAGAGGAAACGATTCTTTGATGTTGGCTTTTATTATAGGAGATCCAGCAAACACCCCAAGACCGTTTACTACTTTTTCTTTAAATCTACGTGTTACAAGTTTCTCTGTTTGATTACGGAGTATATTAAAATCTGTGCTTCCTGTTTCGCCCCGCAGTGCCATCTGAGATAACTTAGTTCTATTATCTTCTATGGTATTATCAAGTCTTGAAAAGTATCTGTCACTTTTCTCTTGGTGTAACGCTCTTCTAAGAACACCCAAGTTTATCTCTTTCATTGCCCCTGTAGTTTTTAAATGGTAAGCAGCTCCAGCAACTCCAAACTTTTTTAAAGCTGGAGTTTTTTCCATTTTGTCTTTTACATCTTTTATTAAAGTCTTACCTGCTGTCTTTGCTGTTGCAGATGCCATAGCTCCTGCACTTAACATACCACCAAATGTTTCAAAATTTATTAAGGCAAATTGTTCAGGACTACTCAGAGATTTAAATGCAACTTCTAACATATTTTGAGCAGTCTCTTCAGTAACATAACTTAAAGGCAAGGTCGTACCATCTGCTGTGGTTTTCTCTGTTAATTGTTTAAAACGTTCTGGTGATATTTCCCCATTATCCATCTGCTCTTTGAGTGTTTCTCTTACCATTGAATTTATAGTATCGGATAATTGTCTTATCCCAAACTTATTCATATCAGTACGAATTTCATTTATCTTTTTTTGCCTGTCTTTTTCAGTCATAGCAAAAGCTTCCGATAACGAAGCCCCTTGACTCATCAGAGGTAGTATGTCAGTAAAGATATTACCATCACTTGTAGGATCTAGGTAAGCTCCTAAAAATACTGAACCTTCTAGTATTGTACCTCTTCCAATTTCTTTTAATCTATCTTGAAGTACAGGAATAAATTCATTAGTAGATATTCTCTGAATAAGTATGTTTTCAACTCTGGTCGTACCCACTGGGTCTACGTTTTGAAAGCCCGGACGTTTACTTATCTGTCCTTCTACTAAATCTGCAATCTTTGATTTTGCAGAAAATACAAGCTCTTCTTTAGACATTTTTTCTACATCTTTAGTAGTAGGAGTAAACTGTCTTTTACCTTCTGTAGTAACTACACCGTATGGTACTGAAGGCTCTGTTGTCCCTGTTATTTTTTCACCTGAAGGAGTTGTTACTTCTTGTTGCTTGCCTGCAATTTCAAAATTGTAGAAATCAACGATGTCAGTGCCGTCAGCATAATCAGGCTGAAAGTATTCCCCTGCATAGTTTGTGATTGTACCATCTCTTACGCCAGCTTTAAATTCTTCAAGACTAAGAGATTCAATCTTTTCTTTTTCAGAAATTTGTGCCTGTGCTTCAGGACTAATTGTGGTTTCTTTTTTTGCTATACCTCCGGGAGTTTGTGTAGCTGCAAGTTCAAATCCAAATATAGGAGCAACTGCTGTGAGGTTCTGCACGTCTTCCATGTACCTAACTGACTCACCAAGTTTGGTAAGACCTGTATCAACTGCTTTTCCTACTTCGACTGCACCTTTTTTTATAGTCTCTACAACGCCACTGTCTTCTTTATTTTCAGAAGTTTTATCTTCTGTGGGTACAGTAGTTTCAACAACAGGAGGTTTTTTGTTGTTTTCTTCTTCTTCTTTAACTTCAGGTTTTTCTAGTACATCTGACTCAGCCATTTGTATTCCTTATTGTCTGTATGATTCTAGTTGATCTTTTTGAATTGGTATAAACTTACCACTGTTATCTTTTATAAAGTAGCCACTCATTTTACCTTTCTGGTGAAATACTCCCGGCTTAAATCCCTGAGATGCAATCATGTTAGTAGCATCTATTTCAGATGTATCGTCTTCAGACATTAGTTGTCCTTCACCTCTATAGGAACGGGCTATTTTTCTAATGTGCTGTGCTACAATGGCGGCATCAAATTGTTTTATCTGACTGTTTGTGAGAAAGCCTGTGCTTCTTCCATATTGGGCATAGACTTCAGTAGCATCTACTTGTGCTTGAAACTCGTCTCTAACAACATCCAACTTAGCCAAAGCTTGCTTAACAGTAGTAAAACCTCCTCCAAGTTTTTGTAGTTGTAATTCAATATCTTGGTTGGAAAGTCTTCCACTAGGGTCTGCAGCACGAGCCATCTTAAAAGCAAGAGTTATTCTCAAAGCTTCTAATCGGGCAGTTTGTTCATCTTTTGAATTTGCTATTCTTTTTTCGTATTGCTCTACAAAAGCAGATGTAACACCTTTCTTTTTTGTTCCGTCTTCCATCTCATAGGTAGCATCTAAACCTTGTGATAGTATTTTAGTATCTGTAGTTAGTAAGTCTCCTAAAAACCCCTCTTTTAAACTGAATGTACCTATAACAACTCTTTCAAGAGTATTATAAGCACCAGTTCGATTATTACCTCTTACTAAAGCTTTAACCTCATCTATCCCAGCTACAACAGTTTTACTATCATCATGTTGAGTTAATATATCTTTAAGCTTCGTGCCACCATTCATTTTTTCAGCGTAAGTTTGTGCTGTGTACTGAGAAGGTGCGTCTCCTACTCCTGTTGATATTGTCCCTGAAGTAGCTTCCCCTGACGTATTCATGTAAGGTGCTAATGCCATCACGACCTCTCTTTGATTTTGTACATTTTTATTTTTGTGTATTTTTCTGTACAAATCTACGGCATCTTTAGGGGCCATATTATATAAATTATTAGCGTCAGGATCTAGCCCATTAATACCATTAATACTAGCATAGTCTAGTGATGCTTTAAATACAGGTATTAATTTCTCTGTTCCGTAGTTAGGAATAGGACCTAAAAATTTTTCAAAGGCAATACCTGCTTTCATTGGGTTTCTAACATTTAAGTTTTTAGATAGACTGGCTAAATTAGCTTTTCCTTCATTACCTAATCCTGTTATGTATTGCCCAGTTAATTCATTTCCATTTGCTACAGGAAATGCAACGTTAATTTCTCTATCGCCTTCATAGGCATTTACTATATTATTAAATGTAATATCATTTAGTTCTTCTTTATTTGCACTATCAAAGTAATCTGCATTTAAGATATTTTTAATGTTTTTAAAACCTAAATAATTATCTGTATCTAGATTAGGAAAAGATTGACTAACTCCTGTATCAGCAGTTTGTCTTTTTGTATTTCTATCATATTGACTTGTGTAAGTGTTATGAGAATTTTGATAATACTGCCTTAATTTAGCTTTAAGATCAGGATTCAGTCTCTTGTATTTTTCTTCAAAATTAGGATCATTTCCGAGTCGGTTAAAATCTTCGACCATTGCCCTAGCTTGATTCCAATCTTGCTCTTTGCCTTTACCAAACAAACTGTAAAATTTAAATTCACCTATACTTTGATAACCTTCTTCAGGTTTCTTTATTGTTCTTATAAGGCTATTCAAGGGGTATGCAGGTTTTCCAGTTTTTAATATACTTTCTCTATTTGCTTGATTTAATAAACCCAAGCCTTCTACGGGGCTTATTTTTTGATCTATTATACCTTTTTGAATATTATTAAATCGGGTGTCATAAGCAGTAAGTTCATTTTTTTTCAATTCTCGTAGCCAAGCTCTGTCTTCTTTTTCTAACTCTTGTTGTAGCAAATCTTTCTTTTCTTGTTGTTTTTGTTTGTACAACCTGTTTTCTTTCATAATATCAGCGTCAGAATTAAGAAAACTTCCAATAAGACCCATTAACATTATTCTTCACCCTTTTCATATAAACTTATAAAACTTTCGTCTGGCTTATTTAAATTCTTACCAGCCCTAATTCCTTCATTTACAGACTCTCTTATATAATCAAACATTTTAGGATTGTTATCCTTCATCATTTGCATGAATGTTTCATCGTCCATAGTACCTTGCTCAAGAGCATCTGAGTTTTCAAAAAACCTGTATGGTATATTTCCTTGTTCCGCTATACTCGCTATATAAAAAGATAATGGGGCTTTGATAAGTAACCCTACATCAGGTGTAAATCTACCTTCTTGAAAAGCTTGGAACAAATAACCTTCTACTAACATTTCTACAGATGCACCTACCATAAGTAGTTTTACCATTTCAAGTTGAGTCTTACCATTCTTTAGAGAATTGATTGCTTGCTCAAGGGCTATTTCAGGATCAACTATTTGAGGTGGTTTTCCCCAAGCCCATTTAGAATTATCTTCGGTAAGTGAATGACCGGGGGGAGCAACGGCAAAAGGATCTTTTGCTTCAATAGACCCCTGCTCAATAGGTTCAGCAATAGGTTGTTGTTGTTTTTCAATCATATTATTTTATCCTATTTTTCCTAGATCAGTAGAACCAACTGCTATGGTAGCTTTTGGTTTACCTCGTGGTTGAATCATATTGTAAGGTATAAGTTGTGCTACCTGTCTATTAGTAGGATTTGATAATGCTCTCATGGCTGATCTCATATCAGCATTGAAATAACCAACTCTCACAGGAGCGGGAGCAACATAGTTTCTAGATGGGTTACCCCTTGTCAATTGTCCTATTGAACGAGGTCTTGGTATAGGGGTAGGTTGCATATAAGATTTCTCTCCACTTCTATCAGATGCAGCTACGTATGCTTTAGCTCCACTTTTTATAAAATCAAAATCAAGAAACGAAGAACTTTTTGATGACTTCTTAGGTGCAAAATCACTATACTTAGGATCTAGTGGGCTTTCATCATCGTCTAGTACAAAATCTGCAACCCAAAGAGCCGCTGTTTTTAATAAATCAAACATATTATTTAACCTTTACTATTGTTCATCCATTCTGCAATCCAATTACCAGCAGCCTTTGCAAAATTATCTTTTTGTGCTTGAGTATATAATTCCTTAGAGTTAGCAAACTCCATAGCCATTATACCAACTTCGTGTTGTCTTTGCAAGTACGACTCTGATTTTTGAAAATTCCAAGATGCGTTATCCCTATATTTTTGCCACAGATTATTAAGTGCATTTTGATTTGCGTTGTACAAATTTTGCACATTAATTCTGTTAGTTTCATTTTGGGTAGCTGTATTAGCTGTGTTAACTTGTCTTCTCCAGTTTACATTGGACTGATCAACTGCAAACCTCATGTTAGCGTTGAATTTATCCCTAGCGTCTGCAATCGTAGCATTAAATTGATTCTGTGCATTTGCTTCACCTGCATTAAATTGATTCATAGCAGATATACGATTTTTGTTTGCAGTTTCTACTTGTGCTTCTAGTTCGGCAAAAAACTCATCAACTTGTAATTGGTTTTTAGCATTGAATTGTTTTCTTGCATTATCTTCTGCTGCATCTTTAAAAAGCTTTTGAGTCATAGCGTTATACGTGATGGTGTTTGACTGTTGCTGTGCTTCCAAATTTTTAGTGTCCACAGATAGTAATGCTTGAGCGTTGGTTACTGCTCCTTGTAATCGAGCGGATAGGTTAGCCTTATCCATTGCCGCATAAGTAGCAGCATTAGCTAGGGCAGTTTGTTGTTGGTTATTTAAATTTTGTAGCTGTATAGTTGCGTATTTATTTGCATCTTGTTGGGCAATAACAATTCCTGACTCCATAACAGCTTGTGTCATAGCCGCAGAAGCCATACTAGATGCACCAAGACCTCTAGCTTGCATGATCGCACCTATTTTTCTAACAGCAGGGGATGCCCACGGTGGCATTTCTGTTCCTTCTGCTACGCTAGAAAGTAACTGTTCTAATTGATATTTTGTAGTAGCTCTTTCATCTAGTTCTTGAGTAGCAGCAGTAGCAAGAGATCCTGCACTCACAGTCCCCTCAACTCCTGACATATCTACATAATCACCTTCTGGAGTAATTTGTGCTGCTTCCGCTTTTCCTACATCGCCTATCTTTGTTGTAGTTTTTACTTGACCTAAGTCTTTGCTACTTGCTGTAGGAGCAGTCACTTCAAGATCAGCAGTCGAAGCTTTTTCAGTTGCTGCGGTAGGGTCAGTGCCTAGTGTCTTACCTGTCATTGTATCTAAGGTTTTATCGTCGGCTGTTATTTCTTGTGTTACAGCAGTTACTTCAGGAACACTCCCCTGTTGTCCCGCCGCAAGTTTACCTACTTCGTCTGTTAACTCTTCGTCAGTTTTTATTGTTTCTGCCATACTGTATTCCTTACTTCATTACAATCGCAACCACCAAAGCTACCACACCAAGTGTACCCACCATAGACATGGCTTCTATTCGCCACATTCTTTTGTCTAGGGTTTCTAGCTTATCGTTGACTGCTTGGTATCGGACAGCACATTCTTTTTCATGTGCTTCCAATTCCATTTGTACCTTTAACTCAGGCTGCATCTTCATCTGCTGCACTAGCTTTGGTTTCATCATTTTCCTCGCTACCCTTCACGGACTGTATTAACGAATTGGTAAAAGCATTTTGTGCTACAGTTATTTGGTCAAGTTGAAACTTTAAGTTTGCAGCTTTAGATTGTAGGTCTTTTATCTGATTGATA
>Ga0208162_1001904_pt1 | contig 10484 bp, 9 predicted proteins | sample CB_VirMetaG_4_FD_184539 | JGI IMG/M metagenome (GOLD analysis project Ga0208162, IMG submission 184539) | Freshwater to marine saline gradient viral communities from Chesapeake Bay - CB_1508_1M Viral MetaG (SPAdes) (version 4) | ecosystem: Environmental > Aquatic > Marine > Coastal | place: USA... | reverse complement strand
AAATGCATTTGCTCCAATGTTTATATCAAATCCATCAAACTGTCCACTAAAAACTGCAGATAAGTCTTGAATAGTTATGGGTGTATTGTAATAATCTGGTAAAGAATTGGATACAATATTCCTATCGGATCCATCAATATAAACATTACTTACATTTGCTGAGAATATATTTAATTCTGGATTATTTACTGATGATGCTTTAGATATACCTTTTCTTATCGTATACTTTACTGCAGTAGTATTAACTTGTGTTGTCAAGTTGATGTCAAACTCATAGTTGTCGGAAACTGCAATTACAAAAACATCGTACTGATTGCCATCACTTCCTTTTACAGTACCAATATCACCTAATGTAAAAATATGAGGGTCATACGTTCTAACCCTATATTGGGCAGCACCATTTAATTTTAAGGCAACTTGCGTTAAAGATTCGATTTCATATTCTGGTGTTGCATTTAGAATCCATGAAGTGACATTATAATCTTCACTATCTTCTCCCAGAGATACAATTTGTATTTGGTCTCCCTCTTGGTAATAGTATGATTTATCTCTATCAAAAATCAGATCTCCTAAAACACCAGTAACCTTAACTCTAATTTCACCATTTTCTGTTTTTGCATATGCATAATCTGTGGTTGTTATATCAGTGTTTAGTGGGATATCTAAAGGTGCCGTTAATCCAAAGAATTGAGTTGTGCTTTTTCCACTATATTCTATCTGATATTCAACGTCGTTATCAAAAAATACTAAAGTTCCTTCATTCTGAAAACTTAATGTCGAATCTACATCAATATAAGTTTGCCCTGCTCCAACTGGATTTGTAACTTTTGTTTTTGGATGTACAGTAAAAACAAAAGTCTCAAGGTCTGGATTATAATCCAAACTCATTTTATAATAAGTTTCATCTCCTCGGAACAATTCTTCTACATCGGTGATTGTACCTGATGCATTAGGAATAGTATCTGTTTCATCCTGAAACAGTGTTCTATTTACAAGATCTTGTGGGTCCCCCGATAGTGGTTTTACGACAAGATCTCTGGTTATTCTATAGTCAGCATCTGAAGGTTGAATGAGAAAATCTCTAGGTTTTACTACCTTTACATCGACGCCCCAAATTAATCTAAACAACAAATCAAATGAGGAGTTTGCCCCCTTTGAAGCATAAAAATCCTTTAATCTTCCTACTACCGATTTTTCATTGATCTCCTCATAAAATTGAACATTATCAAATCCAGGAGCATATTGACGCTTATATTTTTTATATAACTCAGCAATAAAAAGAGAATGTAAATTAAATACTGCAGAACCAGATGAATGTTTACTCTTTAGAGTTTTTTCAAAACCTACACTCTTATCAATGTTATCGAAATATGAATTAATTCCAACAAATCCACGAACACATCCAACAAAGGTATTTTCTGTTTTAGTATCATACCTTATAATTTCATCATCAATTTGAATAAGACCATCTCTGGGTGGAAATCCTGCAGTATCTGATACTGATATTGTTGATCCAGTAAAACCAATATCAGAAGTTAATTCTGTAGAGTATACTATCTCCGATATATTGGTTAACTGGGTATACTCATCAATATTATTAATAATATCTAGAGGAGATCCAGGACTTTCTAAGTCTCTGTAATATGTGCGTAAGAATTCTACAAATTCTGGATAAGAATCGGCAACGTACTCGGGAACCTGATCTTGAACTAGGTTTTGTATTTTTACTCTATCCATATTTTATAACCTTACGTAATCTCCGTTTAAGTAGCTCGATGATACTATGTATTGTGATCCTGAGAGGTCAACTCCAGATGATATGGTATCTGATACCATATTGACAATTGACTTTGAAGTATCTAATTGCAGATATAAATCTTGCAATCCAATAATGTCATTTGATTGTGGTATGACTGATACCTCAACAATATCGTCACCAAATTTTTTCTTCGCGGTAGAAACAATGTTGACGGCATTAACCCTTATTTCACCTCTTACATAATCTATAGTTCCAAAATCTTTTCTTATAATAATTGGTTGATTTTTTGCATCTAATCTGAATAAAAAGATACTACCAGTCTCAAAATCATGATTTGGTAAATCACTTAGGTACACAGTGCCTACAATACCCTCAACTTGCAATCCACTAGTTCTTATATTGTATCCATATGTGGACTTGATATGAATTCTATTACCAAAACAAATTTCATATTCTGCAAAAATTCCAGGTGGAGAGACTTTTACGTCTCTTCTTAAGTATACTGTTGTAATGTTTGATGTAATTGCTGCAGATGAGTCATCAATAAGTTTTAAAAATTTACTGTATTTAAATCTAGAACCATATCTATTTAACTCATCAGAAGAAGCATAAAATTGAATATTTTTTTGAACTTCTTCTTTTATTTGAGAATCAACTCCTAAATTTCTGTTATAATAAACATTTGAAATATACTCAATATATAAGTATTTCAAATCAATAAATTCTGGAATAATTCCAGCAACAGAGTAACTTCTAAGTAGTGTTTTTATATTATCTTTTACAATATTTGGTATATAATCTCCATTTTTGGGTTTAATTGATATAAAGACTTTTCCGTATCTGGGTGGGAACAATTCTTCTCCACCATATACAGAGACCGAATCTGTCTCTGGATATAATGTGGGTATCAGTGCCTCATAGTCTGCGGCAGTAACTGCTCTGTTCTGAGATGCATAGACTCTCGGTGCTAGTTTTTTAATAGACTCTACAGACTCAATTGGAGATCCATATCCAGCACCCTCAAGAACGTTTAGTAGAGGTGCATTAACTTTTACAGGACTACCGTTATTATCAAAAAGTCTTCCAGTAAAAGTAAACTGATTGATTCCATTTCCATTCTCAGCATTAGTTACGACATAGGTTGCAATGATAAAATTGCCATTTTGTAACTTGCTTCCAAAAGTACCATCCCCAAAAATTAGTTCATATCGCTGATCTTCTATTTCATTAATAAAGAATACATCATCAGTTCTAGATACATTAACTAAATTTGATGCTTGTTTATAATATCTTGTAATGTTGCTGTTTTTACTCTCTCTAACTTCTACTCTTATTAGACTAGTGTCTATTCTTGGATTCTGTAATATAAATCTTTGATTCTTATTCTTACTATCTACTGTGAAGGTATTCTGTATGTACGCACCTTCATAGATCTCTACATCCTCAAATGTTGCAGTTGCTGCCGACACAGGCACTGTAATGTCTTCTGGAATAGAATACACATAACTTCTTCCGCCATAATTTGCCGATGAAGTTGCAACAATACCTCTTCTCAATGTAATTGATACGGGGTTTGTTGAGAATGTAGTTAAGTCTAAAGTAAAACGAATTTTTGCTCTTGATGCTGTAACTGATCTTGGAAGATACCCAAGATTTCTTGCTAATGATACAACATTCTCTCTAATTGTTGCACCATCCAAAAACACTTCATTGGTCAACATATTAGCATTATATGCACTTATATAAGTGTTATATGCTAACGTATCTAAAAGAACCGTGAAGTTTGATCCTTCAAAGTCGTAGTCAGTAAAGCTTCCATCTGCTTTGAGGTAAGCTTTTATTGACTCTTTTATATTAGTAAAGTCTAGATCTGCTACGTTGACTATTGACATTTATCGAGTTGGTAGTAATACGAATTGCAATTGTTGGGGTTGTGCATCAATACCCACGATATAGTATTTTATAGTGACTTCCATCAGATTTTCATCTGGATTTGGTACAACAAGCACTTCTTTTAAGTCAACTCTGGGTTCATTGAGTTTTATGACGTTTGTAATCTCGTCCCTTAATGAACTAGCAGCAAATAAGTCTATATTTTCAAATAATAATCTATTTACAGAACAACCAAAATTTGGGGCAAAGAATTTTTCACCCCGAACAGTTAAAACTAAATTTTGTACAGAACGCGCAATAGCATAATCATTCTTTAATATAATTAAGTCTCTCGTTAAGGGATTTTTCCTCAACGTGAGACTTATATCTTTGAAACCCCTACTGACACGCTCTAAAGGCATGATATTTATCAAAAGTTTACCTGATGACTTATTTATCACACTTATTTTGAGTTATTGGTGCCAACGCTCAACAAAATCGTCAAACCCACCAGCACCTCCACAGGGACGTTCCATACGATCTTCTGGAACTGGGTAAAGTTCTTCTTTTCTTTTGTTGCGATTGCGCTTTGACGCCATATTTAAGAGTCTATCACTGTCAGTTTCAGTGATGAGGGTCATTCCCTCTTCAATAAAGTCAGTTGATTTATCAACTTCAAAGTGATTTCCCATTTTTTGCTCCTGATTTGTTAGATCAGAACTTTTAGAGGGGTTGCTATCCCTATTCAGCGTTAATGCACCGAGGATCGCATGGATTCATACCACAATTTTCGCAAATTTTATGTTCTTTTTCTGTTTTCCAAAAATATTCGTCAGTATCGCCAAGTCTTCCCCAAGAAATTCCATTTTCAACCTGAAAAATGTGTGTAGATACCTTAAAATCAGGAGTTTTTGGAGTTTCTGGTGTAATAGAGAGGTCATACATTCTCATTCTATTGTTTGGATAGAGTCCAAACTGCCCATTTTCCAGTAAAATACAATTATGTGACTTATGTTCGTCTGGTTTTTCACTAACATTAGTGTCTATAATATCTATATCTGCATGGAAGTTGTCTAAAGTAAACAGATATTGACCTTTTAAGAACCCATGGTTGCGAGTAAACACCTCAAATTGCATTGTACTGATAAATTGCTTCTGAATGCAACGTATTCCATAGTCCATACAGTTCCAGAACTGTAGGTTAGGAAGGTCCAGATCGGGGTCTGGAAGCGTCTGTGCCGAGAGAAACGCGCTGATAGGTAGTTTATCATATATGGCACCATATTCTGGTAAATATGTCTCAAAATAAAAAGCACGTCCAGGTATGGACTTTGCCGATACCCAGACGCCTTCTACAAATTCACCAAATCCATCTTGAAAGTCTCTCAGATACTCTTTACGTACCCATACTTTTTGGGATGGAAGATTGGTGACTAATTGACTCATGTTTAACCTTTACCTTGTCCGCGATAGCGTTTACGTTTTGCATTCCGAGAGCTTGCGGCATATTTGGTATGCTGCCCTGCTCCTTGCCGAGTTTTTTTGGGTTTTGACTCGATGATTTTTTTGCCAGCAGATGATTTGAGCTTTGCCATAATTACTTAGATTCTTCAAAAAGTGGTTCAAGGTAAATGAGGGAAGGATCAATGTCCTCACCCTCATAGAATTTTTCAGAAAGATCTTGAAGTACCTCAGTGGCATCTTCAAGAGTGAGGTTTTGATATAACGCTCTGCCATTATAGCAGAGATTATAAAGGTTTTCCATCAGATGACGCGAATCTTCTCGTGACCAACGCGGATACGAGGATCGCACCAAGTCTCAACGCCTGCTTCTTTGGCATCAAGACAGAACGACACGTCTTCGCCGCACATATCTTGAACATTACCAGATTCAAAGACTTGCATCTTAGGAGCGAACCAAGGATATTCGAGACGCTCAAAGACACCCTTACGAATCATAACCCAACCGAATCCTGTGTAGTCAACAGTGAAGGGTTTGCGACGCTTTGCCATGGACTCTACGGTCTCATGGTTCATAACACCACCGTTCTTACGGAAGTCATCTTCTTCCAACCAGTGTGCCACGCTAGTGGTCATACCATCTTCGGTGGCGTACCAACCACATGCGATTTCTCGCTCAGGTTGCTCGTTTCCGTCTTTGTCTGTACCAGGAACTGCGAGATCGCACAGTTGCCAGAACTTCTCTGTATTGAATACAATGTCGTTATCAATCCAAAGTTGATAATCATAATTCAGTTTGCCATCCCAGGGAATTTGCTTGGGACCGCGCAGAACATTCGCTCCAAGAACCTTGCAACGTGCAAAGTTAACCATCGACGAATAATCCTGAGAGATTTGAATACTCATACCATTCTGTACAAGGTCAAATGCCAATTGTACAAAAGATTTGAGGAAGGTATAAGAGCAACTACGTCCAGGAAGACAGAACACAATGCTCTTGCCTCGCATACGTGCTTTGATTGCATCATAGTCCCATGACTCTTTGGGTTGAGTGGGGGCAGATGCCTTAACAGTGAATCCTTTTGCCATGTGTTTAAAGTTTCTTCAGATCAATTCTAACAGTGTATCTATATGATGTCAATAAGAGGATTCTGCGACCGCCTTTTTATCAACTGTCAATTCCTCGTATTCGTACTTAGACTCGTCCAATTTTTTCCATTTATCTTTGAATTCCTCTTCTGTAAGTACAGATTCGAGGCATTGATTATCCTTCGAGTAAATGTGGTAGATTTTTGAGTTCATCATATCTGTCTAATTCGCTACAGAATTATATATCCCTATGATGAGAATCCCCATTACGGCAAATACTACCTTTGGGTGTCGGGCAATCCAATAAGTCAGGATGACCCTCCACATATTCCAATAGGGTGTTCTTCGGCGGCGCATTCGGAGAATTCTCATTGACCTTATTATACCAGAGGATCTACCTTCTGTGGGGTGTTTGAGGCAACATAGGGCGTATCAATAACATTTGGAGATTGTGTTATATCTCCTGCAATACAAATTCGATAATCATCTGAGGTATACCCTGGCATAACCATATGATCCATCATCCCAGGAAAAAGCAAGAGTGTTCCCTCAGAACTCTTGTCAAGCTTTACATTATACGTCTGAATTAATCCAAGAAGATCAGAGTAAAATAAAATAAAGTCTGTGGCAGACGGGTGGCGAGCATGACAGTTCCCACTCTGCTCCTCTCTCCAATCTGTGGGAATATTCATCCAAATCACAAAAGAAAGCACCGATTTATGTTTGTGCGGCTCTACATAATCCCCTGGATGATTTACCCTCACCCATAACCTGCTAATCTCCAGCGAATGTTCGTGGGTTGTGTGCGGCTCGCCAGGGTAGTAGAAGTCCGTAAAGTATTTGTTTACATACGGCACCATAAACGCCGCCAACTTACCCTCATCATCCCGTATAGGAAATTGGTTATACTCTAAATCTACCTCGGGAAAATTCGGAGGTAACACAGAATCAATTATGGAATTCAAATACTCTCGGATATTATCATCAATCTCACCTTTTATGACGCCAAGGTTTGGGAACTCTAAATGATCCACGGAAATTTTTTACAGTAACCTTATTATAACACCTTATGGGTGAAAAATTTTTGGCGAATTTTTTTTAATGAACTCGAAATCACTCACTCGAATTGTCACCTCTGTAGGTTAGGGTAGTGACTCGTTTTTAATCGCAGGGGCGCACATTAGTATAACTTATCAATGGAATCAACTGCCATAACGACTGCTGATCAATCGATGTGTGCCGCACGAACAACTGGCACACACTGCCAAACCCCTTGCGCCGCAACGGATCTCAGCGACTGTGCCAATCCACGAACTGCCATTTTCCAGTTACAACCGTTTACAATCCAGTTTGCGAACTGTCCACTCTGAAATGCTGACGAAAACTGACATAAAACGTCACACTACAGGGCACAAAAAAAGCGACCCATAAGGGTCGCTGATCAGTCCCGTTTTTGTGCAGAATCTAAAGATTCTCTCCCTATTTGCCTCTCAGTCAACCAAACCCTTGTTAATCCGCCTGTATGCAACCCAGGTGATCGCTTGCATCTGAGAGGGCGAGACTGCGCTCTCACCGCGTTCTAGGCGCACTGCAGTGGCAATCGCTGCCGCTTCCCTGTAGGCGTCCTGAATGCCTGCGAATGCCTTAGGCGTCATGCTTGGCACGTCTTTCAGACCGCTTACGGTGCCATTCCAGACGTTGTAGGCGTGCCCATCGATCACGGGCGCGTCACAGTTGCCATTAGTGGCGATGTTTTCAAAAAACGTTGTAACTTTCTGCCCTTTCAAGATAACTTTAATTTGATCGTAATTTGCACGCAATTCGAGAATCGCAATCGCCTTTGCTTTGTTACTTTTAAAGGTGCAGACTTTAATCTCCTCAGGATCGATTCCCGTTGCGATTGCACGGGCAAGCGATTCCGCGTCTTGAATGTTTCTATCCCACTTGTTATTTGGCGACAGTGCAGCGATTGCGCCTGCAATCTGATCAGTGCTGAACCCGTATTTGTTACCCAAAGTCACGCAAATACCGTGGGCATTGTTATACCAATTAGCGCCATCTTGCTGGTCAAGGATACTGGCGCGGAAGAACATTGCCAGAATCGAGTCAACGTGGTTTGCCATGATCGGTTGCCGCAGAAGGGATCTGAGAGGGACTGGCGACGCGGTTGCCTCGCTTGTGCCAATGATGCCCGATCCGAACCGATCGCGCAACCCCTGAAAACGAAAGAAAACCTGAATCTCCTAAGTCTCGTGAGATTCGGGTTGGAAGTGTAAAACAAGTAACACTAAAAGTATTTTTTCAATCCGCTTGACTTTCAGGGCAACCGTGATAGGCGACGCTAATCACTAGTTGAGAATCAGTTGCAACAACTAGTTGAGAATCAAGAAGGTGGGGTTTGTTGAGAATCAATGGGGCGGGTTTATTGAGAATCAATAACGAATTGAGATTGAGAATCAATAAAACCCTTGTTGAGAATGAGAATCAGTTGCAGAACACCCACCACAGACACTTGCAACTGATTCTCAATAGCATCAATCGATTGACCAATGGGGATCGCTTGACGGATTGACCCAAAAATGGTAACGATTGTTTGCAGATCTTAGGAACATTTTTTCCCCCTTAACCTGCTCTACGACACAGACAGGATCCTGTGACATTAAGTTACAGAACCGATTCTTCGCTTTAGAACTGATGGGAGATGCAAGAACTACCGTCATGATTCTGAGGAGAATTACTACGCGAATTGTAGGGGATTTGGTGTGAGAAATCCAGAAGAATAAGGATCACTGATCTAGTATATGATACGAGATTAATGATCCTTATGTAATCGCGTGCGTCTAGTCGAGATTATGTGACGCACGTCTCGTCGAGATTTGACGAGACGCACATCTAGTCGAGATCAGACAGCGACTTTCTGGAGGGTTTCCGACTTGATCTGCTGGTTCATGAACTGACCTTTGCTGACGGCAGCATTGAAGGCGTTCACGAAGGCATCGCGGTCAGCGACAGTGTAGGTGTACTGACGACCACCAGTGAAGGTGACGAGCACGTTACCGTCGTCGGTGGTGCTGATTGCTTCGATTGCGGAAGAAGTAAAAGCGTTGATCATGATAAAAAAAAGCGATTTGACGTTGATGTGTTTTGAGCGGGATGCATCACCCCCGCTGATGTCCTAATTATAGACCATCAACCCCATTGGCAACCAGGGTATGTGACACTTTTCTGACTGACCACCAGGAGCAGGTAATCACGGGCGATCTTTTCTGCTTCTGCAGTCTCATCAGTGCGGCGCAGGTGCCACTCAGCGAATGCCTGCTGCCATGCTTTGAATGCGTGCTTCTGCATTGGTGGGTTGCGGTTGAGAGAATCCTACCATAGTTGGGGGGGGGAGAGAGGAGGAGGTCGGTCTAAACCGCACATTAAATTATGTGACAATGGGTTGACAGAGGGGTTTCCCCCTATGCTAGAATTGGGGTAGAACCTTTTGTACATTACAGTATGTGACAATGGGTTGACACACGCTTTCCCCCATGTGCTAGGATGGAGGTAGAACTTAGTGTTTGTAACGGATTGCAAAAAAAAGACCCCCGAAGGGGTCCAGGGTGGTGTGAGTGTGGTAGGGATCAGTAGTGATGGTAAGACATCACGCTGTTGGGGTTGGTGTACCAGTCGTTTTCCAGTAGCACCTTTTCCACCTGATCTACCAGTTCCTGAGAGAAGGGGATGCCGTAGACATCCTCAACCCAGGAGACCGCATCAAACAGACAGGGGTCCATTTCGTCGCGGAACTCACGGAGACCACTCTCCCAGTCGATGGAATCGTAGTCGTTGATCTCAGCGGGAAGGTCTTTGATCATGGTTCTGTGGTGGTGAACTTCTTTATTGTACCAGATCGGGGGGCGTTGCAACCCCCCAATCCTTAAGATCAGATGAAGACTGCAGCGAGGCGGTCACGCTTGCGGATGGCGCTCACGTCAAAATGCCACTTGCTGCGCTTCCCCGTGATGGGGTTGATCTCTGCCCAGAGTTGCCCATCGCGCTCCAGGTCAACCATAACGGCGTGGATGGTTCCCTTATGGCGCTTGGGGTCCATGCCCATGCCGCGAACGATCTCAGAGCAGGTCTGGGGACCGTTGTTGAGCAGGGAAGAACGGACAGCGATGCGAACGAAGGTGTGGAACATGGTTCTGTGGTGTGAACAAAGGTAATCTACAGGATGGGTGGGAGGGTGTGACCCCTCCCGTAACAATCATTCACAATCCAGGACGATGGACCAGAATGAACCCTTCCCGTGGGTCTG
>Ga0208162_1001902_pt1 | contig 10494 bp, 15 predicted proteins | sample CB_VirMetaG_4_FD_184539 | JGI IMG/M metagenome (GOLD analysis project Ga0208162, IMG submission 184539) | Freshwater to marine saline gradient viral communities from Chesapeake Bay - CB_1508_1M Viral MetaG (SPAdes) (version 4) | ecosystem: Environmental > Aquatic > Marine > Coastal | place: USA... | reverse complement strand
AAGAGTGAAGAAAATAAAAAATATATGGACCGGTTCTTTGTAAAGTATCTTCAACCATTTCTAAAAGAACTTAAGCCTCCTACAGGAATGAATAACATCTTAAAGAAAAGAGGAGAGCGAGATCAAATAGTTGTTGGGCTTTACAAAGAACCGGGTCATAAGAAAACGCTTGAGGCAATGCAAGATTCTTGGTTTGGGGATGGCAAGGAACATAGAATAGAACTATCCCCAGCTATTTTGCAAAAGTATTATAACACCAAGGGAGATGATTTAATCCAAATCAACGGTTTAGGATTGTACAAACTATCTGACCGATTTGATTTAGACATTCCTTACTTTAGTGAACTGGTGTTTAGAGCGGATGCAAAATTTCACATTAAAAACCACGGCGACTCCCTTTACTTTTAACATTGCTTTTCGTGCTGATGACTTGGATAAAGAAAAAAGTAAGTTGTCAAAGTTAGATATATCAAAAAAACAAGATGCAGAAAGGTTGGTGAAAATTATTTAGGAGGTTATTTTACGTGGCAGATGTGATCTTAGATGTAGACCACTTTTTATGGAGCTTCTCTCCTTTCACACCAAGCCAAGTATACGAATCAACAAAGGGCACCATATACGTTTTCCGTCCAGAACACGCTAACCCTACTAAAATAACTGCTGGAAACTCACCAGTTTTTTCTGCTAAAACAAAAATACTTGATGCTGGAGATATAATAATCGCACGCTTGATAAAGCACGCCTACAAAGGTCGTAGTAGGTGGTATCTTGTAAGTTTAAGTGAGTTTAACGACATGGAAGAGTGGGGTAAATAAAAAACAAAACCCCCTTGACAAAACGCACTCTGGAACTTATACTTATGTATAGTGTTGCACAGCTGTGTTTTTTGGAGGAAATAAATGAGAGTTAATTTACAATATTCTGTTGAACTAAATGATGTTTTCAAAGAACTGACTTTACTTTACACGAGAAGGAACGATGAAATATTACATCAAATTTATACCAATTCTCAAACACTTGAAACAAAATTAGGGGAAGAGAGTCTTGACGACTCGCTAAAACAAGTAGAAGCATTAAGAATACAGCTGGCACGCTTTGACTCAACTTTGGCCGACATTGGAGCAATGTTAGAAGGTTATGAAAGAGTTATGGCACAGCAGGTATTACAAAAACAAACAGAGGAAACATATGAGCAACTTAGTGAAACTAATGAGAGTGGAGAAGATCGACAACAACTTCAGCCTGAGTGAAGTATACGTCAATCCTGAATCAGTTTCTTACGTAATGGAGAACGTGCATCTAAGAAGAAACTTGAACGAATCTAAAGAAGCTTGGCCGGATGGTGTATCACAATTGCACCGCTTTTCAACAATTCACATGAATGGTCACACTCCCATCAATGTTGTTGGAGATCCAGCCTTGATCGAACAAAAGATCTTTGAGTCAAAAAAAATGTTACTAAAAGGTTGACACAAAAATAAGTGTGCGTAGTTTCACACTTAGCCGGCAATCTTAACTAATAAAGGAGAAAATAATATGTTAAGTAGAACTGAAAAGCGTTTGCTAAATTCGTTTCTTGGAAACAACTGGATCGCAAGAGATTACAGGATTCAACCACAATGGACAAACGCAGAACGATCTCTATACAGAGTTCAAAAAGGTGAGGGAGAAAGCACCATCGTTGTTCCAGCACCGGGTGTGAAGAGAGAAGATATCAATGTCTCGCTTGAAGGTAGGCATTTGGCAGTTTCTTGTAAGTCAGAGTTAGGCTTTGGATTCCAGTCTTTCTCAAACAGTTTTAACGTCCCTGCGGGAACCACGGAAGAGCATATTAGTGCTTCTTATGAAGACGGCGTTCTTCGTGTTATTGTTAAGGAAGTAGAACAAGAAAACGCCGCAAGGCAGATTCCTGTTCTCTAATACAAGAACAACTAATTGAAAAAGCGGGAGAAATCCCGCTTTTTTTGTTTATTTAAGACTATTTATACTAGTTCTTAACAAAAGGGGTACTATAAATGGAAAAAGAATTTGAAAAACAATGGAAAAAATTTCTAATTTGCGAAAGAGGCGTCCCTAGTGTCGAAAATACTGGTGTTAGTTCTGAAGCTGGTGACAAGATAATTCGAATACCTAAATTTAGAATTTCAGAACAATGGGGGACACCAGGATCAGAGGACCGAAAAATTATTGAGCAATTTACCTCAAAAATACAAGGTTCAACATTAAAAGAAAAAATTAATTCACTCAATAGCTTTGTTAGTAATTGTGATGCTGGTTGTGCTGCACAAAAAAACGTTGCAGAAATACTTGCTAATTTAGTATTTTTAGACTCTCTAGCTTCTGTTATTGAAGATTTTAACGATAAGACCGGTGGTTTTTTGTTTGAATCTTTGATCGCATCTTTGTTCGGTGGTCAATCAATGCAAGTTCCAACAACAGGCGGTAGATACCAAGACGTAACAGATATTATTGACGATAAAGGTCGACCAATGAGCTTAAAGTTCTTTTTTGAAGATGGATCACAATATGTAAAGGGCTCTTATAATAATCTTAGAAGATCTATTGCTAAAAATAAACAACCAATGTATTATTTAATTGGCCTTAAAAACAGACAAGCTAAAAAAGGACAAGTTATTGCTATCGACTTTTATGAATTTTCCGTTGGTTCAAAAGCAGATCGCATCGCTGGTGATTACGACGTCAGGGTAATCGGAGGTGGCGGCGCATACGTCCCTAGAATAAAAGAAAACCCAAAGTACTTTGTAGGTACCTTAAATTATGGATCTAGAAAACAACTAGAAACCGTAGCAAAAAACTACACTGAACGTCTTGGCAGTGTCATGTATGAAATCTATCAACAATTAGGATCTTTATCTGATAACGTTAATAAATACTTCCTAGGAAATAAAGACTCTGCCCTAGCCGCTGCCAACAACGCAAACGCATTAAAAGCAGATCTGCAGAAACTTTAAAGGTACTATAAATGACCGAAAAAGATCTTGTTTCTCTTATTGAGGAAGTTCTAGAAGAACGAAAAAAGAAAAAAGAAGACCGCTGCACTCGCATTGCAAAGCGCAAATACGATGTTTGGCCTTCTGCTTATGCTTCCGGCGCTGTTGTAAAATGCCGTCAAGGAAAGATTTGGAAGAACCTCAAAGAAGAAGATCTTATGGATCTTTCTGAAGAAGAGCTTTTAGAAATCTTATCAGAAGAAGATGATGAAACCCTCGAAGAAAAGAAACGCAAACTAACCAAAAAACCTTCATCAGAAACTTCACTTCGTGATTGGTTCAAAAGAAAAGGTGAGCCAGGTAAAGGAGGCGGCTGGGTTGATTGCAACTCACCAATAAGAAAAGACGGCAAAATAACAGGCTATAAGTCTTGTGGCCGTTCTGGTAAAGACGACAAGCGTTCTAAATACCCTGCTTGCCGCCCAACACCTTCTGCTTGTAAGTCAAAAGGCAGAGGAAAGTCTTGGGGAAAGAAGTCAGCCAAAGGAATGAAAGAAACAATGGACAACTTACAAGAGCAAATCTTAACAGAAGTAATGCAACTTCTTGAATCAACAAACATTTCAGAAGGAATGCAATACCACTTAGATAACAAAATACCTATTACAGAAACCATCTACAGACCGCTCTCAGAAAGCTTTATGCGCCTTATGAAAGAAGCCCGCACTCTATACTCACTTGGGTTGTATGAAGGGCTTACAGAGGACGAGAGAGAGATTTTAGAAAGTGATTTAGGTGAGGTTGGTGTCTACGAAGGGCAAGAAGTTCCGCTTGATTTGCTTATGGTTGAGGAAGAAGAACTAGACGAAGCCAAGTATAAAGGCAAGGACGTAAAACTAAACAAGCCTCAGCGTGGAGGATCCAAAAAGTTCTATGTTTATGTTCGTGATCCAAAGTCAGGCAACATTCGCAAAGTATCATTCGGAGATCCAAACTTGTCTGTAAAAATAAAAGATCCCGAAAGAAGAAAATCATTTGTTGCAAGACACAAATGCAAAGAAAAGAAAGATAAAACAACGGCCGGATTTTGGGCTTGTCGGGTCGGAAGATACCCGCACTTGTTTGGTGGAAAGACAAAATACACTTGGTGGTAAGGAGTTTAAAGTGAAAATCACAGAAAGTAAACTAAGACAAATAATAACCGAAGAATACAAAAAAGTTATTGCTATCAATGAAATGAAGCAAAGCTCTGATTACCAACGTCTTGTTGAAATTATTGGCCAGGAAAAAGCTGACTTAATTGTTGAGGCGTTTTTTGATTTCGATTGGGTTCCAGGCTCTGCAGCAAATAAAATGAGGAAAGTGCTAAATGACCTAGAGCCACTCGAAGGTGATGACAACGTAGCAATTGATGCTGTTTTGGCGAAGCACGGACTACTTGATACTCCTGCCGCTAAGAAAATTAAAAGCTCAATTGGCTCGGGCGAAGATGATGAACCCGGCAAAGATGATGAACCCGGCAAAAGTGAAGGCCCCGGCAAAGATGATGAACCCGGCAAAGGCGAAGATGATGAACCCGGTGAAGATGATGGCAGTTTAACTAAATTTGAAAAGGCTTTGGACCAAGTCGAACTTTCTCTCGACGCTGTTGGCTTACTTCCAACTGGTCCCGGAACTTTCGCTTCATTAGCAAACCTACTTGTTAATATAACACAGGCTGGAATACATACCGCTCAAGGCGATAAAAGCGCTTTAAAGGAAGATGCGTTTAGTGCGGCTATTAATCTTGTTTCGGTTCTTCCACTTGCCCACGAAGCTGCAGCTGCTGGAAAATTGGGAAAAGGAGCGAAAGCTGTTGCTGGAAGTGAAAAAGTAGTTGCCTTCTCAACAAAGGTGATACCACATCTTAAGAAGCTAGCTAGAGCGCAGACTTTAAAGAAAATGGCACAAGACCGACTAAAAGAAAAAGGAGATAGTATTAGTGCCGAAGATCAAGAGAAGTATCGCCGTTTTATTGACGTTAATGACAAGAGAGCAGAGATACGTAAGAGAAATATTAACAAAATTGAAGGTATTGATAAGTTACGTAACAATGTTGAAAATGCCGGAAAGAAAATAGAAATACTGAAAAAAATAATGAATTTCCCGCTAATGGCTAACCTTCTTGACCAATTTAAAAATGATGAAGAATATGGAGATGCAATTAAGATGCTTGAAAAGGGAGTAGAAAATTTTGATCAATTACGAACTATTCTGGATTCAATTGCTCCCACTGACCCAGAACAAAATACGACCAGCGCAGTTGTTGAAAGACTAGTCAAAGAAGAGCTTGAAAAAATCCTCAAGGAAAGATAAACAATGAGCAAACCTTATAAAGAAATACAAATAAGTGAGAACAAAAAACTAAGGTTCTTTCATTCTGATGTTCTAAACGAAAGCGAGTTGGAATGGCATCGTGATCGAGAAAACAGGCTGGTTGAAGTTATTGAAGCCAATGGCTGGTGTTTCCAATACGACAACGAACTTCCCATTCAACTTCAAGAAGGAGACAAATTGTTTATTCCAAAGGAACACTTTCATCGTGTTATCAAAGGAAGCGGCGATTTGGTTGTTGAGATCACAGAAAACCCTTCTGAAAACCTTATTAAAGAAGCAAAAGGCTCAACAAAAGGATACATTTACGAAGTTGTGGTAAGGATGGTTACAGATCGAAAAAGAAACAAGTCAGAGATCATCAACGACCTTCGTTCGATCAAAGACGTAACAGTTGTTTCTATTCTCCCAGGACAGGACTTCAAGCTACAAAAAGGAATAGCAAGGGAAAAGACCCTAATCAAAATCAAGTTCGCCCCTGGCGCTTCTCCTGTAAAGAAAATGCAACAAATAAAAGGGGCAGCGTTTGGAAGATCCACTGACGGAGGTTGCTCTCATTCAAAGATCGAAGGCTTGATCGAATTAGATTTCAAAAGAGAAACACTCAAGCCAATCCGGACTTACTAAAAGGAAAACAAAATGATTGTTTCATTTGACTTTGACTCAACAATTCTAAAAAAAGAATGGGATGAAGAAGAAGGAATGGAAGTTCCGGTAGGTTTAGACCCAATAGCAGCAGAACTTATCGAAAAAGAGCGCAATGCTGGTAATAAGGTTATTATTGTAACTTCACGATACGGTCCAAAGCCAGCCTTTGGTCGTGATAATGAAGATTTGTTTGAGATTGCCTATGACCTAAACATTGACGACGTTTATTTTACCAACGGCGAAGATAAAGTGGAAACTCTTCTTGACTTGGGCGCTATAAGGCACTATGATGATGATCCTCATGAACACAAAGCAATAAAAGACAAGAAAGCAAAAATTGAGTTGCCACCAATGTTCTTAAGAGAAAACAAAAAAGAGCCCCACATCAAAATTCTAATAAGAAAACTTATCCTTCAAGAACTTGAGGCTTACCAAAGAAAAATACAAAAAGGTTATGTAAAGAAGCGAAACCGCTATCTTGCAACTGGACCACAAAAAACCGGCGGTGCTCCTTATACAATAGCACCAAAACCAACAAGATCAAAATCAGCACCCCCCGGCTTTGGTGGAGCAGAGGAATAAAATGAAAGACATAAAACTTATAATGGAAAACTGGAGAAGTTTCTTAACGGAAGAAAAAGTTTCTCACTCTATACCAAGAGTGGAGATTCTTTCTGCTTTAGCTGATGACGTTTCTAATTATGGCGAACATGACGCTGCGCTCAATGAGGAAAGCCTAGAAGAGGAAAAGATGTCCGGAAAGAAAATAGCAGAAGCGATTATAGCAAAATCAAATGGACTTCTTAGATACGGCGGCTCAAAAAAAAGCGCACAAAGAATACAAAGAGTTGACCCGGACAAAGAAGTGCCGGCAGAGCAAATTTTAAAATTTATTGAAGATGCTGGTCTAGCTGTTGAGCAAGTTATTTCGCCTGGCACCAGTGATTCAAAATCATCAAAATACAATACGTTTGTTGTAAAGCCAGCGACACAAGAAGAGGCACTCGGTGCTTTCGTTGTATTCGGTCATGGACAAAATGAAGGACAGAAATACGAAGATCGAGTTATTGGTGATTTAAAAAGTTCTAAAGAAGGAAAATCTGAACCAACTGAGCTTTATAGGCTTATTTTAAAAGCTTTTAACATTAGACCTGAACAGCTGGTTGATATCCAAAAAGGAAGTGATAAAAGAGTTCGTCGCCCTGTCACCGATGAGATAAACGATGTTGGTGCGATGATATCAGATATCAATATTATTTATCAAACTGACGCCGGTGAACAAAAACAATTCTTTGTTAGTCTCAAAAATGAAAATGGCGCTACTTTTGCCAATTCTGGTTATGGTACTGGCTTTGATGTGTTTGAAGAAAATGGAGAATATGTGGTAAAACCAGGAAGCCACGAACTTGATGGATTCGTTGTTGGCGCTTTGGGTATTGATAAAGAGAAAGCAGCAGAAGGTTTAACTGCTTATGCTCAAGGCAAATCCCAAGAAGGTGATGTTAAGTCCTGGGAAGAAATTGATAGCGCTGCGCTCGATCCAGAAAAGATCAAAAGGTATCTAGCATCTGCTTATGGTTATGGCTATTGGTATATTAGACCTAGACGTAAAGGTGGCTTCACTATGTATAATCTAGCCGATGAGAAAAGCGCAATAGACAATGTTGGAGAAATAGAGAAAGTTTCTGTTCGTTATCCTTATTATAAAGTCGGTCTAAATAAAAAAGGCAAACAAGTAGGATCAAAAAGCAAACAAATCTCTGTTCGTATTGAAACAACAAAAGCAATCTTCCTTGTTGAAGTTCGCAACAGTCAAGGTAAAATTAGGCCAAACGAAGTAAAAATTAAAATCTTAAAGACAAAAACATAATGATTAAAATAACAATAAAAAACAATAAAGCAGTTTTATCTTGTCCTGAACCAACACAAGATCTAAAACTAAATACAGAAAACAGAAACGCTGCAATCAAAGCAGAACACATCCAGTATGGTCCTTTAAACTTAGAAGATAAAGAATACTGGAAAAGCTTAGCAGATCATTGGAACACAACAGAAGAGGTAGCAAAGAAAAGCTTGTGTGGGAACTGTGCTGCTTTTGACATTTCACCAAGAATGTTAGAATGTATGCCTGGACCAACCTCAGAGCCTGTTGAGGACAAAGAAGGTTATTTAGGTTATTGTTGGATGCACAGTTTCAAATGCTTTTCACTAAGAACGTGTCGGACGTGGGCTGCTGGAGGTCCAATAACAAAAGACAGCGTTTCCTATCAGTGGCAAAGTAAAAAATAAATAAAAACGTTTGACTTCCAACCAGATCCGAGTATAATGGTTAGACACTCATAGACGGAGGAAAAAACTATGAATGTTATAATGACCGTGTCGTTTGGGAGAAACGGCATAAAGATTGCAACCGCCCGAACATTTACAGAACCTCGTGCCGCTTGGGAATACGCCCTACTTCTAGCTCAAGACGACAAAACCTATAACTGCGGCTTTTATCTTTTATCCAGCGACAAGAAAGCAAAAAAGATGAAAACCGTCCCTTATAAACTTCACAATGAAGAGCCGTGGGACAACTTTCCAGATTTTTTGAGGGAGTTAGAGCAAGGCAAGAAATAAATAAAAACGCTTGACTTCCAACCAGATCCAAGTATAATAACTAAACACTCATAGACGGAGGAAAAAAACTATGAACCCCTTACAGACAGCAGCAGTTGCTCACTTTGAAGCAATGCGAACACGGGCGCTAGCAAATCTACAAGTTTGCTTATCCAGCCCTGTAGGAGTTGGCAGCCACACAGATATTGTTGATGACGTAGTAAATCTTATCAACGAAATCGCAAATGCTGAAGCCGGACTAGAAATTCTTTCACGAGTTGTGGAAGACGATCCAACTGGATCAGAAGAAGAATAAACTGATACTAACAAAGGAGAAAAAAATGAAAAACATTATGTATCAAACAATCACTCTTGCCCTTGGAACAATCCTTGTTATGGGATGTTCAGATGAGGAAGAGACACCCCCGATCGACGAATGCGGGGAAGACGGTTGCCCGTGTGAAACATTCGCAGATTGCCCCGATCCGATCACTCAGATCTGTGACGAGAATTCCATCTGTCAGCCGGCTGATCAAGGCGACACGGGCACCGATGTTGTTGAGGATGCGGAAACTGACGCAGTTGAAGATGCAGTTGAAGATGCAGAAGCGGACGCTGTTGAGGATGTCCCCGCCGACGCAGAAGAGGACACCGATGAAGATGTGCCCGCCGACGCAGAAGAGGACGCTGATGAAGATGTGCCCGCCGATGCAGAAGAGGACACCGATGAAGATGTCCCTGCCGATGCAGAAGAGGACGCTGATGAAGATGTCCCCGCCGATGCAGAAGAAGGCGCTGATGAATAACAAAGATGCTGTATTGGGATCGTGAATCCTTTTTACAGTTTGCTAATTCACTGCTGAAACTTCTTCGGCTATAATGCAAAACCCCGCTGGTTGAAAGATCGGCGGGGTTTTTTTGCCTTTATGTGGATAAGATCCCGCCGCCGATCGTCTAACTAGCGTCCCCCCAGATCCGTCCCCCTCCCCGGCGAAAAATGAAAATTGGCGACTTAGTAGAAATGTGCGACAGTCTTGATCCTGGTCCTGTTCTAAAATACTATGGAATGGGACTAATAGATAAAATGATTGATCTAAATCATTATAGTGTTGATTGGATCATACTACCTTGGGCAGAAGTAAAATACCTGCCTCGTATATCTAAGGATTTGCTAAGAGAAATAAAATGAACAAGCCTGAATGCATAACTAATGCCAATGGAAACAAAGAATGGTGGCTCAACGGAAAACGTCACCGTGAAGATGGCCCGGCTGTTGAGAGAACCAATGGGACCAAAGAATGGTATCTGGACGGTTATCTTCATCGTGAAGACGGCCCGGCTGTTGACGGAGCCAACGGACCTAAAGAATGGTATCTGAACGGTTATCTCCACCGTGAAGATGGCCCGGCTGTTGAATGGTCCAACGGAGACAAAGAATGGTATCTGAACGGTCGTCTCCACCGTGAGGATGGCCCGGCTTTTGAGTTTGCCAGCGGAAACAATTATTGGTGCCTAAATGGTCTAGAAGTTGATCCGGAAACCATTGTGGATCTATGGCTAGCAAAAAACATCTACTGTCTTTATAATACTGAAACTGATTGCTTGGAATTTGAGTAAATGAATAAACCTGAATGTAAAACTTACCCCAACGGACACAAAGAATGGTATCTAAACGGAAAACTTCACCGTGAAGATGGCCCTGCTGTTGAGAGGTCCAACGGAGACAAAGAATGGTGGCTAAACGGAGATCTTCACCGTGAAGATGGCCCTGCTATTGAGTATGTCAACGGATACAAAAAATGGTATCTAAACGGAGATCTCCACCGTGAAGATGGCCCTGCTATTGAAAGGGCCAACGGAGACAAAGAATGGCATCTAAACGGAAAGGTTCACCGTGAAGATGGCCCTGCTTGGGAGTGTACCA
>Ga0208162_1001901_pt1 | contig 10507 bp, 28 predicted proteins | sample CB_VirMetaG_4_FD_184539 | JGI IMG/M metagenome (GOLD analysis project Ga0208162, IMG submission 184539) | Freshwater to marine saline gradient viral communities from Chesapeake Bay - CB_1508_1M Viral MetaG (SPAdes) (version 4) | ecosystem: Environmental > Aquatic > Marine > Coastal | place: USA... | reverse complement strand
ATGCTCCGTCGCTATGCCAGCGGCAGGGGCGCAGGAGCCCACGGAAAGCGGGGTTATTCCCGCAAGATCAAGCACAAGGGCAAAAGCCATGAAGAAAGGTGATCTTGTCAGGGCGAAGTTAAGCGCCCGCATCGGCGTTCCCGAAGGTTCAACCGGGGTTATTGTCAAGGAACCTCAAAGCCTTATGCTTGGCGTCAACGGTAGCCCGACGGTCGCTCTCGTTCACTGGTTTGGCAGGGGCGAAGCCTTCTATATCCGCATCGAGCGCTTGGAGGTGATCGGTGAAGAAGGGTGATCTTGTTCGCCTACGAGCAGGCAAAGGCTCGAATCAGGTGGCTATGGTCATCGAAAACCTAGAGAACACCTGGATTAAACTCCGTTGGCTCGATAAGTTCGAAAGAACCTCGATTATCTACTATGACGACCTTGAGATCGTGGAGAAGCCCGATGCAACCTCGTGAAGTGAAGAAGGGCGATGCCTGCTACCACCGCAACCACGGAAAGGACATCTGCACGGTTCTCCTGGTTACAACTATGGATCGGGGCATGGGCGTGAAGATCCAGAAAGCAAAGGTGCTTTGGATGACTGGCAAAAACCTTGGAAGAACCCACATAGTTCACGCTCGCGATCTGACCAAGGTGGAAAAGTGAAGTTTCAAAAGGGACAACTGGTCAGGCCAAACAAGCGCCGCCACCGTCACCAAGGGGGAACCTTGGCTATCGTCCTTGCCGAGTCTTTCGGCGATGTTCGGATCCGGTGGCTCAACGGTAGAGCCGCTGGAAGCGAGCACTTCGACTACGCCGACGTTTTCGAGGTTCTAGGCGACAAATGAGCCTTGACATTCCCTTGACTGGACTTCTCGGTCATCTGGGCGTAGAATGTAGAGGTAAGGAGGAGCAGACGTGAAGTTCAAGCGCGGAGATCTCGTGCGGGTCGGATGGGTCACGGAGAGAGGTGTCAAAAAGCCGCTTCTAGGCTTGGTTATCTCGTCCAGCGATCGTGAAGTTATCTGCCGAGCTTTCTTCAACCGCCTGGAATATGTGGTCGAACCTCACCAGATCGAGAAGGTGTCATAATGAACTTTCAAGCAGGACAACTCGTGCACATCGGCGGCCTTCGCGCTCATTGGGGAGTTATAAAGGAGGTTGATCGGGACATGCTCACGAACACCCGGATTATCCGCGTCCTATGGATGCACCATCCCGGCGCTGAAGACTGGATGTGGGCCAGCGAGATGCGGGTCATCGAAAAGGAGCCTTCAAAGTGAAGTTTGCAAAGGGCGATCTGATCCAAGTGGCGCCCGACCGACGATTGGGCTATGGACGAGAAGCGGGGTTCTACCTCGTTCTTGAGCCAGGGCTACCACGTCCTACCTGGGCGCCTCCAGCGCGACCGGGCTCTTCGTTGGCGAATGAGGAGTGGATCAAGATCTTGCGCCTTGAAACTGGACAAGTCCGCGAAGACCTCGCCTCTGCCTACGAGAAGGTCACGAAAGACCAGGGAGAACCGACCTAATCACTCTTGACATTTGCTTGACTGGACTTCTGGCCAGATCGGGCGTAGAATGTAAGAGTAAGCAGGAGACACACCTATGCCACGTTACAACCCCAACAACCGCGCCCACCGCAAGGCCCTCGCCAAGCGTCTCACGAAGATGCTGCTTTCGAGCGGCTTTACCGTCGATGCGTCCGCCACGGGCGAGACGGTCTTTGAGCGCCCTGTCGACGGCGCGCCCGCCCGTGTTCGGGTTCTAACCTCCATTGTCAACGGCGAATGCCGTGCGAAGGCCACCGACGCCATTCGGGTGTGCGCTGTCCTCGATAACAACGGGGAAACCCGTGGCCTGGTGAAGTCCACCCGCGTCAACCGGACGGGCGATCAGGACGGGATCACGGGCCGTGTCCTCGCTGCTATGCGTAAGACCTACGCTTTGGCGAGGAAGCGGGCAAACGACCCTTCCTTCCTGGCTCTTCCCGCGAAGGCCACGAAGCCGGCTCCCAAGCCTGCTCGCAAGGCTCCCGCAAAGCGGGCTTCGAAGCGGCCTTCTGCCAAGCGCATCAACGACGCCGTGAAGGCAGCGCCCAAGAAGGCAGTTAGCAAGCCGGCTTTCAAGGTCGGGATGCTCGTGAAGTCCAGCCCTACCATGGGTTCCCGGGCGCGAGGCCTCGTCGCCACGCCGCTTCGCGGAATGGTCAAGGCGATTGACGGGGGATCTATCCACGTTTTCTGGTTCCACTCTGCGCGGATCATGGTGCACCCTGCCTACCAGATCAAGCCCCTCGTCGCATAATAGAGGTTTGAGGGGCCTTCTGCCCCTTGACATTCCCTTGACTGGACTTCTGCTCCAGTCTCAACTACAATAAGAACATAACGGAGGTTCTATGCTCTATCGCCGCTGCTCCTTCTGCCACGAAAGGGGCCACACCAAGGCTTCATGCCCGACGCACACCGCCCACATCGAGCGCCGCCGCGCGAACTATGGCGATGACGACTGGCATGTCCACAACTACGACGAGAAGAAGAGGAAGAAAGCGGAGTCTGCGAAGAACCGCAAGTGCTCTTACTGTCGCGAGGGTGGTCACACCCGCCGGAAGTGTTCCGCTTTGCAGGCGGACATCGAGACGACGCGGGAGATCCTCGTCGAGTTCCGTCGTAACTGGCTAAACCAGTGCGTCGAAGAGAGGCTTGGAAACGGCGCTCTCGTCGCTATCGAGCATTGGGGTGAGCGTCGCATCTGCCTCGTTCGCAGCATGCTAACGCGTGATGTTGTGTGGTGGAACAAGCCTACTAGGCCCGCTATCGGCGTCAAGCGTCAGGATCTCGCTGATGCTATGGTTCACCGAGGCTGGCATGATCAGCGTTTGGCCTGGCCTTCCCTGGTTACCAGGGGCATCGAGAACCGTGGCGACCGAGATCCCAGTTTGTTCGGGCTTCTTCACGGGCCGTCGGAAGCCCAGATCCGGGCGCAGTTCACTGACGCCTGGCTGAATGCCCGGGATGGAAGCGTAGAAGCCGCGTTCAAGTGGTCTTCTCGGAAGGGTGAGCGGGGACAGTTCGCGCTGAAAGCGGAGTTTGACTGGTTGATGCGCCAGTCTCGCGACCACCTGACGTCGATCAGGGGCTTGTGAACCCCCTTTCCAGTCTTGACATCCTCTTGACTGGACTTCCGCCTCATCTGGCCTTACACTGTAAATGTAGCAAGGAGTTCGCCTATGGCCCGCCGCATTCAGCCCATCTTCGACGCCGTTCTCGCCGACCCCCGCATTGTGGGCCGGGAACGCCAGTTTGTGGAGTCCCTCCAGGCGGACTTCAAGCGCCGTGGTGGGCTGACGCCTGGTCGTCGGCGTTGTTTGCGCCAGATCGAGGAGCGTCTCGCCGCCGCCCCCAAGGCGATCGAGGCAGGGCTTGATTCCCGGCTTTCTTCCGTCGAAACCCGCGCCTCTGCTGCTGGCGACACCTGGGCGGTGGACTTTGTGAAGTCCCTCCGTGGCCAGGTTCTCGGCGGTAAGGCGCTTTCTACGCGCCAGATGGAGATCTTGGCTAAGGTCGAGGATCGTCACAGCGACGAGGCACAGGCGGCCCGGGATAACTGGGCTTCTTCCTGGGCTTCCAACGAGGATGCCCAGCGCCGGTTCAAGATCGCGCTCGATTACTACGCTACAACCGGCTACTTCAGCGGAGTGATCCGAGAGTCCCGTTCAAACCCCGACTTCGTGCCTAACGAGCGGCTCTTTCGGAAGATCACCGAAAACAAGTTTGCTTCCAAGGTTATCGAAAGCACCCTGGCAGAAGCCCGGTGGAAGGCGGGAGATCTCGTGATGCTCAACAGCGCAGCGCCTTACTCTTCCCCATGGGGCGCCTCGCTCTTCAAGATGCGAGGTTCCAAGGGAACTGTCGTCGCTGCCGACGCAGCCCCGGTTCGCAGCGCTGCCCGCAAAAGCAAGGTTTACCGGGTGCTTTTCTTCGGACACCTCACGCCCGTCCTCGTGGAAGAGCGCTGGCTGAAGAAGGCCCGCCGCTGATTGCGGCCGTCAAGCCTGGTCTTTCGGGCTTGACATTCCCTTGACTGGACTTCCTGCCCGTTTGGGCGCACATTGTAAGAGCAAGGAGCGAACATGCCGACCGTCAACACCGTCATGACCCACGCTGGAGCCGTCGTTATCACGCGCTGGCCGGATCTCTTGGTTATTGCTGGCCCTTCCGGCGTCCACCGTGTCCGCCTTGACGAGCGCACGAAGTGGATCCACCATGTTGCGGGCTTCATCCAGGCAAACGGCGGCCTTGTCATCCCTTGACATCCTCTTGACTTGATTTCTGTCTCAACATCATCTAAACTGTAAGTGTGAGGGCGAGACGCCCCACCAACCAACCCCTACCGGCCATCGCGCCACCCGGAGCTTCTATGCCCTCCTTCGACTTCGCCACCATCATCCCCGTCGCCACCGCCAGCCTTCGCGCTGGAATGCCGGTAATGCTCCAGGGCAACCACGGCATCGGAAAGTCCCAGGTCGCCTACCAGATCGCGGCCGACCTCGGCCTCCCGGTCGTTGAGAAGCGTGCTTCTCAGCTTACCGAGGGCGATCTTCTCGGCATGCCCTCGCCCGACGCCGTGGAGGTCAACGGCATCGAGGCCACCACGATGCGGCCTTTCTCCTGGCTTATCCGTGCCTGCACGGAGCCCGTGCTTCTCTTCCTCGACGAAGTTGACCGGGCAACGCTGGAAGTCCGCCAGGGCCTCTTCGAGTTGGGCGATAGCCGCAAGATCGCCGACTGGAAGCTTCACCCCGGCACGCTGATCATGGCTGCCGTCAACGGTGGCAACCGGGCTGGCGCGGCTTCCTACCAAGTCAACGAGATGGATCCGGCAGAGGCCGACCGTTGGGCGACTTGGGAGGTTCAACCTTCCGTTGAGGACTGGCTGTCCTGGGCTCGTGGTCGCGGCAAGATCGCAGAGATCATCTGCGACTTCATCGCAAAGAACCCGGAGCACCTGGAGTTTCAGCCAGGTCAGGGCGGTTTCGAGCCTGGCAAGGTCTACCCGTCCCGACGGTCGTGGGCTCGCTTCCACGAAGTCCTGGCGTTCGCCGGGTGCATCGAGGAGCCCAAGGAGCATCTTGACATGCTCTACGTCACGGGCACCGGCTTTGTCGGCGCCGAGGCTGCGGTTGCTTTCAAGGACTTTGTGGCACGCTACGAGTTCCTGCTTACGCCCGAGGATATCCTCGATCGCAACGCCTGGAAGCGCGCCGAGGGCCTCCCAATTAACGATCTCCAGGCTTTGGCCGATAAGATCGTTGCCACCGGTCGGGTCACGGGTGAGCAGCCCATGACCGCCACCGAGGCGCAGAACCTCGCTAACTTCTGGGTTATCCTGCCTTCCGAGGTCGCGATGGTGCTCTTCTCGGAGGTTGGCAAGTCCTCCGACGCGAACATCCTGGCCCTTCACAGCGCCGTCGCCGAAAACGGAGTTTCCGTCATCGACCGCCTCGTGGCCATTTCCTAAGGGGTGGGCGAAAGCCCACCTCCAACCCCCACAACCGGAGACTACAATGTCTGACAACCGACCCCCACAGTGCCTCGTCGAAAAGGCGGCTAACAACCTGGAGGATGCCGCAGAGGAGGCCCGCGAGATCTTCGCCGCCGACTTTCAGGCGATGCTGGAAGATCCAGCTTCTTTCTTCGACTTCACGTTCGAGGTCGCGATGAACCCGGCATGCCGTCGGTCGCTCCCCCCTGATCTTCAGAAGGCCGCAAAGCGCTGGGAGATCCTGCTAAACACCTTCTCGGCTCTTGACGAGAGTGTGTTCGAGGTGAATAATGGCGAATAACCAGCGTTATCTGGTGCCGCTCGCGAAAAACGAGGTTGAAAGCCTTGTTTGGGCTCTCCGAGCCAACGCGGAGACACTCGACTCACCACTCATTCAGCGCCTTGAACGCCGATTACGGCAGATCGCCTCCCACGAGGAGATGCTCGCCCGCTTCGACAACGAGCCCGATTCCCTAGTTACTCTCTAGGGTTTCGGGCTCAGCCCGTTTATGACCCTTCCAAGGCCAGTTATGACCAACGACCTCTCACAGCCTCTCACAGCCTCTCTGACGCCTTCACGGGCTCACACGCCCTACGAGGCGCCCACGACCACAGGACGGCTCACAGGGGCACTCACGGGCCTCACAGGGCCTCTCCTGGCTGCTGGCGACCCCACACACGCGCATGCCACGCGCAGGATCTTCGATGCCGACTCCAGGCCGATCGAGGCGCCTTCGCTCTTACAGGCTCTCACAGCCTCCCTGACGCCCTGGACGCCTCACGCGTCCCAACAGTCCCACGAGCCCACAGGACGGCTCACAGACCCCTCTGTGGCTCTCACAGACCCCTTGCCGAGCCTTCCGAGCCCTACGCGTGCACGCAGCGAGCCTGGTCGACCGTCTGGAACCCTTGACATCCTCTTGACTGGACTTCTGGTCAGATCGGGTGCACACTGTAGATGTAGCAGGGAGAACCATGCCAAAGATGCCCACCGAGATCCTCGTTAACGCCGTCGGAATCCTCATGACGCGCAACAGGCGGCGCGCGGAGGAGCGAAGGGAGCTTCAAAAGCGTCTTTCCGACTTCCCCCCCGCGAGCGGAGGCCACCGTGCGTGGATGGAGCGCCGGATCCGCGAGCTAGACGAGGAAGAGACGGCCTGTCACCGCGAGATCATGGCGCGCCTTGATGTCCTTCGCGAGCGCCAGAGCCGTTGACATTCCCTTGACAACAATCTTGTTGACCTGGCGTCCCAGGTCGACTACACTATAGATGTAGCCGGGCACTTCCGCCCTTTCGGAGTCTACATGACCACTGCCGCAAAGTCCGCTTTTAATTTGAATGATGTCACGTTCCGCCTCCTGGCGGACGAGCCCTTCTTCGCGGCCCTGTCGCGCCGGCTCGACAAGCGGGCTTCGACCTCGGTTCCCACGGCTGGCGTGCGCATCACGGACGACGGCCGGTTCGAGATGGTCTATAACCCAGATTTCATGCAGAAGATGGTGGACGAGTCCCCGGAGGATCGTCCGCTGCTCTTCGTAAAGGGAGTTCTCAAGCACGAATTCTACCACCTCGTGTTTGGCCACTGTGGAAGCCGTCTTCCAGAGGGCGGAATGTCAAAGGTGTGGAACTACGCGACCGATCTCGCGATCAACAGCCACATTGCGGACGAACTGCCAGAATGGGCGCTTCTGCCCGGTCGTGCTCCATACGAGGCGTTTCCCCTGGGTCTTTCAGCCGAGGGCTACCTCAAGCTGCTCAAGGAGCAGGGCGAAGGCGAGGGCGAAGGCGGCGAAGGCCAGGGCGACGGCGATCAGTCCGGTTCTGGCGGCTCTTCCGGCGACCCCTCTGACGAGGACGGCGATTCGTCCGGTTCGGGCCAGACTCTCGACGACCACTCCGGTTGGGGCGAGGCGGACGGCACCGATATCAACTCGGAGCAGGCACAGCAGCGCCTCCGCGAGATGCTGAAGGAGGCCAAGGACGAGGCCGATCGTCGGGGTTGGGGCTCCGTTTCCGGCAGCACCCGACGCCAGATCAAGGAGGCGCTGGAGACTCGCGTCGACTGGCGTTCTGTGCTTCGTTCCTTTGTAAAGGCCAGCCAGCGTGCAGCCAAGCGGAACACGGTTCGCCGGATCAACAGGCGCTACCCCTACATTCACGCAGGGAACACCCGGACTCGGCTTGCAAGGCTCGCGATCTCCATCGATCAGTCGGGCTCTGTTTCCGACTCGATGCTCGCTGCGTTCTACGCCGAGCTTGAGAAGCTGGCTTCCCTCGCGGAGTTTACCGTGGTTCCGTTCGACACTCGCGTTGACGAGTCCAAGGTCTTCGTGTGGAAGAAGGGCCAAAAGCTGCCTTGGGAGCGGGTTCTCTGCGGAGGCACCGATTTTGACGCTCCAACCCGGTTTGTCAACGAGGGCAACTTCGACGGGCACATCGTGCTGACCGATATGGGCGCTCCCAAGCCCATTCCCAGCCAGTGCCAGCGGATCTGGATGACGGATGCTGCCAACTTCCGTCACATGCCCTTCACAACCCACGAGCGCGTCCTCGTCATCGACGAGTAAGGAGGTTCAATGCCCATTTTCAAGGTCGGACAGTTGGTTCGTGACGAGACTCCCCATTCGGAGCTTGGAACCGGCGTTATCACCAGGCTATGGTCGCACAGGTTCGGCGGCAAGCCTGGTGCTGATGTCCGCTTCTTTGGGCTTGGAAACAGGCCAATGCCCATCTTCCTTCATTACCTAAAGCCTCTGGAGGCAAAGTGAAGTTTCAAAGGGGAGAAATGGTCGCTCCAGCGAAGGTCGACGCCTGGCGTCGGCTTGGCCTGGTTGTGGAGGTTGAACCTGACTTCTTCAGCCACCCCGTCGCGATCGCCATGGCGCGCGTGTGGGTGCGCTGGTTCGATCCGGCGCTAGGGATCATGGAGGCAGAGCCATGGCCGGCAGCCGCTCTCACGCGCCCCTAGAGCGCCCTGGAGGCCGCCGCTGGCGTCGCAGAGGCAGAGAGGCGCACAGAGCCCCAAGCGGCTCACAGGGGGCTCACAGAGCCTCACAGGGCACACGCCCGATAACCAAGGAACAAGCCATGAAAAAGGGTGATCTTGTTGAGTTGAGGAATATTACAGGAACGAGGGGGCTTATCGTCGGAGAGGCTCCAACATCATCTGACGGCTGGTGGACGGTGCTATGGGTTCGCCATCCTTACCTTTCTATGCTGAAATATCACGAGCATGCGTCCCAGTTACGACAGGTGGTTGATTAGTGGGGATCAAACGGAAGAAATTGAAGGTCGGTGATCTTGTCATTGCAAAGGGGGATTACAACGGGTCTGACCGCCGCCCGCCCATTGGCCTGGTTGTAGCTCTCTATCAGGAGAGCCATGCTGGCGTGAGGTGGGTCGTTGATAACCCAGGTTACGCCTACCTTTCCGTCCACTTTCAGATTCACTACAAGCAAGCAGAGTTTCCGACCAATGTTCTCGTAGACCACTGGATCAATCGTAAGTTCCTTCGCAGGATAAGCAAGAGGCAACCATGAACAACCGTTATCCAGTCTTCAAGCCAGGCGACCTTGTTCGCGATAGAAGCGGCAGAAAGGGCATTATCAGGAAGGAGCTTCCCATGCTGTGCTCGGTGAACGGTGACTATCGTGTCTATGAGTGGCTTTGCATAAACGCAGGTTCTAACTGGGATGAGAGCAAGACCTACGCCACCGGAAACAAGTTCTTGGATAGAATGAATGAAGATCAATAAGGGTGACATTGTGAGGTCTGTCGCGCCCGGGGTGTTTGCCGGAAAGGGCGTGGTTCTTGGCTTTGAAAGCCGGTTGACGATGAACGGTAGGGATCGTGAGACGAGGGCTTGTGTCCTTTGGTTTGACCAAGGCGTCAAGTTCTATCACAAATCCGATTGGTTGCTGAAAGTGGAGGATCGAGGTGAGTAAAATCAATAAAGGTGACTTGATCCGATGCGGCCGCACCCATGATAAAGGGCTCGTCCTCGACACCCACCTACCCAATGGGGCGTTGAGGGTGCTTTGGCTGACTGGTTCTGTGGAAGGTTTGCGGTCTTGGTCAAACCCGGAACACTTGGCCAAAATGGAGGATCGAGGTGAATAATTTCAAGAAAGGTGACATTGTAAGCCGGGTGTGGCCCAAGCACTGGGTTAACGCACGAGGGATGGTGCTTGAACAAATGATTTACGAGGGCCAACCGACTGAATGGTTTCGCACCCTATGGTTTGACGGTCCAGCCGAGGACACAATAACGATCACCCATCGCGATGACATTCGGACAAGGGAGGTTCAAGGTGGATAAACTCAATAAAGGTGACTTGGTTCGTTGGCGCGCTGGGCGTGGTCGCCGGGGTCACCGTGGCATTGTGCTGGGAGAAGCCGGCATAAACGCCTATAGTTACCGTGTTCGTTGGCTTACCGGTTCTGGTGGGGTCGGAGAACACTACCGAGATGACCTAATCAAGATCGAGGTTGAAGGTGACTAAACTCAAAGTAGGAGACTTGGTTCGCTTCCGCTTTGGCGCCAAGCCCAAAGCGCTTGTGATCGATGACTTCCCTCAGCCCGAAATCCAGTCCGTAAGGGTGCTTTGGCTAAATGGCCCAGATGAAGGCAAGACAACCTGGGAAGGCCCAGACTGGTTGCACAAGATCGAGGTTGAAGGTGGATGATCTCAATAAAGGTGACTTGGTTCGTTGGCGTGCATTCTATAGCGGGCAACGTCATCGCGGCATTGTAAGGGAAGTTTGCGGACCAGACCGCATTCTTATCCAGTGGTTCACAGACGACAATGAGATTGGCAGCCACCGGAGGAATGACCTCATCAAAATGGAGGGCCGAGGTGCCTAAATTCAAAAAAGGTGACATAGCCCGACTTCCTGGTTATGGGTTGTGCATTGTGAAGGATGGGCCTCACTATGGCGGCTCTTTGCGGTCTTATTATAAGGTGTGGTCGTTTGTGCA
>Ga0208162_1001899_pt1 | contig 10511 bp, 7 predicted proteins | sample CB_VirMetaG_4_FD_184539 | JGI IMG/M metagenome (GOLD analysis project Ga0208162, IMG submission 184539) | Freshwater to marine saline gradient viral communities from Chesapeake Bay - CB_1508_1M Viral MetaG (SPAdes) (version 4) | ecosystem: Environmental > Aquatic > Marine > Coastal | place: USA... | reverse complement strand
TCGCAATCTTTTAAATCTTTTTCAGGAACATCATTTATATCACGTTCCCAATGTTTTATTTGTGTCAATAATCCATTTTTTAAATTTTCATTATCAACTTTTCTAAATAATTTTTGTGATATTCTTTTCGATAATGGATCAAAATCTAAACAATGTATTCTTTCTATTTTTTTTACTTTGTATTTTTCTATTAATTTATATGCTAATAAACCATACCAACTACATAATATCATCATAGAAACTTTATCACTTTTTAATTTATTGCGAAAATGAGGTTTGTAGTTATTTAAATTTTCAACTAACCAATCTTTACTAATCTGTTGTCTTTCACCTAATGAATTTAAAACATCATTAACTCTACTAGGATAATCTCTTATAATTTTTTTTATAATTTCTATTGTATTAGTATCAAACATATTTTCCATTATATAGAACAATTGTATTATTCTCTATACCTTCTTGCCAACTAGATATTTGATCTCCTTTAAAGTATTTGTATTTAATATCTTCGTTAAAAATAAATCTATCTATACCAGTGTATAATCTTAAATATAAATCTCTTTTTTTAAGGAACTTTTCTAATATTTTTGTATTGTCTGACCACCTCATTATTGAGGAGTTAACTAAAGTATCATTATTAATAATTAGAGATTTTAATTTTTCTTTTTTCCAAGGTGTACTATCTATTACAGTAAATTTATCAAATTCACTTGCTAAAAAATCTATATTATTATTGATTTTAATATCTAAATCAAAAAATAAACATTGTCCAGTAAATTGAAATAAAGACAACTTGTGCCATACACCTCTTAATTCTGGATTTGTTATGGGTATATCGTAATCTTTTTCAACATCATCTGTAAAGCATTTAAAATTATGTTTTACAGTTAAATGTTTTTCTATAGAGTCTTTTAATTTTTCAACAAAATCTCTATTATATTTTTTTCCCCATTTAACGCAATATACATCAACCATTTAATTCATTATATAAACTTAACAATTCAATAGGACTTTTTGAAGCTCTTAATTTAGATTTCAATTCTTTGTTATCACTATTTTTTACACTATCTTTTTCAAATAATTTTACTTTAATTGCAAATAATATTTCAGCACTTTGTTTATCATTAGCGTCATAATCAATTAATTTATCTATAAAACTATCAACAGTTTCTTTGACTTTTTCTTTTTTATCAGTTTTTGATCTGATACCTGCGTCTACCAATTCACTTAATTGTCTAGCATAATTTCTATTTCTTGCTATAGTAGAACCTGCAATTTTATCAGTATCATATTCTTTAATTAAATCTTTAAAGTCCTGATTATTAAAATCAACTTTTAAATAATGATTGATTGCTTTTTCACCTTGTTTATAGATAACTTCTACTGTATCATTTTCAGAATTAGCATAATAAGCTTCTATAATTTTACCACTAAATATTGCCATAATTACCTCTTTCGTTTTTAATATATTCAATTAAATTAGTCTTGGCAGACCAACCTAAATCTGTTAATACTTGAATACTTGCTTTATTATTCTTTCTTTCAAAAACAGTACCCATTCTTTTATCTTCTACACTCATATTTAGTTTGTCTAAAAGATCAAGCAAATTTATAGACTCACCTGTTCCTATTTCTATAACTTTTCTTTTTTTAATCTTATTGACCATTAATAATTTAATCGCAATCATTAAATCTTCTACGTGTATGAAATCTCTATAATGATCTATATTAATGTATGAAACATCATTTTTAATTAGTTTAGGTATTAACATTCCCTCTCTAGCACCAGGTCCATATACAGTAGTAAATCGCATTCCTAAACTTGTTGCAGGTGCAATTTGTTCCATATAAAACTTACTCATTGCATATGGATTTCTAAATGGTTCTCTTGCTGTACTTGAACTAGCGTATAAGATTTTTTTATTTTTAAATGTTTTAAATATTCTATGACTTGCAACAACATTGTTTATCCAATAATCAACTGGATTGTCTAAACTTTGTCTTACACCTGAAAGTCCTGCTAAATGAATGACTAAATCAACATCATAATCTAAATCGCAATTGATTAAATCATTGCCTGTTTTTTTGTCTAAACAAATAAGTTGATGTTCGTCTTTAAGAAAAGATTGTAGGTTTTTTCCTATAAATCCTTCACTACCTGTTAATAATATTTTCATAATTCATAATTAAGCTTTTATAATTCTCAAATAATATGTTGATGATGTTGTTGGTGTACCATCTGGAAACTCTTGTGCTCTATAATCATCTGCACCAACAAAACGTGTTTGATAATTACCTGAACCATTTAATATTGTATTTGCAATTCCAGAACCTCTAGTATTACCTGATCCTGTTGTACCGATTTGATATCTTAATGTATATCCGTCTGCTGAAGAAACAGCAGTATATCTAATCCATTCTTGTAGTAATGATTCAAATGTAACTGTGTCATATTCTTGTAAATGATTTGACGCATTAACATAAAATGGAACAGTATAAGAAGTATCTGATCCATCTATTCTATGTAAATAATAACTTGTTACAGTTGTTGGATTATCTAATGCGTGAGTTCCGATTGTACCAGCAGAATAAGCAGTTGTATCTGCTCTTGTATCTAAAAATATTGGTGTTGCACTACCACTAACTTCAGTTGCACCTGCTAAAGATGATGTTGTAGCAATTGTATATGTACCCGCTTGTTGTGTTGTAGTAGAGCCTGAAGTTAATAAATCTATAGCAGGATGTAAAAATGTATCTTTAACATCTTGTAAAGACATTGCCTGAATGTGTCCACCAGACGTGTAATAGACTGGCCAAGTTTTACCTGTATCACTTGTAGGTGTGATAGTTGCTGTTGATTGATTTAATCTTTGATAAGAAACTGTAACTGTTGAGGGTTCTGCCGTTGTTGCCTCACTTGGAAAAGATGAAACACTAGTTGAAACTGTACCCGCTTGTAATCTTGTATCATTTATTGAATTTAAATTACCACCTGATCCGACTACAGATAATGCAACACTAGGATTTAATGAATATTGATATACGATTTGGTCAACAATTTGATCGACCTCTGCTGAGGACATCTCTTTAACATTACCACTATCGTTTTTTAAAGGTGTTCTTACTGCCATAATATATTCTTTCTCATATACTTATATGACTTCTAATTATGCACCAGCGCCATATAGAGATTTCAATATTCCTCCAGAAGAATTTAGTATCTGTAAATTAACAACAGATTTTAGTTGATCTTGTCCAACAGCGTCATCAGCAATTTTAGCTTCTGATATTTGATCGTCAGCAATATCGTCTGTTGATATTGTACCATTTACAATCATAGCACTTGTAACAACACTTGAACTACCTGTAGTTAAGATAGTACCTGTTTCATCTGGTATTGTAATTGTTCTATCTGCTGTTGGATCTGTAGCAGTTATAGTTGTTTCAAAAGCGTCAGCAGTTGCACCTTCAAATACAATAGAAGAATTAAAAGTTGGTATTGCGTCAAAAATAAAAAAGTCATCTGCTCTTGTTGATCTAATTCTAGGATAACCAGATAACTCATCAATAATCATTGCACCAGTTTCAGTTTCTAATGCGTTTACTCTAAATGTATCGTTTACATTTATTCTTGTTGAGTCAGTTGATCTTAATGTGTTACCACTTACTTCTATTGTTCCTAACGTATGTGTTGAACCTGAAGCAGTTAGATTGTTTGTAATTGTTAAATCATTTGATATTGTAACATCATTTGGAAAAGATAATGTTAGTGTATCTGTAGCACTTACTACAGTTTGAATTTGATTAGCAGTACCTAAAACAGTTAAAGTATCACCACCACCAATAATCTGTGTAGTAGATGATTCGTCTGCAATTGTCCAACCAGCAGTAGATGTAGCAATACTAATGGTTTCATTCATTGCGTCAACTAAATTAGTTGCACTAATAGCACCAGATAAATTTGCTATATCACCAAAATCATCTTGTGATAAAGCATTAAACGTTGTTCTAAACGTTTCTAGTGTATCAGTTTGTGATATTGTTTTAAACGCCATTATTTTTTAACTACCTCTTTTATTAAATTTTTAATTTCTCTTAACTCTGCTTTTAAATTATTTATTTCTTTTACAGCATTTCTTATTTCATCACCTTGTTTTTCTCTTGCTCTTACTCTTGCCATATAAAGTTTATATTCAGTTTTATTTGTGTGTACAATTGCGTTAGATTTTGTATCTCTAACTAAATCATTATAACCTTGTACTTTCAAAATACTCATATTATACCGCCAATGCAATTCCTCTCATATCTCTAATAATAGGTGGATATGCTGAATTAGTACCTTTCATTACAATCTTAATTTGGAAAGCAGTAAAATCATTTATACCTGTAGCAGAATATTTGTATTCTTTATATGTATTATTATCTTCAGCAGGTGTAACTGTAGTGTCTTCACTTCCGTCTGTGTTAAATGGTATCCAAGATAGATCATCTATATTTCTTACTTCTTCGGAAGATGTTGTTCTATAATAAACTTCTACATTTGAAGTTGCTCTTACATTTTGAGTTAATCTAATATCTAACGCAGTTGATGTATTTTCTAATACAACAGGTCTTGTTAAGTAAACAGCGGCACTTGAAGTACCTACGTTAGTTGTATCAGCAACATAATTTACATCACTTACTTGTGGGTCATTTAATCTATTTTGAATTGTAAATGCACTAACTCTTTGTAAATCAATAACAGGTGAAACTTTTGTATTTGTTGTTGTTAAAGATAAAGTTACAAATAAAGATTTGTTACCTGTCATTTCATTTGTTTCATTGATTGCACTTGCAACCATATGTGGTGCAGTAAAGTAAATGTTATCATTTGCAACAACGTCAATTGCATTTGAAGCACTTGTTAAACTAAATTCTGTTTCTGATCCATTAATTGATCTTCCTGTAGTAGGTCTAACAGTATATGAAATACTTGTGCCAGGTACAGTCATTGTAGATAGATTTAAATTTAATACATCAAATAATCTATTTTGTGTTGCTGTTACAGCAGAACCACCAATATCACCAGCAGCAGTTGGGTTTGAAATTGATAATGAATAATCAACATTGTCTGATGGATTAATGTCGTAACTATCTAAAGTTACATTTGAAATTTGAGTATATGTACCATTTATTTGAGCAGCAGTTAATCCGTTTAATGAAGAACCTGTAGGTACACCTGCAATCGTAACATTATTATTTGTTCCGTGCATACCGTGGTTAGGGTGGAACACTCTAATAATAGGTGAACTATCACTTAATGTTCTTAAAGGATTATTTTTAAGTGTTCTTGTAGGTAATGCGTCATTTGTTAATGTAACTGTTCCTGTTACGTTACTAAATTCAGCACGTTTCATTTTAAATTTAATGTCTTCGTTTTGTTCAGCAGTCCAAGTAGAACCGTTTTGAGATTTAAATAAAACACCTGCATATGGTTGTTGTGATATTGTTCTATCAGAACCAATGACTGTTTCACCTAATCGACCTACGTATGTTGTGTAATTATTAGAATTTGCTAATAGTACAAAACAGTATTCTGTATTTTCTTGTAAATAAACTGGACTATCAAAAGTAAATGTAGTTGCAGTTGTAGCATTTGTACTTGTACTTACAGCACTTGGATTTAAAGTTTTTTCTGAAAAAGGTAAAATAGTTTTACCTGGATATCCATTTACCACTTCTCTAATTTGTAGTGTTACAGGAATATTGCTATCTTTACTTGCAAAATATAAATCTAATGATGTTATGAATACACCACCAACATCATCTATTAAGAATGTTTGTGCTAATGGGTCAACCCAACCGATTGTTCTTTCACTTGCACGTGTAGATGTTCTTGTAATTGATCTTGTTTCAGTTGTACTTTCTCTAACAAGTTGTGGTTCTCTTGTTGAAATAATTGTGTTTTGTACAGTTTCTAAAATACCTCTAGCGACATAGTCTGCCTCTGCTGAAGTTTCTACGTCTGTTCTTGCGTCTGTAGATGAACTTGTTAATCTGAATACTCTTGTACCTGTTCTCCATCTAGGATTTGCGTCAACAGTAGGATTAGGAATTACAAATGTACCTGAAACAGCACCGTTGTTATCTGTTTCTAATGTAGAACCTCCACCTGAATCTGTAACGTATGATGAAATATCTATATTATCAAAGAATGGATAAACTCTTGTATTAGGTTTCATTCTAGTAGCACTAAATGTAATTGTTCTACTTCTAACAAATGGAACAAATGCAACGTTTATAATTCTGTCACCAATAGAATTTCTTACTACTTGTGGTACTAATCTTTGTCTTATACCTGTTCTTGTTTGAGAAACTGCTTGTTCAGTTGTAACTTCGGTTCTAGTAAAGATTCTTCTACCTTCCATTAATTTAGGACCCACATCTCTACTTGCAACATCTCTTGGAGCACCTGTCCAGAAGTCTTGCCAATCATTCCATACAGTACCAATTTCAAATCCGTTTAATGCTTCATTACCTAAATTTGAAACTAATGTATCAAAACCGCCTACATTGTTAATTACTAATTCTGGTGCTCTATCTGTTTCTTTCCATTCATCACTTGGAGGAGTAAGTTGTACTGTACCTGACCAAGTAAATACATCAAATGGATTTACATTTAAAGTCTTACTAGCAAATGGTTGTTCTATTAAAGTTGATTCTGTGTAAGGTAATGTTAATAGATCACCTGTTTTTTGATAGTTAGCAGTTGTTCTATCAGCAGCAACGATAGCAGTACCGTCATCATCTCTTTCAATTAATTTAACAGCATCCTCATTAAACGTAGGTCTTAATTCACCTCTTGCCATATCCATTGCAGCTTTGTAATCTCTATTTCTTACATCACCAATACTATGTCCTGTAAAGTTATCTACTACAAATCCATTTTTAAATCTATCAAAACCATCTGCGTCTTGTATTTGTAAATTTTGTGCTTGTGTTTCTAATAAAGATAATTGAGTATAGTATTCTAAACTTTCAATTCTATTTTCTAACTTACCAATATCTCTCATTGTGTAACGTTTGTTATCAACTTTTTTAATTGTAATATCTTCAGTTGATAATGTGTAAGCAGGAATCTCTAATGTGTAGAGGTGCATTGCACCATCTAAAGTTTTAGGCACTTGTGGATTTAAAGAACTTGCACCTTGTACGACTTTAAAGTTTCCTTCTTTATCTAAAAATATTTTATCTATTCTAGGTAAGTAATATTCAAAATCAGCAGTTATGTCTGTACCAAATTTAACAACATCTACAGTAACCGCACCTTGTGTTGTGTCATAATCTCTATCTTGTCCACCTGAATTAATTGTAGAGTCATTAGCAACTTGTGGTCTAAAGTCTAAACTATCTCTTAATTCAAATGTTTGACCTGTAGTGTCGGAAGTGTAACTAGGAATATTTGCATAGTCTATTACACCTGAATATGAGTCTACGTCAAAGTAATCACCTGAACCGTGAGAGAAATAATCAAAAGTAATTCTTAAAGAACCTGTTGGTTCTAATTCACCAGTTTTTAATTTAATTCTTCCTACATCATAGTAATTATCTCTTTGACCATTATCTAATTCATATCTACTTGTTACGTCAATTGCACCAGAGGCACTATAAGCACCAAAAGCAGTTGCCATAGAAACTGATTTTAATTGATAGATGTCTGCCTTACCTAAATTAATACCACCTTTTTTAACAGCGTTTGCAAGTGATGTTACATCTACTGTTGAATTTTCATTTAAAGTTTTTGTTTTAGAACCAGCAGTTGATCTGTTTACAGTTGCAAGTATTTTAATTTTAGCATTGGCATAGTTAGCACCATAATCAAACACGACTGTTCCTGTTCCTGATGGTTGAGTAAATATAGGATTGCCTTCGTGGTTATTACCTAAAGTTGTTAAAGTATCTCCTGTTGCACCAGCAGTTGCACTTGCAAGATCATCAATAGATACTACAAAATCACTATCTGAAGCAGATGATGGAAATGCCTCGTTAGTACCAGCAGTTATTTGTCCAGAACCGCCTGATAACGTAACAACAAATTGTCTTCTAATAGCAAAACTTGTGTCTGTAATATTAGAGTTAGAAGCAGTCTTTAATGTTTTAATGTTTCTATAAGGTAATTTAAATATAGAAATATTTTTATTTGAATCTTGTAGTTTTGCTCTTCTTCTTGTTGCAATTGTTTTAGTAGAAGCGGCAGCAGTAACAGTAGATAAAGTTAGACTTGTATTTGATATAATTGCCTCTACAATTTTAGTTTCTGTATTACCACTATCGTTTGTAAATGAAATTGAATCACCTATTTTTAATTCAGTTGTAAAACTAGTATTGATACCAGTTACACTTGCTGAACCTGAAGCAATATCTAATGTTCCTATTAAAGTATAATTATCTCCGTTTGTACTATCTAATGCTGTATCAGCAGTAAATGGTGCTGTAGCAGCATTGTAAATTTGTTTTACAGCAGGAAAGTCAAATGATCTAACACCTTTAAATCCTACAGCGTCTGCTTGAATTGTAGCAGTATTACCTGAAGTTCCGCCTGTGATTGTTTCTCCTGCAACAAACTCACCATTTATACTTGATAAAACAACAACACCGTGAGTAATCGTACCACTTGATCCATAACCTGTTACGTTGATTGCAGTTGTTCCGTCTGTATCATATAATTCAAATGTTGTACTTGATGGATTTCTAACTGTAAATACTCTTGCAGCTGATTGTACTGTTGAGTCTATTTCAAATCCTGTTACACTTGAAATAGTTACTTGTTGTCCTTCTTTAAAATTATGTGATGATACTGTAACAACACCTGGACTTGCAACAGAAATACTGGATACTGAAACTGATTCAGTTGTTGATACACTTTCTTTAGTTGCAGTTGCACCTGAAGTTGAACCTGTAATTAATTCACCATTTGTAAATGTTTGATTTGTTGTAATGTTCAAGTGTGTGAACATATTAATATCAAATAGATATTGTTTGTAAACTGAACTTGTTAAAGAAGCACTTGAATAAATGTTTGCAGTTGCAGTACCAGATTTAAATTCAAAACCTTTTGTTTTTGCACGACCTATAGCGTGAATGTTGGAACCTGATCCTGCGTTACCACTACCACGTGAACTTGTTGCAGTATCATATAAATCTACTTTACCAAAAGCAGAAGTTTCACCAGAAACAAATCCTACATCTGGAGTACCATAAACGTTTGTAACATTAACATAGTTACCAACATCAAATCTTGTTGCAAAAGCATTTTGTGTATTGTAATCTCTTGCCTTGTTAACATCAACAAAAGTTGTACCAATAGTTTCTATTTCATATCCTCTAACGTATGCTTTTCCTGGAGATAAACCAGCAGCAATTTTTGCCTCACTACCACCATTTGCTAAAGTATAGATACCTCTATTTGTACCTGATATTAAATGTTCTCTTAAATCTAAATCAAAATCTCTTACTGTATAATCGCCTGATTCGTCAAATGTTCTTCTAGCAAACGTATCTTCTAATACAGCATATTCAGTTGTTCTAACTTGATTTTGTAAAATACCATTTGATAATCTTAATAACTCAACAAAGTTTGAGTCTTCGGTACTTGCAATTGTTTTTTTAGTTAATGTTAAATCTATTTTAAATCTATGAGCACCAGGAGCGTTTGTGTTTGAAACACCTTGTGCATTATCATTTAAAGAGTTATCATTATTTGGTGTAATGAAAGATTCAGTTACTAATAAACCTACTCTATAACTAGGTGTATTTGTATATTTGTCAAGTATGATTGTTTGTGCAGTAACAGATACTAAAAATCCGTTGATGTAATATGTACCAGCTTGTACTTGAGCAGCAGAACCTGTAGCAGTTGTATCTACGATTGCTGAAACAGCAGTTGAATCACTATTTGTACCTGTGATTGTTTCGCCGTCTGAAAATGAAAATTGATTTTTATTTGTTCCACCAGACTTACTGTATTTTACAAAGATTGTGTCTGGATCAGTACCGTCTGTTGCTGATCTATTGACTATTGTTGCAGTAATGCCTGAAGTCGAACCTGTTAATACTGTTCCGTCTGTAAAATCTGATAAAGTATTTGTACTATCAATACTTGTAAGTTTAACGGCAGAATAATTTAGGTCATAACCGATTTCACCAGGAATAACCATTGCACCTTTTTCAAAGAAATGGTCACCTAATTTTTCAATCTGATTTTGTAAGATTGTTTGTGATTGTGTTAACTCTCTTGCCTGAACAGCAAATGCTGGTCTAAACAATATTCTATGAAACTTCTTACTTTCGGTAAAGTCATCATAGTATGGCGAGAGGTTAAAGTCAGTTGGACTTGGCATTTATCTCCCTCTTAAAATTCAATGACCAGTTTAATATTTTCCGTCTGATCGGTTGCTCTTTGTATTGGTGTTCTATTTTCAACATATAATACATCACCAGTATCGTGGTCAATTTCAGGAGTTGCATAACCA